>JAABUL010000362.1_pt1 | contig 97438 bp, 94 predicted proteins | sample 5559151 | NCBI WGS metagenome assembly JAABUL01 (sample SAMN10711876, study PRJNA513368) | rock metagenome | isolation source: Antarctica rocks | place: Antarctica: Victoria Land, Pudding Butte sud | reverse complement strand
CGCTGCTGCACGCGCTCTATACCGAGCTCGGCCTGTCCGCCCGCCACATCGAACTGCTCACCGGCCAACCGTTCGAGCAGATCCTCGACGCCCTGCACGTCGCCTCCATCCCCGTCCGCCACCTCGCCGGCCGCTCACCCTGGCTCACCCGACAAGACGAGTGACCCAGCCTGCCGGGCCGGGACTGCCGGCGGCGGCAGGCCGACGCGTTCCCCCGTTGCCCTCACCCGCCGGCCTGGATCGGCTTCCTGACCAGACGCGCCGCCGGCCGGCTGCCCTCTCAATGCCGACGACTCGCTCCCGAGGAAGGCAAACAGGTCCTCTCACGACCAAGCGACCGGCTGGCGGCGCATCCACGGCAAGCGCCCTTGCCTGAGTGCGTCAACTGCGGCCGGGCGTACTCGGGACGATCCGGTTCACCATCATGGCCACCGGTTCGGACGGCGCCGTCGCGACGTGCCCCGGCGTGAGCCCACGGGCGACCGGCGGTCCCTCCACCGAGGAAACGGATTTCAAGATCACCCCGGCCCCAGCCGTCCGGGCGAGCCCCCGCTGGCCCGCTCCCAGGGGGTCCCGCTGGTCCCCTATCGACCTCACCGAGCACCCCGTACCAGTGGGGCCGCGTGACCTCCGCATGACCTAGTTGTGACCTAAAGGAGGGTCACGCAGGGGGTCCAAGGGGTAACGACGGTCAACCCGATCATCCGCGAAATTGGCTCTGACCTGGGAAAACGCTGGAGCGGGTGACCGGGATCGAACCGGCATGGCCAGCTTGGAAGGCTGGGGCTCTGCCATTGAGCTACACCCGCAGGGTCGTGCTTCGATGCGCAGTCAGGATAGCGGGCGCGGCGCCGCTAGACTCTGTTGCGAGCTGCGGGGCGTAGCGTAGTGGCCAGCGCGCCTGCTTTGGGAGCAGGAGATCGGGAGTTCAAATCTCCCCGCCCCGACTCGTGTCCATACCTATGCACAGCCGGAGGAGCGCGTACGTGAAGAGCACCATCGAAAACCTGAGTCCTACGCGGGTCCGACTCGCTGTGGAGGTGCCCTTCGCCGAGCTGAAGCCGAGTCTTGACAAGGCATACCGCTCGATCGCCGGGCAGGTGCGCGTCCCGGGTTTCCGCCCCGGCAAGGTGCCGGCCCGGATCATCGACCAGCGGGTGGGACGTGCCGCCGTTCTCGAGGAAGCCGTCAACGACGCGATCCCGCAGCAGTACTCGGCAGCGGTCCTCGAGCACGACGTCAAGGTGCTCGGCCAGCCGGCGGTCGATGTCACCGAGTTCGCTGACGGTGACTGGCTGAAGTTCACCGTTGAGGTCGACGTGCGACCCGAGCTCGAGCTGCCTGCGTACGACGGGCTCGAAGTCACCGTGGACGACGTGAGCGTCGACGAAGCCGAGATCGATGAGCAGATGGGGGGCCTGCGCGACCGCTTCGCAGTGCTGCAGGGTGTCGACCGGCCCGCGCGGACCGGCGATTTCGTTTCCATCGACCTGCAGGCGACGGTGGACGGCGTGGAGATCGAGGGCGGGAGCACGACCGGCTTGTCCTACGAGGTAGGCAGCGACGACGTCATGCCTGGGCTCGATGATGCCTTGGTCGAGATGGCCAAGGGCGATGCCACCACGTTTCAGACCGACCTCGTCGCCGGCGATCATGCCGGGCGGACCGCGGATGTGGCTGTAACGGTGCGCTCGGTCAAGGAGAAGGACCTGCCGGCGCTCGACGATGATTTTGCCCAGACGGCCAGTGAGTTCGACACGCTGGTTGAGCTGCAGGACGACATCCGCGAGCGGCTGACCCGGATCAAGCGACTGAGGCAGGGCATGGAGGCGCGCGACAAGTTGCTCGAGGCACTCCTGAGCGCCAGCAACGTGCCGCTGCCGGACTCGGTCGTCACGCTCGAGACCACCTATCGCAAGCAGGCCATGGAACAGCAGCTCACCGACGCGGGACTGACGATGGAGGACTACTTCGCTTCGGAAAGTCGCACCGCCGAGGATCTCGACGCCGAGATCCGGTCGGCGGCCGAGAGCGCCGTCAAGGCCCAGTTGTTGCTCGATGCGGTCGCCGACAAGGAACAGGTCGCAGTGTCCGACACGGAATTGACTGCAGAGGCCGTGCGGCGGGCGCAGCGAGCTGGCATGTCTGCTGAGCAGTACGTCCAGCAACTCGTCCAGGCCGGCCAGATTCCCGCGCTCGCCGCCGACGTGCGCCGCGGCAAGGCACTGATCCTGGTCCTGTCCCAGAGCAAGGTGACGGATGCCTCGGGTCGGGCCGTCGACTTGGACGAGCTGAGCGAGGACGGCTCGGTGCTGGAGGAAGCGGCCACGGACGGCTCGGACGTGGGCGCTTCGCTGACCGACGACGACAGCCGCAACAGCGACGAGGGTTGAGCCTGCGCCGTCAGCGAACACCGGCCAAGCAGGGACTCCGCTGTCGGACGCCCGCGTTAGGGTCGATGACAAGCGACGGGCCGATTGACGGCAGTCCGGGAAAGGCCAGGTGAAGGACGTGACCCAGCTCCACACTCCATGGGCGTCACAGGCACAGGCGCCACAGGCACAGGCGCCACAGGCGCGGACGGGGCAGGGCGGAATGAGTCTCGACGACTCCGTTTACAACCGTCTGCTGCGCGAGCGAATCATTTTTTTGGGCACCGTGGTCGAGGACGAAATGGCCAACACCATCTGCGCCCAGATCATGCTGCTGGCCGCTGAGGACCCGGCCCGCGACATCTGGCTCTACATCAACTCCCCGGGTGGCTCCGTCTCGGCCGGCCTGGCGATCTACGACACCATGCAGTTCGTCGCCAACCAGGTCGGCACGGTCGCGATGGGCCTGGCGGCGTCGATGGGGCAGTTCCTGCTCTGCGCCGGTGCCCGCGGCAAGCGGCTGGCCCTGCCGCACGCGCGGATCATGATGCACCAGCCCTCCGGTGGCATCGGCGGCACCGCCTCCGACATTGCGATCCAGGCCGAGAACATGCTGTGGACGAAGAAGACCATGCAGGAGCGGATCGCCAACCACACGGGTCAGTCGATCGAGCAGATCGAGCGTGACTCCGACCGGGACCGGTGGTTCACCGCGTCAGAGGCCAAGGACTACGGGTTCGTCGACCACGTCGTCGCCAGCGCGCAGGAGGTCCCCTCCGGCGCCGGCACGCTGAGCTGACCTCCGACTCAGCGCCCGGCCTCAGCCGACCCGACCCGTTCCGACCGGAGGAGCCTGAAGTGACCTTTTCCTACAATCCCACGGCCCGCTACGAGATCCCCACCTGGTGGGAGCGCACGAGCCTCGGCGAACGTCAGTACACGCCGTTCTCCCGCCTCTTCGACGAGCGCATCATTTTCCTCGGTACGCCGATCGTCGATGAGGTGGCCAACGTGGTCATGGCGCAGATCCTGTGCCTGGAGTCGATGGACCCCGACCGCGACATCCTGCTCTACATCAACTCACCGGGTGGATCGTTCACCGCCCTGACCGCGATCTACGACACCATGCAGTTCGTCCGGCCCGACATGCAGACAGTGTGCATGGGCCAGGCGGCCTCGGCTGCGGCGGTGCTGCTGGCCGCCGGCACCCCAGGTAAGCGACTGGCGCTGCCCAATGCGCGGATCCTGATCCACCAGCCGGCGATCGAGCAGGCCGGCGGCCAAGGCAGCGACATCGAGATCCAGGCGCGCGAGATCCTGCGGATGCGCACACAAATGGAAGAAATGATCTCCCGGCACAGCAACGCCACGCCGGAGCAGGTCCGCCGGGACACCGAGCGCGACAAGATCTTGACCGCTCAGGAGGCCAAAGACTACGGCCTGATCGACGACGTGATCTCGAGCCGGAAGCTGTCGGCGCTCACCTCCGCCTGAGTCGGCGAGCCGCCCCAAAGGGGGTCCCATTCGACCCCCAAACCTGTACGGTCGAACCGATCGCCGGTGACCCACCGGCCCGCAGGGAGGAAGTCGTACGTGGCACGCATCGGCGACGGCGGCGACCTGCTGAAGTGCTCGTTCTGTGGCAAGAGCCAAAAACAGGTCAAGAAACTCATCGCCGGGCCGGGCGTATACATCTGTGACGAATGCATCGACCTGTGTAACGAGATCATCGAAGAGGAGCTGTCGGAAAGTTCCGAGCTCAAGTGGGACGAGCTGCCCAAGCCGCAGGAGATCTACGAATTCCTCGATAATTACGTCGTCGGCCAGGAGTCCTCGAAAAAGACGCTGTCGGTCGCCGTCTACAACCACTACAAGCGGATCCAGGCCGGCAGCAACGGGCCACGGCGGGAGGCCTCCGACGCCGTCGAGCTGTCGAAGTCCAACATCCTGCTGCTCGGACCGACCGGCTGCGGCAAGACCCTGCTCGCGCAGACGCTGGCCAAGATGCTCAATGTTCCGTTCGCCATCGCCGATGCCACCGCGCTGACCGAGGCCGGGTACGTCGGCGAGGACGTCGAAAACATCCTGCTCAAGCTCATCCAGGCCGCCGACTATGACGTCAAGCGGGCCGAGACCGGCATCATCTACATCGATGAGGTCGACAAGATCGCCCGCAAGAGCGAGAACCCTTCGATCACCCGGGACGTGTCCGGTGAGGGGGTCCAGCAGGCGCTGCTCAAAATTCTCGAGGGCACCACGGCGTCCGTGCCTCCGCAGGGCGGCCGCAAGCATCCGCATCAGGAGTTCATCCAGATCGACACCACCAACGTGCTGTTCATCGTGGGAGGCGCCTTCGCCGGGCTGGATAAGATCATCGACGGCCGGGTCGGCAAGAAGGGCCTGGGTTTTGCCGCCGAATTGCACGGCAAGCACGAGGTCAACGTCGCCGATGTGTTCTCCCGGGTAATGCCGGAAGATCTGCTGAAATTCGGCATGATCCCGGAGTTCATCGGCCGGCTTCCGGTGATCACCAGCGTCCGCAACCTCGACCGGGCGGCGCTGATCCAGATCCTCACCGAACCGCGCAATGCGCTGGTCCGCCAGTATCACCGGCTCTTCGAGCTCGACAACGTGGAGCTCGAGTTCACCGATGACGCCCTGGAGTCGATCGCCGACCTGGCGATCCTGCGCGGCACCGGCGCCCGCGGTTTGCGCGCCATAATGGAAGAAGTCCTGCTCTCGGTGATGTACGACATCCCCTCGCGCCGGGATGTGGCCCGGGTGGTGATCACGCGCGAGGTCGTTATGGAGCACGTCAACCCGACAATCGTGCCGCGGGAGGCGCCCGCCAAGCGGGAGCGCCGCGAAAAGTCGGCCTGACCGACCGCTGACCGTCCCATCCGTCATGGATCTTCGCCTCTCCGGTCGGGTCGCCCTGGTCACCGGCGCCAACCACGGCATCGGCGCAGCGATCGCGACCGCGTTGGCCTCCGAGGGCGTAGCCGTGCTGATGACGTACCTGCGCCTGGATCCGGCCGCGCAGGCCGGCGAGCCCCATCCGCCGGCCTACGCCGAGCTCCGGGCCAGTGACGGCCGTGAGATCGTGAGGCACATCCGGGAGGCCGGCGGGCGCGCGCAGGTCATGGAGGCCGACCTTTCCGACCCCGATGTTCCGGCCGCGCTGTTCGATGCGGCCGAGCAGCACTACGGCGCGGTCGAGATTCTCGTCAACAACGCCAGTGGATGGCTGGCCAACACCTTCCTGCCGGCCTCGCGGGACCGTTTCGGCCGCAGCCTCCAGGCGGTGGATGCGGTCTCCCACGATCGCCAATTCAGTGTCGACGCTCGGGGGTCGGCCTTGTTGATCGCGGAATTCGCCCGTCGCCATCTGGCCCGCGGCGGCACCTGGGGACGCATCATCGGCCTCACGTCCGGTGGACCTGACGGATTTCCACAGGAGGTGTCGTACGGTGCGGCCAAGGCGGCCCTGGACAACTACACGATGTCTGCCGCACACGAGCTCGGCCCGTACGGTGTCACCGCCAACATGGTCTATCCACCGATCACTGATACGGGCTGGATCACTGCCGAGGTGCGGCGTGAGGCGGCGGCACATGGGCCGATCACCGACGTTGCCGAGCCGGCCGACGTTGCCGAGGTCGTCACCTTCCTCGCCTCTCACGCAGCCAGGCGGGTCACGGCTCAGACCGTGCTTATGCACTGATCAAGCGCCGGCCGGGTTGAGCCAGACGGGAGCTCCGGAGCCCGCCGTCCTCACCCGTGCCGGCGGGCTCACCGACGTCGTGATCCGCTGAGTCAGCCGAGCCGAGGTCCGGTGCTGGTCCAGCTCAGCGGCTCGATGTACATCTGGCGTCGGACCCGCGTGCGGTCCCATGCGTGGTAGACGATCAGTTCGCCCCCGTCGAGGCCGGTGGTGACGCAGTTGTGGCCCGGGCCGATGAGCTCGCCGGGCACCGTCTGGAGCAGGCGGGCGGCGTCCGCCCCGGCCTCGCGCCACGGGCCGCGGGGATGGTCGGCGACGGCCCAGGAGACCGCGTACGTCGGCTCTTGCCACGACCCGCCGGAATAGAGCAGGTAATAGCGGCCCTGCCGGCGCGCAACGCACGGCCCTTCCAGCGTGTGCCAATCCAAAGTCCGGCCGTACATTGGCCGACCGCGTTCGTAGATCTGCCAATCCGCGGTCGGCGTCAGGACCGCGGTGGGCGCCCCCGCCAGCCGGGTCATTGCCGTCAGCTCGTCCACGGCCAGGGAGGTGCCGACGCGCTGACCGTCCAGGACGTCGCGGGCGTAGCAGAGATACCACCTGCCGTCGACATCCTGAAACGGGTTGGGGTCGATCGCGAACAGCTCGTCCGGCGTCAGATCGACGCCCTGGTCCACGAAGGGGCCGACCGCTTTGTCGGCGACGGCCACCCGGATGTGGTGGCCTCGGTCGCCGTGGCCGACCGAGTAGTAGAGCCAGAACCGGCCCTCCATCACCACGACTTCGGGGGCCCAGTAGTCGCCGCCGAGCTCCGGCGGGAGGAGTTCGAGAGCTCCGCTCAGCCGATGCCAGTGCACGAGGTCGGCGGACGCCAGCACCTGGAAAGCCCGGCCGTCCACCATCGCTCCGGTGCCGTATGCGACATATCCGTCGGCCGTCTTGAGGACGAACGGGTCAGCGAAATATCCCGGGTAGACCGGTGTTCGGTAGCCGAAGCTGTCCGTTGCTCTTGAGAGTCTCGCCGTCACGCTCGGCTGACCTCCTTGACCTGTCGGCTCCGCCACCGTAGGTCACGCATCCGTGGGATAGCTGAAGCTGTACTGCCGCGCGTCGCAGAGCGGCCGGTAGCCGATGGCCTGATATATGGCGTTGGACGTGGCATTGCCGAGGTCGGTGTAGAGCATGCAAGCCTCGGCGCCGGCATCGAGGGCGTGCTGGCTGGCCGAAGCGACACAGGCGCTCCCGTAGCCGTGTCGACGATGCTCGGGCGGCGTGTAGACCGGCCCGATGCGGGACACGCCGGCCGACGGCAGGGACACGCCGGCAAGACAGACGGCCCGGCCGTCCTCCTCCCACAGGTGATAGCTGCCCTCGGCGATCCGGCGCTCAACCACCTCCGGGATGGGGTCGGCGGGTCGGCCTCCCATCGCCTCGTGGTGAAAGGCCAGCGACCAGTCGGTGAGCAATTCTCGATCGGGGGGGAGGGCTGCCCGCTGCCGGCCGGCCACGTTTGCCGGCGGCGCCAAGGTCCCGAGTGCGTAGAGCCGCTCGTCCAGATCGGTCGCGACGGTGGCCCCGGTCGCCTGCTGCCACTCGTGGGTAAAGGCCGCCGCGGTGTCCACGACACCGACCACCCCGATCAACTCCGGGCGGACGCCGCGCAGTGCCTGGGCGAGCGCACGCACGGCGTCCTCGGGCATCGGGCAGACGAAGAGCTTGTGGGGCGGCGTCTGCATCGCCGCGCCGACCACTTCGCCGGCCTCATCGAGGGCGGTCAACCAGATGGCGCCCTCGTAGTGCCGGCGGCCGTCGCGGACCGCCTCGACGTTGCCGGCCAGCACGTTGTTGACGACCGGCTCCCGGGCCACCCAGGGCAGCACGCGGTCAGCGAAGGCGTGCACGTCGGTCTCGATCAGCGCCTTCATCGGGTAAGGGTGCCCGAGGCGCCCGGCCGGGCGCGACCGATTACTCGCCGGCGCGTGGGGGAGGGACGGCGGGCTACAGGGTGACGTCCACCACGAGCTGGTCGGTCTCGGCACCGTCGGCGAAAGTCAGCTCGCCGACCCGGCCGGCCGCGCGCAGATCCGGGGCCGCTGATGCGACGAGATGAACGAGCCGCGCAGGCCCCCGGACCACCACCGCCGCGATCTCCGTGCGCATCGACAGTTTGGCGTCGGACTTGGCCTTGCGTACACCGGACAGCGCGACCGAGGTGGCCTGCAGCGCGGCGGCGTCGCCGTCGCCGGCGAGCACCCTGACGTCGGCGGCCGAAGGCCAGTGAGCGCGGTGCACCGACCCGGCCTGCCACCACGACCAGACCTCCTCGGTGACGAAGGGCAGCAGCGGGGCAAACAGCCGCAGCAGCACCGACAGCGCGGTGGCGAGCGTCGTTTGCGCCGAGGCGGCCGCCGAGGACCCGCGTCCGCCGTACGCCCGCTCCTTGACCAGCTCCAGGTAGTCGTCACAAAACGCCCAGAAGAACGTCTCGGTCGACTCGAGCGCCCGGTGGTGGTGATAGCCGTCGAAGGCCACCGTCGCCTCGGCGACGACCTGGGCCAGGCCGGCGAGCAGGGCCCGGTCGAGCGGCTCGGTGACCGGTCCGGAGAGCTCCGTCGCGCCGAGCCCTAGCACGAAGTTGCTCGCGTTGAGCAGCTTCATCGCCAACCGCCGGCCGATCTTGAGCTGGCCGAGGTCGAAGGCGGAGTCGGCGCCCAGCCGGGAGCTGGCCGCCCAGTAGTGGAAGGCGTCCGAGCCGTACTGGTCGAGGATCGCCATGGGGGTGACGACGTTGCCCTTGGACTTCGACATCTTCTTGCGGTCGGGGTCGAGAATCCAGCCGGAGATGGCGACGTCGCTCCACGGCAGGCTGCCGTGCTCGGCGTTGCTGCGGACCACCGTCGAGAACAGCCAGGTACGGATGATGTCGTGGGCCTGCGGGCGCAGGTCCATCGGAAAAACCCGCTCGAACAGGTCGTCGTCGCGCCCCCACGCCCCGGCGATCTGCGGGGTCAGCGACGAGGTGGCCCAGGTGTCCATCACGTCCGGGTCGCCGATGAAGCCTTCCGGCTCCCCGCGCTGGGAAGCGGAAAACCCCGGCGGCACGTCGGATGACGGGTCGACCGGCAGCAGCGCCTCGTCGGGCACGATCGGGTCGTCCCACGACGGACTACCGCCGCCGTCCAACCGGTACCACAACGGAAAGGGCACACCGAAGAAGCGCTGCCGGCTGACCAGCCAGTCGCCGTTGAGGCCCTCGACCCAGTTGTCGTACCTGGCCTGCATGAACTCCGGATGCCAGGCCAGCTCGCGTCCCCGGTCGAGCAGCGCGGTGCGAAGCGGCAGGTCGCGCCCTCCGTTGCGCAAGTACCACTGGCGGGTCGAGACGATCTCCAACGGGCGCTCGCCGCGCTCGTAGAACTTCACCTGATGGGTGATCGGGCGCGGCTCGCCGTCGAGGTCGCCGGCGGCCCGCAGCAGCTCGACCATCCGCTGCTGGGCCGTGTGCGGCGTCGCCCCGGCCAGCTCCGCGTAGGCGGCCCGCGCCTGCTCCGACACCAGCCCGGGCGGCGGCTCGCCGATAAACCTGCCGTCCCATCCGATCACCGCGCGAGTCGGCAATTGCAGCTCCCGCCACCAGGTGACGTCGGTGGTGTCGCCGAAGGTGCAGATCATCGCGATGCCCGACCCCTTGTCCGGGTCGGCCAAATGGTGGGCGACCACCGGCACGTCGACCCCGAACACCGGCGTGCGCACCGTCGTACCGAAAAGGTGCTGGTAGCGCTCGTCACGGGGATGCGCGACCAACGCGACGCAGGCGGGCAGCAGCTCCGGCCGGGTCGTCTCGATGTACACCGGCGCCTCGCCGGTGAAGCGGACCCGGTGGTAGGCACCCGGCCGCTCCCGGTCTTCGAGCTCGGCCTGGGCGACCGCGGTGCGGAAGGTGACGTCCCACAGCGTCGGCGCCTCGGACTGGTATGCCTCGCCACGGGCCAGGTTGCGCAGGAAGGCGCGCTGGGACACCGCCTGGCTGGCAAGGCTGATCGTGGTGTACGTGGACTGCCAGTCCACCGACAGGCCCACCCGGCGGAACACCGCCTCGAAGACCTTTTCGTCCTCGGCGGTCAGCCGCTCGCAGAGCTCGACGAAATTCTGCCGGCCGATCGGCAACTCCGAGCCGCCCGGCTTGTCCGGCGGCGCGAAATGCTGGTCGTACGGCAGCGACGGGTCGCACCGCACGCCGTAGAAATTCTGCACCCGGCGCTCGGTGGCCAGGCCGTTGTCGTCCCAGCCGATCGGGTAGAAGACGGCCTTGCCGCGCATCCGCTGGTAGCGCGCGACGACGTCGGTGTGGGTGTAAGAAAAAACGTGCCCGACATGCAGCGAGCCGCTGACCGTGGGCGGCGGGGTGTCGATGGAGTACACCTGCTCGCGGTTCTTCGACCGGTCGAAGCGGTAGGTCCCGTCGGCCTCCCAGACCGCGCTCCACCGCTCCTCGAGGCCATCGAGGGTCGGCTTGTCGGGCACTGCACGCGGGATCATGAGTGAAAGTCTAGGGATGGACGCGAACGACATAGACTGCTCCGTCGTGGCTGCCCCCGATCCGACCGGCGAGCTGCGCCGGGTGGAGCACGCGCTCGCGGCGCGCTGGCCGGAGTCCGACATCGAGCCGTCACTGGAGCCGACCCGGGCGCTGACCAACTCACTCGGTGATCCGCAGCGGGCCTACCCCGTCATCCACATCACGGGCACAAACGGCAAGACGTCGACGGCCCGGATGGTCGACGCGCTGCTGCAGGCGTTCGGCCTGCGGGTCGGCCGCTTCACCAGCCCGCACCTGGAGTCGATCACCGAACGGATCACCATCGACGGCGAGCCGCTGAGCCCGGCTGCCTTCGCCGCCGCGTACGACGAAATCCTGCCTTTCGTCGACCTGGTCGACAAAGGCCACGACCATCCGATGTCGTTCTTCGAGGTCATCACCGCGATGGCCTTCGCCACCTTCGCCGACGCCCCAGTCGACGTGGCCGTCATCGAGGTCGGGCTCGGCGGCTCGTGGGACGCGACAAATGTCGCCGACGGTCAGGTCGCCGTGATCACGCCGATCAGCCTCGACCACACCCGCCTGCTCGGGCCGACCTTGACCAGCATCGCCACCGAAAAGGCCGGCATCATCAAGCCCGGGGCCACGGCGGTGACTGCCCTTCAGCCGGCCGAGGCCGCCGAGGTGCTGCTGCACCGGGCGCTCGCGGTCGACGCATCGGTCGCTCGGGAGGGGCTGGAATTCGGCGTGGTCTCCCGCGCCGTTGCCGTCGGTGGCCAGTCACTGACCCTGCAGGGCCTGGGCGGGCTGTACGACGACATCTTCCTGTCCCTGTTCGGCGCCCACCAGGCGGCCAACGCCGCGGCTGCCTTGGCCGCGGTCGAAGCGTTCTTCGGTGGCGGCGTGCACGGTCGGGTCGACATCGACGCGGTCCGCGAGGGGTTCGCCGCCGTCAGCTCGCCCGGGCGGCTGGAGCCGGTCCGCAGCGCACCCACCGTGCTCGTCGACGCGGCACACAATCCCGGCGGGATGACCGCCACCGTGGCCGCGGTTCAGGATGCCTTCGACTTCCGCCGGCTGATCGCCGTGGTCGCCGTACTGGCCGAAAAGGACGTCCGCGGCATTCTGGAGGCGCTCGAGCCTGCCGTCGACGCCATTGTGGTGACCGAAAACTCTTCACCGCGGTGCATGCCGGTGGACGAGCTGGCCGCCGTAGCCGTGGCGGTCTTTGGCGCCGAGCGGGTGGACGTCACCCCGCGACTCGACGATGCGCTGGAGGCCGCCGTGGCTCTCGCCGAGGAGGAGGGCTCACTGTCGGGGGTCGGGGTCCTCGTCACCGGCTCGGTCGTCACGGCCGGCGAGGCGCGCCAGCTGTTGCGGCGATGAGCGGCGAGCCGGGGGCGCCACCCGACCGGGCGCCCCGGTCCGGGCTGCGCAACCCGACCCGGGCCGTCCGCTCGGTGGCGGCGGCCGCCCTGGCCCTCGAGGGGCTGACCGTGCTGCTGTCGCTGGCACCGGTGGCCAAGCTCGGCGGCGGTCTCGGTAGCGCCCGGCTGGCCGCGCTGATTGCGTTGTCGGTCCTGCTATTCGTCACCTCGGGCCTGCTGCGGCGCCCGTTTGCCTACGGTCTGGGCAGCCTGTTGCAGGTAGCCGTCCTGGCGGCCGGCTTCCTGACCGGCGCGATGTTCGTGGTGGGAGGTGCGTTCGGGCTGGTCTGGCTGTACGTGCTGCGCCTGCGGGCCACCGTCGCGCCGCGCTGCAAGCCGGCCGGTAGGCTCCGCGGGACCTCGACCGACCGATAAGGAGCCCATTCCGTGGCCGAGCGCACGCTGGTCCTCGTCAAGCCCGACGGCGTGAGTCGCGGCCTCGTCGGGGAAGTGATCGGCCGGCTCGAGCGCAAGGGCCTGCGCCTGGTGGCGCTGGAGCTGCGCGGGCTGGACCGCGAGACCGCGGAGAATCACTACGCCGAGCACCGCGAGAAGCCCTTCTTCGGCGACCTGGTCGACTTCATTACCGGCGGGCCGCTGGTCGCGATCGTGGCCGAAGGGGACCGGGCGGTCGAGGCGTTCCGTTCGGTGGCCGGGGCCACCGACCCAGTGAAGGCGACGCCCGGCACGATCCGCGGCGACTTCGCACTCGCCGTCCAGAACAACGTGGTACACGGCTCGGACTCCGCCGAGTCCGCCACGCGGGAGATCGGCCTGTTCTTCCCGGGTTTGTAGGGCCACCGCCGATACGATCGGCCACTATGACGTCCTGGTCCTCGTTCGGCCGGGACCTCGCCGTCGACCTCGGCACCGCCAACACCCTGGTATACGTCCGGGGTCGTGGCGTCGTGCTCGACGAGCCCTCCGTTGTGGCGATCGACGCGAGGACGCAGACCATCGTCGCGGTGGGAACGGCGGCCAAGGCGATGGTCGGCCGTACGCCCGGCAATGTCGTCGCCAGCCGACCGCTCAAGGACGGGGTGATCGCCGACTTCGACAACGCCGAGCGGATGTTGCGCTACTTCATCGCCCAGGTGCACCCGCGCCGGCACTTCGCCAAACCGCGCATCGTCATCTGCGTGCCGTCGGGCATCACCAGCGTGGAGCAGCGTGCCGTGAAGGACGCCGGCTACCAGGCCGGGGCCCGATCGGTGTCCATCATCGAGGAGCCGATGGCTGCAGCGATCGGGGCGGGCCTGCCGGTGAGCGAGCCGGTCGGCAACATGGTCGTCGACATCGGTGGCGGCACGACCGAGGTCGCCGTCATCTCCCTCGGTGGCATCGTCACGAGCCGGTCCATCCGGGTCGGCGGTGATGAGATGGACGAGGCGATCATCAACTACGTCAAGAAGGAGTACTCGCTGCTGCTCGGCGAGCGCACCGCCGAGCAGATCAAGATGGCCGTAGGCTCGGCGTTTCCGCTGCCCGACGAGCCGCACGCCGAGATCCGCGGCCGCGACCTCGTCGCCGGCCTGCCCAAGACCATCACCGTGTCGGCCGAGGAGATCCGCCGGGCGATCGACGAGCCGGTCAGCCAGATCCTGGATGCGGTTTCCGCGACGCTGGACTCGACGCCGCCCGAGCTGGCCGGGGACGTCATGGACCGGGGCATCGTCATCACCGGCGGCGGTGCTCTGCTGCGCGGGCTCGCCGAGCGGATCACCCACGAGACGGGGATGCCGGTCGTTCCGGTCGGCAACCCGCTGCAGTCCGTGGCCATCGGAGCTGGCCAGTGTGTCGAGGACTTCGCGGCGTTGCAGCAGGTGCTCGTGTCGGAGCGGCGGCGCTGACCGGCTCCGCTTCCCGCCGGCGTCCGGCTGCGCCGGTTGCTCGCCCGCGGCTCGCCCTCGCCGTGCTCGTGATGCTGTCGGTCACCTTGATCGCCGTCGATCACCGGCTGGGACCGCTGCGGTCGGCGGTCGGTACGGCACTCGGCCCGGTGCAGCGAACCCTGGGCGGGGCGGTGGGCAGCGACAGCCGGCTGCGCAGGGACAACGAGCGCCTGCGGCAGGAATTGAGCGCCGAGCGGCTCGACGCTGCCCGGGCCGGTGAGCTCCGCCGGCTCCATCTGCTGGCCGGCGGCCGGGTGATTGCCGGAAGGGTGGTGGCACTGAGCGGGCCGGCCGGCGGGGAATCGGCGGCGACTATCGGGGTCGGGACCCGCGACGGGGTGCGCCCGGGGATGACGGTGGTCGACGGCGACGGCCTGGTCGGCCGGGTGCTACGCGCGCTGCCGGCCACGTCGGTGGTCCTGCTGGCCGTCGACCCGGCATCATCGGTCGGCGCGCGGCTGGCCGGCAGCGGACAGCTCGGTCTGTGCCGGGGCGCCGGCCGGCGACCGCTGCGCCTGACGCTGCTCGACGCGCGGGCCCGGGTCGACCCCGGCGACCGGGTGTTGACCGGTCCGTCCGGTGCGACGACCTTCGCCCCCGGGGTGCCGATCGGCCGGGTGCGGGCGGTGTCGCGGTCGACCGACGGGCTGGTCCGCACCGCCGAGGTCGACCCCTACGTCGACTTCACCGCGCTCGATCTCGTCGGTGTGGTGATCCCGCCGCGGTGAGCGCCGTCCGGTCCGTACTCGCCGGTCTGCTGGTGCTGGTCGCCGTTCTGCTGCAGACCAGCGTGGTCGCCCGGCTGGCGCTGCCACTCGTCCGGCTCGACCTGGTGCTGGTGCTGGTGGTGGCGGTCGCACTCACGGCCGGCCCGGGGCTGGGCGCGGCGGTCGGCTTCGGCGCCGGCCTGCTCACCGACCTGATGGCTGACCACCCGGCCGGGGCGGTAGCCCTGGTGCTGTGCCTCGTCGGCTACGCCGGTGGCCGGCGCGTCCGGCCATTTCGGTCCGGGCCGGTCGTCGTCGCGGCGGCCACGGTGAGCTCGGCGACGGGGGTCGCCGTGGTGCTGGCCGCCGTCGGTCGGGCGCCGCTTGATTGGCCGGCTCTCGGCGCGTCACTGCCCGCCAGCGTCGCGGGAAATGTGATTCTTGCGGTGCTGGTCGTGCCGGCCGCCGGCGCAGTTCACCGCATCCTGCATCCGGCTTTGCACCGGCGCTGACGGAGGAGGGTGCGGGTGAGCGAGCGGTCGGCATTGCGACTGGTCGTGATCCGCGTACTCGTGGTGTCCCTGCTGGTGACGTTGGGGGGCCGCCTGTGGTACGTCCAGGTCTCCGACGCCGGCCGCTACGCCCACACATCGGCCGACCGCAGCCGCACCATCGTGACCCCGGCCGTCCGCGGCGAGATCCTCGATGCCGCCGGCCGGCCGCTGGTCGCCAACCGGACCGAGGCCGTGGTGACCGTCGACCGGGCGGCGGTGTCCGGCCAGCGCGATGGTGGCCAGGCCGTCCTCAGCCGGCTCTCGCAACTGCTCGTCGTACCCGCCACCGACCTGCGCCGGCGGATCACCCCCTGCGGCGCCGGCGTGCCGCGCCCGTGCTGGAACGGGTCCCCGTTGCAGCCCGTCCCGGTCCGGTCCGCTGCTTCGCCGTCGGTCATGCTGCGGATCGCCGAACACGCGGAGGACTACCCCGGCGTGGCGGTGACATTCGGCGCGGCGCGCGACTATCCCGGCCAGGCCCTGGCCGCCCACCTGCTCGGCTATCTGGCCCCGATCAGCCCAGCGCAGCTCGATCAGCCGCGGTATGCCGGCTACCGCGACAGCGACGTCGTCGGGGCCGCCGGCCTGGAGGAGCAGTACGACAGCGCCCTGCGCGGTGCCGACGGCGTGCGCCGGGTCCTGGTCGACCACAGCGGCGCGGTCACCGCCACGGTCTCGCAGACTGCGCCGGTGCCGGGCGGTGATCTGGTCACCAACATCGATGCGCGCCTGCAGGCCCTGGCCGAGAAGTCGCTGGCCGACGGCCTGGTCGCCGCGCGCAAGGGTCACGACCAGTTCGGCCGCCCCTACCGGGCCACCTCCGGCGCGGTCGTCGTGCTCAATGCCGGCACCGGCGCCGTCCTGGCGATGGCGAGCAACCCGACGTACGACCCGAGCGTGTGGACCGGTGGCATCTCGGCCGGCGACTACGCGCGGCTGAGCGCGCCGGCAGCCGGCGGTCCCTTGGTCTCGCGGGCCACACAGGGGACCTACGCCCCGGGGTCGACCTTCAAGGTGGTCTCGACCTCGGCGGCCGCCCGCGCCGGCTATCGGCTGGACGGCAGCTACCCCTGCCCGGGCTCGTTCGCCGTGGGCACCGCGCGCTTCGCCAACTACGACGGCATCGCCTACGGCCCGATGGACCTGCGCAAGGCGCTGATCAAGTCCTGCGACACGGTGTTCTACGGCCTCGGATACCACCTGTGGCAGCGCGACGGCGGCCTGCATCCGGCCCCCGGTCAGGCGCGGGAGCTGTTCGCCCGGACGGCGCAGGCGTACGGCTTCGGCGCGCCGACCGGCATCGACCTGCCGGCCGAGGCTGCCGGGTCGATCCCGGACCGGGCCGCCAAAGAGACGCTGTGGCAGCAGCGCCGCGGCGACTACTGCGCCGGCGCAAAGAACCCGCTCTTCGACGCCGCGCGCCGCCGCGCCGACGCGGAGTTCTGCGCCGACGGAGCGCTCTACCGGGCCGGTGACGCGGTCAACTTCGCGATCGGCCAGGGCGACGTGACGGTCACCCCGCTGCAGCTGGCCACCGCGTACGCCGCGCTGGCCAACGGCGGCACCGTCTACCGCCCGCAGGTCGCCAAGGAGGTGATCGGGCCGTCCGGTGCGGTGACCTGGCGGGCCAAGCCGGCCTCCGTCCGCCGGCTGCCGCTGGACGCGGCGACGATGGCATATATCCGCTCGGCGCTGGCCGGCGTCACCCGGCCGGGCGGCACGGCGTACCCCGCCTTCACCGGCTGGCCGCAGGGCCGCATTCGGGTCGCCGGCAAGACGGGCACCGCCGAGGTCGGCCTGACCAAGACCAGCCGGCAGGACACCTCCTGGTTCGCGGCGTTCGCGCCGGCGGATCACCCGAAATACGTCGTGGTGAGCATGCTCGAGCAGGTCGGCACCGGCGCGGCGAATGCGGCCTACGTGGTCCGCCGCGTCCTCGACGGCATGTACGGCTCCCCGGTCGGGCGGTTGCGGTGACCGTCCTGGCCGTACCCCGCCGGCTCCGGCGCTTCGACGGCGTGCTCGCCGCGGCGGTGCTGGCGCTGACGGCGCTGGGCACCTTGCTGGTCTGGTCGGCGACCCGGCCGCGCCTGCTGGCCGGCGGCCTGGACCCGCAGGCGTTCCTCAAGCGCCACCTGCTCAACATCGCTGTCGGCGTGGCCTGCTGCCTGATCACCGCGGCGGTCGACTACCGGAGGCTGCGGGCGTACGCCCCCCTGGTCTACCTGGCCTCCTGCACCGGCCTGGTCGCCGTCCTGTTGATCGGAACCACCGTCAACGGCGCCCACTCGTGGATCGTCGTCGGCGGTGGATTCCAGCTGCAGCCGGCCGAGTTCGCCAAGATCGGCCTCGTTCTCGGGCTGGCCGCCGCCTTGGGGGAGCGGCGCGACACCGCTCCGCGCGGGGCCGACCTGCCGATGGTCCTGGCCCTGGCGGCCGTGCCTACGGCGCTGGTCATGCTGCAGCCGGACTTCGGCTCGACGGTGATCCTGGGCGCTGCCTTCCTCGGCGTGCTGGCCACCTCCGGCGCGCCGGCCCGGTGGCTCTCCGGCCTGCTGCTGGCCGGCCTGCTGGGCGCCGTCCTCGCGGTGCATCTCGGCGCTCTGCAGAGCTACCAGGTGGACCGCTTCCGCGCCTTTGCCGACCCCAGCGCGGACGCCCAGGGCGCCGGCTACAACACCCACCAGGCCCGGATCGCCATCGGTGCGGGTGGGCTGACCGGCACCGGACTGTTCAAGGGGAGCCAGACCAACGGTCAGTTCGTACCCGAGCAGCAGACCGACTTCGTCTTCACGGTGGCCGGCGAGGAGCTGGGCCTGCTCGGCGGTGGCGCGCTGATCGCGCTGGTCGGCGTCATCCTCTGGCGCGGGACGTCCATCGCGGCGCGGGCGCCGGACCTGTTCGGGCGGCTGGTGGCGACCGGGGTGGTGGCGTGGCTGGCGCTGCAGAGCTTCATCAACATCGGGATGACCCTGGGCATCATGCCGGTGACCGGGCTGCCACTGCCGTTCGTGTCCTACGGTGGGTCGGCAATGTTTGCCAACCTGATGGCCGTCGGCCTGCTCCAGAACATCCACCTGCACAGCGCCGCCCGATGACGCCGCCATGACGCCGCCGGATGCCGAGCCGGGATCCACGCCGGGCGACCGGCTGCACCGGATGGCCGTCGAGCTGGCCGCCATGGGACAGGCCGGCCTGCACTACGCCCACGACCGCTACGACCGCCTCCGCGGCCAGCGTATGCAGGAGCTGGCCGCCGAGATCTTCGCCATCGTCGGTGACGCCGACCCGGGCGAGCTGAGCATCGCGCTGGCCACCGACGTCGGGCACCCGACGCCCAAGGTCGACGTCCGTGGCGTGCTGTTCGATGGCTCCTTCGCTGATCCCGCAGTCCTTTTGGTACGAGAGGCCGCCGACGGCCGGTGGACGGTGCCCGGCGGCTGGGCCGACCCGCTGGAGCCGCCGCGGCTGGCCGCCGAGCGGGAGTTCGCCGAGGAGGCCGGCCTGCCGGTACGCGCGACCCGGCTGGCCGCGGTGTGGGACGGCGCGATCCACAACGGCCATCCCGCGGTGCCCTGGCACATCTACAAGATGTTCTTCCTGTGCGAGCGCGACGGCGATGACGATCCGGTGGCCGGCCTCGACGGGGAGACGACCGACGCCGGCTGGTTTCCGCTCACCGGTCTGCCGGCGCTATCGACCGGCCGGATCACCGCCACCCAGCTGCACCGGCTGCACGAGCACGCCGCGGACCCCACCCTGCCGGTCGACGTCGACTGAGCGTGGCCGGCGCCGGCCGGCCAGCCGCGTAGGCTGACTCCACATGACCGTCGACTCCCTGTTCCCGCAGCTCGAGCAGCTGCTGCCGCGGGTGCAGAAGCCGATCCAGTACGTCGGCGGGGAGCTCAACTCCACGATCAAGGAGTGGGACTCAGTCGACGTCCACTGGGCGCTGATGTATCCCGACGCCTACGAGGTCGGCCTGCCCAACCAGGGCATCCAGATCCTGTACGAGGTGCTCAACGAGCGCCCGGACGTCCTCGCCGAGCGGGCCTACGCCGTCTGGCCCGACCTTGAGAAGCTGATGCGCGAGCGGGGGATCGGGCAGTTCACCGTCGATGCCCACCGGCCGGTCGCCGCCTTCGACCTCTTCGGCGTCTCCTTCTCCACCGAGCTGGGCTACACCAACTTCCTGGCCGCCCTCGACCTCGCCGGGCTTCCACTCGAGGCCCGCGACCGGACCGGAGAGCACCCGATCGTGCTGGCCGGCGGGCACGCCGCTTTCAATCCGGAGCCGATCGCTGACTTCATCGACGCCGCGGTCCTCGGCGACGGCGAGGAGGCGGTGCTCGAGATCAGTGACGTGGTCGGCGGCTGGATCCGCGAGGGGCGCCCCGGCGGCCGCGACGAGGTGCTGCTGCGGCTGGCCCGCACCGAGGCGGTCTACGTACCCCGCTTCTACGACGTCGACTACCTGCCCGACGGCCGGATCCGCCGGGTGGTGCCCAACCGGGCCGGCGTGCCGTTCCGCGTACACAAGCGCACCACGATGGACCTCGACGCCTGGCCATACCCCAAGGCACCCCTGGTCCCGCTGGCCGAGACCGTGCACGAGCGCGCCAGCGTGGAGATCTTCCGCGGCTGCACCCGGGGCTGCCGCTTCTGCCAGGCCGGCATGATCACCCGTCCGGTCCGCGAGCGGTCGATCACCGGGATCGGCGACATGGTAGAGGCCAGCCTCAAGGCGACCGGATTCGAGGAGGTCGGGCTGCTGTCGCTGTCGTCGGCCGACCACTCAGAGATCGGCCCGATCGCACACGCGCTGGCCGACCGCTACGAGGGCACCCAGACGGGCCTCTCGCTGCCGTCGACCCGGGTCGACGCCTTCAACGTCACCCTCGCCGACGAATTGTCCCGTAACGGCCGCCGCTCGGGCCTGACCTTCGCGCCGGAAGGCGGCTCGGAGCGGCTGCGCCGGGTGATCAACAAGATGGTGTCCAAGGACGACCTCATCCGTACCGTCACGACCGCCTACTCCCACGGCTGGCGGCAGGTGAAGCTCTATTTCATGTGCGGCCTGCCGACCGAGACCGACGACGACGTGCTCGAGATCGCGACGATGGCAAAGGACGTGATCCGGGCCGGTCGCGCGGCGACGGGGACCAAGGACGTCCGCTGCACCGTCTCCATCGGGGGCTTCGTGCCCAAGCCACACACGCCGTTCCAGTGGGCCGCGCAGGCCGACGCCGAGACGATCGACCGGCGTCTCAAGGCCCTGCGCGCCGCTATCAACGGCGACCGCAACATCGGCAAGGCGATCGGGTTCCGCTACCACGACGGCAAGCCGGGTATCGTCGAAGGCTTGCTCTCCCGGGGCGACCGTCGGGTCGCCGCCGTGATCCGGGCGGTATGGGAGGACGGCGGGCGCTTCGACGGCTGGAGCGAACACTTCTCCTACGACCGGTGGGCGGCCGCCTGCGAGCGGGTGCTGCCGCCGCTGGGAGTCAGCCTCGACTGGTACACCACCCGTGAGCGCGGCGAGTCCGAGGTGCTGCCCTGGGACCACCTCGACTCCGGCCTGGACAAGGAGTGGCTCTGGGCGGACTGGCAGGACGCGCTGGCCAGCCAGGAGCAGGACGACTGCCGCTGGACGCCGTGCTTCGACTGCGGCGTCTGTCCGGGGATGGGCACCGAGATCCAGATCGGGCCGACCGGGCGCACCCTGTTGCCACTCTCGGTCGCTCCGTCGGTCGCCCCGAGCGGATGAGCCGGCAGCCACCCGGCGAGCCTCCACCGCCGGTGGTCCAGCGGCTGCGCATCCGGTACGCCAAACGCGGGCGCCTGCGGTTCACCTCGCACCGCGACTTCGCCCGGGCCTTCGAGCGGGCGCTGCGCCGGGCCGACGTGCCGATCGCGTACTCGGCGGGGTTCAGCCCGCATCCCACGGTGTCCTACGTCGGCGCCAGCCCGACCGGGGTGGCCAGCGAGGCGGAGTACCTCGAGATCGGGCTGGCCCGCCGGGTCGAACCCGAGCTCCTGCGGGCCGCCCTGGACGCCTCGCTGCCGGCCGGGCTGGATCTGGTCGAGGTGGTCGAGGCCGCCGGCAGCAGCCTCGCCGAGCGGATCGACGCCTCGTGTTGGGAGGTCGTGCTGCCGGGCGTGCCCGACCGCGCGCTCGCCGCGGCGGTCGCGGCCTTTCTCGCCTGCGACGCCGTGCCCGTCGAGCGGCTGACCAAGGCCGGGCAGCGCACGATCGACGCTCGAGCGGCCGTGGTCGAGGCCGACACCCGCCGCGTTACGGGCTCCGCTGGACAGGACTGTGCGACACTGAGGATGGTCGTACGGCATGTGACGCCCGCGGTACGACCCGACGATGTTCTGGCTGGCCTGCAGTCCGTGGCCGACCTGGAGCTGCCGGAGCCCCCCCGGGCTGTCCGGCTGGCTCAAGGGTCGCTCGACGCGACCGGCCGGATCACCGACCCGCTGCTGGCGGATCGGATGCCGTCGGCTGACGCAAGGGCGGTCTAGGCCGCACCTGCAGCCCCGTACATTTCACGGCCCAGTTTTCACGGCCCCGCGCCGTGGCCCGTACGACACACCGTGCGCCCCTGCGCACCCGATACAGCGCCTCTGAAGCGGCCGCGTCACACGCGCCCGGAGGCCGAACGGAGACACCCGAATGCCCGACACCGAGCCCGCCGGCGGCGCCACCCCGGGCGAAAGCCCCGACGCCGACACCACACCTGAAGCACCGCGGCCCCGCCGCCGCGCCACCAAGAAGGCCGCGCCGGCTGCCGGCGAGCCGACCCCGGGCACCGCCGACGGTGAGATCGGGGCGGCGGTCGAGTCGGCGGTGGCCAACCAGGTCGCCACCAAGGTGGTCAAGCGGGTCCGCAAGGCCGCCGATCCGGCCAAGAAAGCGGCGCGGGCGGCCAAGGCAACGAAGGCGGCCGAGCCGACCCCGGCTACCGAGGAGGCGGTCGAGCCGACCCCGGCTACCGAGGAGGTGGCCGAGCCGACCCCACCCGCCGCCCTGATCGACCCCGCGTCTGGCCCCACCGCCGAGCTGTCGGCGTCTGTGCAGGCACCGGTCGAGGAGGCCGCCGAGCCGACGATGCGGGCGCCCCGCCGGGTCGCCCGGCGACCCGCGGCCCCGCCAGCGGTGGCTTTCATCGCGCCCGAGCCCCAGGCCGAACCCCCGCCGGCGCCAACCGAGGCGCCCCGCCGAGCCACCGGACGGACGGCAGCCGCGCCGACGGCCGTCAGCGCGCCGGTGGAGGGCGACACCCAGTCACCCACGGCGACCGCAGGCGACACCGGCACCGACCGGGCCGCCGACAGCGCTGCTGGTCCGGAGACCGAGCTCGACGAGGCGGCTGACGGCGACCGGCCGCAGCGCCGCCGAGGCCGCCGGGGCAGGGGGCGCGGTCGCGGTGCCGAGGCGGCCGGCGACGGCACAGAAACTGCGGAGCTGCCCTCGGACGAGGCGACCTCGACCTCGAGCACACCCACAACCGTGGCCACGCCGGCCTCCGACGCCGGCATGGTCGATGCCCCGCGCGAGCAATCCGACACCGGCGAAGCGGCCGACGATGCGGACGAGAGCGCATCGACACGGCGCCGGCGGCGGCGCCGGCGGCGTACCGGGACCGAAGCCGACACCGAGGACACGACCGTCGCCGACCCGCCCAACACGGTGGTCCGGGAGCGCAAGACCCGGCCTCGTGGCCGGGACACCGACGACGAGGTGCAGGGCGTCAAGGGCTCAGTGCGGCTGGAGGCCAAGCGCCAGCGCCGGCGCGACGGCCGCGACCAGAGCCGCCGCCGGCCGCCGATCATCACCGAGGCGGAGTTCCTGGCTCGCCGGGAGGCCGTCGACCGGGTGATGGTGGTCCGCCAGGTCGCCGATCGCACCCAGATCGCGGTGCTCGAAGACGGCGTACTCGTGGAGCACTACGTCACCAAGGCCAGCGCGACGGCGTACGCCGGCAACGTCTACCTGGGCAAGGTGCAGAACGTCCTATCGAGCATGGAGGCCGCGTTCGTCGACATCGGCAAGAGCCGCAACGCGGTGCTGTACGCCGGCGAGGTCAACTGGGATGCCGCCGGCATGGAGGGCAAGGCGCGCCGGATTGAGGATGCGCTCAAGTCCGGCCATTCGGTGTTGTGCCAGGTGACCAAGGATCCGGTCGGGCAGAAGGGCGCTCGCTTGACCAGTCAGATCAGTCTGCCGGGCCGGTTCCTGGTCTACGTCCCCGAGGGCTCGATGACCGGGATCAGCCGCAAGCTGCCCGACACCGAGCGAAAGCGGCTCAAGGACATCCTCAAGCAACTGGTGCCCGACGAGGCCGGCGTGATCATCCGCACCGCCGCCGAAGGCGCCAGCGAGGAGGAGCTGACCCGCGACGTCCAGCGGCTGCAGGCACAGTGGGAGGCCATCCAGGCCAAGGCGGCGAAGGCCTCCGCGCCGGCGCTGCTCTACGGCGAGCCGGATCTGGTGATCCGCGTCGTCCGGGACATCTTCAACGAGGACTTCACCTCCCTCGTCGTCTCCGGCGACGCTGCCTGGGAGATGGTCGAGGAGTACGTCACGCACGTCTCGCCCGACCTCGCCGACCGGCTGTCGCGGCACACCTCCGAGCGCGACGTGTTTGCCGAGCTGCGCATCGACGAGCAGCTCGCCAAGGGCCTCGACCGCAAGGTCTACCTGCCCAGCGGCGGCTCGCTGGTGATCGACCGCACCGAGGCGATGACCGTGGTCGATGTCAACACCGGCAAGTTCATCGGCAAGGGCGGAAATCTCGAGGAGACGGTCACCCGCAACAACCTCGAGGCCGCTGAGGAGATCGTCCGGCAACTGCGGTTGCGCGACATCGGCGGCATGATCGTCATCGACTTCATCGACATGATCCTTGAAAGCAACCGCGATCTGGTCCTGCGCCGGCTGACCGAGTGCCTCGGGCGTGACCGCACCAAGCACCAGGTGGCCGAGGTGACCTCCCTCGGGCTGGTGCAGATGACCCGGAAGCGGGTCGGCCAGGGGCTGCTGGAGGCGTTCTCCGAGCCGTGCGAGACCTGCAAGGGACGAGGATTGATCGTGCATATGGAGCCCGTCGAGCACTCGACCACCGCCGAGCAGCGTCACGAGATGAGTGAGCCGTTGGTGCGCCGGCGCCGCAATCAGGGTCCCCCGGCGGGGCTGGAGGTTGTCGCGGCCGCGACCTCGCGGGCGGCACTGCCGCCCCCGGTGGTGGTCGAGTCCCCGCCGGACGGCGTGCTCACCGAGCCGGTGGTCGCCGACGAGCCGGCCGGGGGACTGCTGCCCGAAGCGCCCGCCGGCCAGCCGGCACCGGAAGGTCTGCCCGGCCAACCGGACGCTGAGCCGGCCCCTGAGCTGGCCTCTGAACTTGCCACCGAGCTAGCCCCTGAGCTTGCCGCCGAGCTGGCTCCGGAGCCGAACGGGTCGGGCCCGACCGAGCGGGCTGAACCCGGCTCGATGCCCGCGCGCCGGCGCCCCCGCCGGGCTGCCTCGCGGCCGGCCGGTCCGCCGAGCGACGCCGCCGCATCCGTCCCAGTCCGCTAAACCGCAGCCGGGCCGTGGGCGGCGAGGAGCTCAGAAACCTCCTCGCCGCCGACGAGGCCACTGCGTGGCGCGGGTTGAGGCGACGTAGAGGGACCGTCTCCGAGCAGCACCGTGCCGTCGAGCTCGCCGGCGGCATCGGCGTGCAGCAGGTCGTCCTCGAGTGCTCGTATGACGACGCCGCGGCACACGATCATGCGACGGCGGATCACCCCGCGAGGGGTGGCCGCGGTGGCCTGGTAGAACGACGCGCCCGTACGGTGCAGGGGTGAGCCGGACGGACAAGGTCGAGCCGCTCACCGCCACGACGCCGCGGCCGGTGCACCGGACCGTCTTCACCCAGGCCTGGCGGGACGTGACCCTCGTGCACTGGACGCTGGACCCGGCCGTCGTGGCACCGCTGCTGCCGGAGGGGATCCGGCCGGACACGATCGGCGGGGCGACCCAGGTGGGTCTGGTCGCCTTTCACATGGAGGGCGTCGGGATCGGGCCCAGCCCGGCAGTGCCGTACTTCGGGACGTTCGCCGAGACCAACGTCCGTCTCTACACCGTCGACACGCTGGGCCGCCGTGGCGTGTTCTTCCTGTCCCTCGATGCGAGCCGGCTTGCCCCGGCGCTGGTCGCCCGGGCCCTCGGGGTCCCCTACTCCTGGTCCCGGATGCGGATCGGCGGCGCCGCGGCGGATCGGGCCTACGGCTGCCGGCGCCGCTGGCCGGGACCGCGCGGCGCCACCAGTCGGCTGCAGGTCTGCATCGGCGACCGGATCGGGCGACCGTCCGAGCTGGAGCGCTTCCTGACCGCCCGGTGGGGACTGCACCTGAGCGGGCGCAGCGGCACGGCGTACTGGCCAAACGAGCACGACGAGTGGCCGCTGCACCGGGCCGAGCTGACCGGGCTCGACGATGGCCTGGTCGCCGCCACCGGCCTCACCGGCCTCCGCGGATCGCCATCCAGCGTCCTGTGGTCGCCGGGGGTCCGCGTGCGCTTCGGCCCGAAGCAAGCCGTCCGAGCCGAGCCGATCGCCAGCCCGCCCTTCCCCCCTTTACCTTGACCCTGTAGAACGCTAGTTGCAGGGTCAGCCATCCCCGAGCCGTGCCAGTCTGCAGTTCGCTGCAGGTGCTGGGGTTGCCCGGGAAGTCATTTCCGGTGCCCCGGCTGACGTTCGTGTAACAGCGAGCGCTGTCGCGCTGTGGTTGGGCGTCCAGGCGAGGCGGCCTTCTCGGAGCCAGTGATAAACGAGACTGACGCCGGCGAGGGTGACCGGCCGGGCGGTCAGGGCGCGGCTGCGGCGGCCAGGACGACGCCCACGGCGTTCCCGCCAATCCTCACCCACTCCAAGACCCGGCCTTGACGGAGCAGCTGGGGCCCAGGGGCGGGGGGCTGTAATCATGAGACTTCACATCTGGTCGAACGCCGGCCATCGGACGCAGGATACTTTCGCTCTATCCTGCACATCGGTGGGTGCTCGCCGGGCGGCCCTGCCGGGTACGCTTTCGAGGGTGAGCAGCGCCGAGGAGTGGTACTTCACCGTGCCCGACGACGACGCCGAGTTGCTGGCCGAGTTTCGTCGCCATGGGGTGCGGCCCGGGGGCCGGATGCATGTGTCGGTCGTCCCTGATGAACAGGAGTCGGCCAATGACGACGGGCGGACCCGCCGGTTGCGTTTCGCCGGCTCTATCCAGGCGGAGCCGGACCTGGCCGAGCGGATCGATGAGTATCTGAAGGGGTTCGGCCGGGGGTGATCCTGGTCGATACCAGCATCTTGCTGGCGGTGGCCAACGGTCGGGACAACCACCACCGGGTGGCGGTTGAGCTCCTGGAGAGCACTCGTGATCGGCTGCTGTTGGTTCCTACGGTCATCGCGGAGGTGTGTGACCTCCTACACGAGCGGGCCGGAGCACGTGCTGAGGTGCTTTTTGTCCGGGCCTTTGAGGCGTGAGAGCTGGAGCTGTGTGACCTCACGTTGGCGGATCTGCGGCGGGCCGCCACTGTCGCCGAGCGCTATGCCTATCCCGGCCTGGGTGGCACTGACGCATCTATCGTAGCCATCGTCGAACGCCTTGGTGTGACTCAGATCGCCACGCTCGACCGTCGGCATTTCGGCGTCGTCCGACCCGACCACGTCGAGGCCTTCACCCTGCTCCCGACCGATCATTAGACGGTATGGAAGTGCCCGGTTCTTGGGCCGGGACCTCACTCGCACGTGCCGCAGCATAAAACCCGGGCTTTGCTCGGTGGCGATCAGCAGGTAGGAGCGAGTCGTCCCTTTTGAATCACGAATCGAGCGCCTGGCCGCCGAACCTGGGTCAGTTGACCGTTAACGCGCTCACCGCCGTCGACGGGGCCCTGCTGATCACCGAGCCCCGCGCGAGCGTGGAGGGCCTGGCGCAGACGACCCGCACCATGGTCACCGTCCGGCAGCATGCTCGCGCGCCGTTTGACCCGATCGGCGCGGCAGCCGTACCCTGAACCAGGCCCGCCAGTGGCGGGTTGTTCCGTGCGTCCGGCCTCGTCAGTGCGCCGTGGTTACCGGAGCGGACGATCCCGAGCCGAGGAGTTCGACCCAGTCGTGTATGCCATCGTCAAGACCGGCGGCAAGCAATACCGCGTTGCCGAGGGCGACGTCATCGAGGTCGAGAAGCTGACCGTGGAGCCTGGCGCGAGCCTGCGGCTGCCGGTGCTGCTCCTGGTCGACGGCAATGCGGTGACCACCGATGCCGCGGCGCTGGCCGGCGTCACCGTGGCTGCCGAGTTCGTCGCCCACACCAAGGGCCCGAAGATTCACATCCTCAAGTACAAGAACAAGACCGGCTATCGCAAGCGGCAGGGTCACCGGCAGAAGCACACCCAGGTCCGGGTCACCGGCATCGGTGCCGGCGACACCGCCGCTGCCCCTGGCGGCGACCCCGTCGCTGCGGCGAGCGGAGAGTAGGTAGGACATGGCACACAAAAAGGGCGCATCCTCCTCGCGCAACGGCCGGGACTCCAACCCGCAGTTCCTCGGCGTGAAGCGCTACGGCGGCCAGGTGGTCAGCGCCGGCGAGATCATCGTGCGTCAGCGCGGCACCCACTTCCACCCCGGGCCCGCGGTCGGCCGCGGCAAGGACGACACCCTCTTTGCACTCGATGCCGGCGCCGTGCAGTTCTCCATGCGCCGCAACCGCCGGATCGTCAGCATCGTGCCGGTGGAGGTCTAGGACTCCCCGGTCCGCTCATGGCCAGCTTCATCGACCACGTCGTGCTGCACATCTCCGCCGGCGATGGCGGCCACGGATGCTCATCGGTGCACCGGGAGAAGTTCAAGCCCCTCGGTGGCCCGGACGGCGGCAACGGCGGCAACGGCGGTGACGTGGTCCTCGTCGTGGATCCCAACGCCCATACCCTGCTCGACTTCCACCACCATCCGCACCAGCGAGCTGCCAACGGCCGCCAGGGTCAGGGCAGCAACCGCCACGGCGCCGCTGCTGAGCCGCTGGAGCTGGCCGTCCCCGATGGCACGGTCGTGCACGGCCCGACCGGGGAGTTGCTCGCCGACCTGGTCGGGGCGGGTACGCGGTTCGTCGCTGCGAGCGGCGGCCGCGGTGGTCTCGGCAATGCCGCGCTCGCTTCGGTCCGCCGCAAGGCGCCCGGTTTCGCCTTGCTCGGCGAGCCCGGAGATCGCCTCGACGTCACCCTCGAGCTCAAGAGCGTCGCTGACGTGGGCCTCGTCGGGTTTCCCAGCGCCGGCAAGTCCTCGCTGATCTCCGTGCTGTCGGCGGCTCGCCCGAAGATCGCCGACTACCCGTTCACCACCCTGGTGCCCAACCTCGGAGTGGTCAGCGCCGGCGAGACGGTGTTCACGGTCGCCGACGTGCCCGGGTTGATCCCCGGCGCGGCCGAGGGCCGGGGGCTGGGCCTGGAGTTCCTGCGGCACATCGAGCGCTGTGCCGTGCTGGTCCACGTCGTGGACACGGCAACCGAGGAGCCCGGCCGCGACCCGCTGTCCGACATCGACGCCCTGGAGCACGAGCTCGAGCAGTACGGCGGCCTGTCCGGGCGGCCTCGTCTGGTGGTCCTCAACAAGGTCGACGTCCCGCAGGGTCGCGAGCTGGTCGACCTGGTCGCCCCCGAACTGGCCGCGCGGGGTCTGCCGGTCCAGCTGATCAGCGCCGCCACCGGGGAAGGGCTGCGCGAGCTCTCCTTCGCCCTCGGCGGCGCGGTCGAGGCACACCGAGCCAGCCAGCCGCCACCCGAGGCCACCCGGATCGTGCTGCGGCCGCGGGCGGTCGACGAGGCGCTCTTCACCGTCGATCCCGATCCGGATCCCGATGGCGGGTTCATCGTCCGGGGCACGAAGCCGGAGCGCTGGGTGCGCCAGACCGACTTCACCAACGACGAGGCGGTCGGCTACCTCGGCGACCGGCTGGCCCGCCTGGGCGTGGAAAAGGCGCTGTCCGACGCGGGTGCCCAGCCGGGTGCGGTCGTCACCGTGGGCGACGTCTCCTTCGACTGGGAGCCGATGACCCCGGCCGGCGACGTCGAGCTCACCCCGAGCCTGCGCGGCACCGACGTCCGGGTCGAAGACGACCACCGCGTCCGCGCGGGCGTACGCCGAGAGGCGAAGCGGAGCCGCCGCCGTCCCGGCGAATGACGGAGCCGTCCCGGCGAATGACGGAGCCGTCCCGGCGCATGACGGCGGCCGACGGGCCCAAGCGCCCTGACGTCGCCGAGGCCCGGCGGGTGGTGGTCAAGGTGGGTTCCTCGTCGGTAGCCAGCGCCGCCGGCGGGTTGGCCACCGACCGGGTGGACGCGCTAGTTGACGCGGTGGCCGAGCGCCACGCCACCGGAACGCAGATCGTCGTCGTCTCCTCCGGTGCCATCGCCGCCGGGCTGGCGCCGTTGGGGCGCCGGCACCGGCCGCGTGACCTGGCGACGCTTCAGGCGGCCGCCGGGGTCGGGCAGAGCCGGCTAGTGCAGGCGTACTCCGCCAGCTTCGCGCGGTATGCCGTGACGGTCGCGCAGGTGCTGCTGACCGCCGACGACGTCGTACGCCGGGCGCACTACCGCAATGCGCGCCGCGCGCTGGAGCGACTGCTGCAGCTGAGGGTGGTGCCGGTGGTCAACGAGAACGACACCGTCGCGACCGAGGAGATCCGCTTCGGTGACAACGACCGGCTGGCCGCCCTGGTCGCGCACCTCGTCCATGCCGACGCGCTGGTGCTGCTTTCCGACGTCGACGGGCTCTACTCCGGCGAGCCCTCGGCCCCCGGTGCGCGGCTCATCCCGGCCGTCCACGGTGAGGCCGACCTGGCCGCGGTCGTCGCCGGCCGGCCTGGTGCTGCGGACCTGGGTACCGGCGGGATGGCCTCCAAGGTCGACGCCGCCCGGGTCGCCACCGGGTCGGGGGTGCCGGTTGTTCTCGCCGCGGCCGGCGCGGTCCGGGACGCCTTGGCCGGGCGGGGAGTCGGGACGTACTTCGCGCCGACCGGGCGCCGGACCTCTTCCCGGCTGCTCTGGCTGGCCCATGCCGCTGCACCCACCGGCCGGTTACGCCTGGACGCCGGGGCGGTGGCTGCCGTCGTCGCCCGCCGCGCCTCCCTGCTGCCCGCCGGGATCACTTCCGTCGACGGCGATTTCTCGGCCGGCGACCCGGTCGAGCTGATCGGACCGGACGGCACCCCGGTCGCCCGCGGGCTGGTGGCCTATGACGCCCACGAGTTGCCGGACATGCTCGGCCGCTCCACCCGGGAGCTCGCCGAGGACCGGCAGCGGGAAGTCGTGCACCGGGATGACCTGGTGCTGCTGCCGTGAGCCCGGCGGAAGCGGAGCTCGCCGGGGTGCTCGAACGCGCGCCCGGCCCGCACACCGTGACCCCGCTGCTGCACAACACCGGCAACACCGTGACCGCCGGCATCTGGCGCTACGCCGGCGACGGCTGGTCGGTGGTGCGGAAGGAGATCGGGCCCGGCGGTGAGGGCCGGGCCCATTGGGCCACCTCTGAGCAGCCCGACCACTGGAACTACTGGCGCCGCGAACCGCTGGCCTACCGATCGGGCCTGGCCGCTTCGGCCTACGGCGGCAGCGGGATCCGCGCGCCACACCTGCTAGCCGCCTACGACCGGCCGGGCGGTGGGGTGGCGCTGTGGCTGGAGGATGCCGCCGGCGAGCCGGGCGAGCAGTGGGACGTTGCCGCAATGGCCGGCTTCGCGCAAGCGTTGGGCCGCGGCCAGGGCGGCTACCTCGCCGGGCGCCGGCTCCCCGATGATGGCTGGCTGTCGCGCCGGTGGATCCGACAGTACGTCGCCGCCAAGCCGGTCGACGGGTCGCCACCGGGCGACGACGCCTACGGCGACCTCCGTCCGGGCCTGGCCCGGTTGTGGACCGACCGAGGTCGCTTGCTGGACGTCGTGGAGGCGTTGCCGCAGACGCTGTGCCACCTCGACGTCTGGCCCAAGAACCTCATCCGCTCCGCCGGCGGGTACGTACTTCTCGACTGGTCCTTCGTTGGCATCGGCGCGGTCGGCGAAGACGCCGGCAACCTGGTGCCCGACTGCGTGTGGGACGGCTTCCTGCCGACCGCGGTGCTGCCGGAGCTGGCCGAGGCGGTGTGGACCGGCTACCTCCGCGGTCTGCGGGAGGCCGCCTGGTCCGGTGATGAGCGGCTGGCCCGGCTGGGCTTCACGGCCGGCGGGGCGGTGAAGTACGCCTGGCTGGCGGAATGGTCGCTGCGCCGGCTGGCCGCCGGTGACCTGGGGTCCTACGGCGGCTACAGCACTGTCGATCCACAGCGCCTGCTGCAGACCTACGCCGAGGTGTTCCGCTTGCTCCTCGACTGGGCTGACGAGGCCCGCGCCCTGGCCGCTGCGATCGGGTTGTAGTCCGCCGGAGTCAGGCCTCGGGACGGATCTCCGCGATTCCCGCGCCGAGGAGCAGGAAACTGAAGGCTGCGGTGAAGCCGTAATTGTCGGCGAGTCAGTCACACCGGATGCGAGAAGGGGACGGACATGGACCAACGGAGTCAGGGCTGGGACGTCCTTCTGATCGGGGCGCAGCTGGCCGACGGCACCGGTTCGGCGCTGCGCCCGGCAGATGTGTTGCTGATCAATGGGCGTATCGCGGCTGTGGTCACGCCGGGCTCGATGTCAACGGACGGGCGGGACGTGCGCGATCTGACCGGGCTGGTCCTGGCGCCTGGATTCATCGACGTTCACTCCCATGCCGACAATGCCCCGCTCCTGGAGTCAGACGACACCACCAAGATCCTGCAGGGGGTGACGACCGAGGTGGTGGGCAACTGCGGGTTCAGTCTCGCGCCGCGCCTGCACGCCCAGGCAGAGACCCTTGCCGCTTTCACCGGGCGCATCTTTCCGCCACTGGACTGGCAGTGGTCGAGCTTTGCCGAACTTTTCGCGGTTACCGACGCCCGTGGTTACGTAACCAACTACTGCCCGCTCGTCGGCCACGGTACGTTGCGCATCGCCGCAAACGGAATGTCCGGGAACGCCGTCGATACCAACGGCATGGCTCTCATGCGCCGGGAGCTCGAGTCGGGCATGGCTGCAGGTGCTTTCGGTCTATCCAGTGGGCTCATCTACCCCCCGGCGGTGTTCTCCGACACCGCCGAGCTCGTGGCTCTGGCCGAGGTCCTCGGCGGCACCGGCCTCTACACCACGCACATGCGCGGCGAGGGCGACACTCTGCTTCCGCCGATCGATGAGGCCCTGCGCGTAGGCGCTGCGGCCGGCCGTACCCACATCTCCCACCTGAAGTCTTCCGGCCAGCAGAATTGGGGAAAGCTGCCCGCAGCGTTGAGGCGAATCCGGGCTGCTCGCGACGGCGGAGCCGCAGTGCTGCAGGACGTCTACCCGTACACCGCATCATCGACGATGCTCACCGCAACCCTGCCGCCCACGCTGCTCGCCGGCAGCGCGGAGGACATCTTGGCCCGGTTGGGCGGCTCGGCCGGTCGGAACGAGGTCGCAACCAGCATCGAAAGTGGCCTGCCGGGTTGGGAAAACAATGTCGGCGGCGCCGGGTGGGACGGGATCCTCATCTCGACTACGGCCAGCCACGCCGACGAGGGTCAGACCTTGGTCGAGATCGCTGTTGCTCACGGCATAGAGCCGGTAGACGCGCTGATCGAGATTCTGCTCCGCGAGCGATTGCAAGCGTCAATGGTGGTGTTCTCCATGCGCGAGGACGATCTGGAAGCGGCATTGCGTGACGAACACACCATGATCGGCAGCGACGGCTTGCCCCCGGGTACCGGCGGTAAGCCGCATCCCCGGTTCTTCGGCACCTTTCCCCGGGTTCTGGGGCGATACAGCCGCGAACGGGGACTGCTCAGCGTCCCCGAGGCCGTGCGGCGGATGACGTCGCTACCGGCAGCCGGATTCGGCATTCCCGAGCGCGGCCTGGTCGCGGAGGGATATGTCGCAGATCTGGTCGCCTTCGATCCAGCTGCAGTCAGCGATGTCGGTGACTACCGCGATCCTGTGCATCCTCCCACCGGTATCTCCCTGGTCGTCCAAGCCGGGACGATCGTCGTCGACGGCGGAGGTTACTGCGGGCGACGCAACGGAGCGCGGCTCGCGCCGGCATAGGCGCACTGGCCGGTCAGGTGAGGAACCGGGCCAGCCGAGCCGGGTCGATGTTGCCGCCCGTGATAAGTACCCCGACGCGCTGGCCGGCCAGATCGGCGGCGCGTTCGCTGACCGCGGCGAACGCGAGGCAGCCGGTCGGCTCGACGACGACCTTCATCCGCGTGAGGAATAGCCGCATCGCGTCCACGAGCTGGGCGTCGGTTGCCGTGTGGATGTCATCGACGTCGCGCTGGATGATCGGGAACGTGTGCTCTCCCAGGTGCTGAGTCTGCGCACCGTCCGCGATCGTCTGCGGTGTGTCGATGTGCACGATGGAGCCGGTGCAAAGTGACTGCTGCCCGTCGTTACCGGCCTGCGGCTCGACACCGAAGATCCGGCAATCGGGGGAGAGCGCCTTGGCGGACAGAGCGGACCCGGCCAGCAGTCCACCGCCGCCGAGGCAGACGAAAAGTGCATCGAGAGACCCGACGTCCTCGATGAGCTCCTTGACGGCGGTGCCCTGGCCGGCAATGACATCGGGGTGGTCGTACGGCGGGATCAGCGTCAACCCGTGGCTTTGGGCGAGATCCGCGCCGATCTGCTCGCGGTCCTCGGTGTAGCGGTCGTAGGTGACAATCTTGGCCCCGTACGCCTTGGTCGCGGCGACCTTGCCCTCGGGCGCGTCGAGCGGCATCACGATCGTTGCCGGGATGCCCAATGTTGCGGCGGCCAGCGCGACGGCCTGCGCGTGGTTGCCGGAGGAGTAGGCGACAACACCAGCACGGCGCTGCTCGGAGGGCAAGCGCGACAGCGCATTGAACGCGCCCCGGAACTTGAAGGCACCCGTCCGCTGGAAGTTCTCGGCCTTGAAGAACACCCGTGCGCCGATTTGCTCGTCGACGATGCTCGAGGTCAGCACCGGAGTGCGGTGAGCATGGCCGCGAATTCGGTCACCGGCGGCCACGACGTCGTCGTAGGTTGGCAGCTGCAACATTGTCCCGTTCTACATCACGGCGGTCAGGACACGGTCTCCGAGCTCAGGCCGTCCGGTCACGCCCAAGCGGGCGCGGCGACCGCCGTACGGTCACTGCGCCCGCTTGTGCTTGCGTTCCGGCGGCTCACTGGTAGAGGACGGCCGCGATCTTCGGGTCGTCGATGTTGTTCTTGTCGTACCAGTAGAACCCCGTGTCGATGACCTTGGGGAGCTTCTGGCCCTTGATGGCTTTCATGGCCGAGGCAACGACCTGCTGGCCGATGCCGATCGGGTTCTGGGTGATCGCACCGAGCATCACGCCACTCTTGATCGCGTCGATCTGGGCCTTGCCCGAGTCGAAGCCGACGACGGTGATGCCTTTCTTGCCGCTCTCCTCGACACCCTTGACGACACCGATCGCCGAGCCTTCGTTGGACCCGTAGATTCCCTTGATGTCGGGATTCGCAGAGATGATCGATTTAGTGATGTCAGCCGATTTCGCCTGGTCGCCTCCGCCGTACTGCGGCGTCAACAGCTGGATCCCGGGGGCGTTGGCCTTCATCCATTCGACGAAGCCGTCACGACGGTCGATGCCGGAGCGGCTGGTCTGGTCGTGAACGACCAGCGCGACCTTGCCCTTGCCCCCAAGGGCCCCGGACATGCGCTTGGCAGCCTCGGCCGCTGCGGCCTTGTTGTCGGTCGACGCTGTCGTTATCGGGATATTGCTGTCCACCCCGGAGTCGAAGGCGATTACGGGGATCTTCGCGGTCTTTGCCTGCTCTAGGAGCGGTGCAGCGGCCTTGGAATCCAGGGCCGCGAACCCGATGGCGGAGGGCTTCTTGGTGAGGACGTTGGTGAGCATGTTGATTTGCGCCTCGACGTCAGCTTCCGTGGGCGGCCCCTCGAAGCTGATGGTGGCGCCCTCCTTCTTGGCTTCCTGCTCGGCGCCCTTCTTCACGGCCTGCCAGAACTGGTGCTGGAAGCCCTTGGAGACGATGGCAATGTAGGGCTTGCCGCCACCGCCGCCGGCCGAGGTGCCGCTGCCACCGCCGCTGCTGGATGAGGAGCCACAAGCGCTGAGCGCAAGGGTCACCGCGACGGTCGCGAAAACCGCTCCGAATCGCCTTTTCTGCATGGTCGAACTCCCTTGTCTGAGGTGACCTATGGGGTGGTGCGACTGGGTGTCGGGCGGCCTGCTCAGGTGCCCCGCTTCCTGGCCATGTCGGCGTAGACGGCAATGAGGATGACGCAGCCCAGGATGACGTTCTGCCATTCCTGCGGAATGGACATGATCTGCAGCCCGTTGTTGAGGACCGAAATGATCAGGGCCCCGATCACCGTGCCCACGATCGAGCCCTTGCCTCCGGTTAACGAAGTGCCGCCGATCACGACTGCCGCGATCGCCTGAAGTTCGTAGCCCTGTCCGGTCGCCGGCTGGGCAGAGCCGAGCCGCGCAGAGATAAGAACGCCGGCCAGGCCGATGAAGAAGCCCGCAAGGGTGTAGATGAGGACCTTCCACTTCCGCGTGTTGATTCCCGACAGGGCCGTTGCCTCCTCGTTGCTGCCGATAGAGTAGGTGTAGCGACCAAGGATCGTCCGGTTGAGCAGCACCGCCGACACGACCGCCAGGACGGCAAGGACGATGACGGCATTCGGCAGGTTCACCCCGGGGATCAGATTGCCCGTCGAGATCTTGCTGTAGCTGGGCGCGTCGTTGAAGTAGATGGGCGTGCTGTTTGAGATGACCAGGGCAAGGCCCTGAGCGACCAGCATCATTGCCAGCGTCGCGATGAACGGCGGTATCTTGAGCAAGGCGATGTTCAACCCGTTGACGAGCCCGATCAGGCCGCCGAAGAGGACCGCGCCCAGCACACCGAGCGGCACGGGCAGCCCGGCTTTGACAACCAGGACGCCCGAGATCACCGCGCAGAGCGCCATGCCGGTGCCGATCGACAGGTCGATCCCACCGGTGATGATCACGAACGTCGTGCCGAGCGCCAGGGTGCCGATGACGACGGTGGAGAACAATATTGCGGTGACGTTGCCGTAGTTCAGGAAGTTCGGGCTCGCCACCGAAAAGAAAATGAAGATGACAATGAGGCTCGCAAACGCGAGAAACTGCTGAAGCCGGTCCTTGAGGCTGGTGCCGATCGCGGCAGCTGCGGTGTGCTGCTCCTCTTGCCGCTCAGGGGTGACCGTCGACGTCATGAGCTGTCTCCTGCCTTCGTTGCGGTCGACGTGGCGACCAGGTGGGACTCGCCGAGGCCGAGTTCTGCTGCGTCCTGCGGGTTGTCGTCGGGTCGAAGGGTGGCGTAGTGCATGACGCTCTCCTGAGTCGCCTCGTCAGCCCCAAGCACCGCGGTGACGCGGCCCTCGCTCATGACGACGATCCGGTGAGACATACGCAGCACCTCGGGAAGCTCCGAAGAAATCATGATGATCGACTTGCCCTGCCCCGCGAGATCGTTGAGGAGCTTGTAGATCTCCTCCTTCGCGCCGACGTCGATCCCCCGGGTCGGCTCGTCAAAGATCAAGATGTCGCAGTCCTTGACCAGCCACTTCGCGATGACGACCTTCTGCTGGTTACCACCGGACAGGTTCTTCGCCGTCTGGCTGATCGACGGAGTCTTGATTCGCAGCGCGCTCACGTACTCCCGCGACTTGGCGCGCATCAGCTTGTCCTTGATGAAGCCAAAGGACTGGAACAACTCGTGGAGCGAGCTGAGCCCGATGTTGGCGTTGACCTCCTGTTCGAGCAGCAAGCCGAATTTCTTGCGGTCCTCGGACAGGTAACCGATCCGGTACCTCGCAGCATCGGCCGGGTTCTTGACGCGGATCTGCTGACCGCGCAGCGTGACTGTGCCGGCGTCGACTGCGTCGGCGCCCACGAGGGCGCGTGCGACCTCCGTGCGGCCGGCGCCCATCAAGCCGGCGAAGCCGAGGATCTCTCCCTTTCTGAGCTCCAAACTCACATTCTTGAGCAGGGCTTTGGTGCTCAGTCCGGATACCGAGAGCAAGGTCTCGCGGTCCTTCGCGACGCCCTCGGGCTTCGTCACGCCGGAGATCTCCCGGCCGACCATGAGGGAGATCACCTCCTTCATGGTCGTCTGCTTGGTGTTCACTGTGCCGACGTACTGGCCATCGCGGATGACCGTGATCCGGTCGGAGATGACCTTCAGCTCGTCCATGCGGTGGGAGATGTAGATGACACCGGTGTCGGACCGGACAAAGCGTCGGATCAGGTCGTGCAGCACCTCGACCTCGGCGTCGTTGAGCGCCGCCGTCGGCTCGTCCATGATCAGCACTTTGGCGTTGTAGGACAGCGCCTTGGCGATCTCGACCATCTGCTGCTTGGCAACGGTCAGGTTGGCGACGACCTGCTTGGGCTCGAGCGGCAGGCGCAGGCGTTCGATCAGTGCCTTCGCCTGGGCGTTGAGCCTGCGCTCTTCGAGGAAGAAGCTTCCTCCCCGCGGCTCCCGGCCGATGTAGATGTTTTGCGCAACCGTGAGGTCCGGCATCAGGTTGAATTCCTGGTGGATGATGCTGATGCCGAGCTCTTGGGCCTCTCTCGGCCCGGCGACGTGCAACGGCTCCCCATTGAGGAAAAATTGACCCTCGTCCGCGGGGTAGCTGCCCGACAGCAACTTCATCAGGGTCGACTTGCCGGCACCGTTTTCGCCCACCAACGCGAGCACTTCGCCGCGCCGCAGGTCGAGCTGCATGTCGGAGAGCGCCTTGACCCCGGGAAAGCTCTTGGTGACTCCTTTGACCTCCAGCAGCGGCGGGCTGGCCTGCGCACCCGCCTCGACGGATGTCTGTTCCATCAGCGCCTCCCTGTCTCGGTCACGGATGCGGGGTCGTCCGGGCCGGCGTCCACCGCGGCGGAGCCGTCGAACGAGCGCGAGATCTTGAACCGCACGTCGGCGGTCCCCAGGGCGATGATGCGGCTCACGGACTGATGGCCTCCACGGTCTACGGTTGCCCGGCAGCATAGACAGCTGATGCCGCTTTGAGCCGCCCACACGCCAGAGGAGCACCGAGCATGACGCATGCCCGCCGCGGAGCAGGCGATTTCGACGGACTGGTTGCCGTCGTCACCGGTGGTGCCTCCGGCATCGGCGCGGCCGTCGTGCGGGAACTCATGGCCCAGGGCGCCCGGGTGGCGGCGCTGGACCTGAACCCGGCAGGGGCCCCCGAGGATGCGCTCGCGGTGCACACCGACGTCGCCGACGACGCCTCCGTCCGCGCTGCGATGGAGCAGGTCGTGGCGGAGCTCGGGCGCCTGGACGTTCTGGTGAACAACGCCGGCATCGGCGCCCAGGGCACGGTCGCAGACAACGACGACGACGAGTGGCTGCGGGTGCTCGACATCAACCTCCTCGGCATGGTCCGGTGCAGTCGGGCCGCGCTGCCGGCGCTGCGTCGCTCGCCGGCTGCGGCGATCGTGAACACCGGGTCGATCGCTGCCACGGCCGGGCTGCCCCAGCGAGCGCTGTACAGCGCCAGCAAGGGTGCGGTGCTCGCCCTCACCCGAGCGATGGCGGCCGACCATCTGCCCGAGGGCGTCCGGGTCAACTGCGTCAATCCCGGCACGGCGGACACCCCGTGGATCGGTCGGCTGCTCGAGCGCGCCGCCGACCCGCAAGCGGAAAGGGCCGCCCTCGAGGCGCGCCAGCCGCATGGCCGCCTGGTGTCGGCCGACGAGGTGGCCACTGCGGTCGCGTACCTCGCGAGCCCGCGGTCGGGCTCGACGACCGGCACGGCGATCGCCGTCGACGGAGGCATGCAGGATCTCCGGCTGAGGCCGCGTTCCTAGTCACCGCGTCTTTGACCGGGGCAACCCGTTTCTGACAACCTCGCCATCGTGCCAGCTCCTGCGGTGGTCGGCGTCGACATCGGCACCTCGAGCAGCAAGGGCGTCCTCGTGGACCTCGAGGGGCGGGTGTTGCGCTCATCGGTCGTAGAGCATTGCGTCGATCGCCCCGCACCGGGCTGGGTCGAGATGGACGCCACGATCTGGTGGAACGAGCTGGTCACGATCTGCCGCGATCTGCTCTCCGCGGGCACCCACAGCGTCGTTGCCGTCGGCGTCAGCGGCATGGGTCCCTGTGTCCTGCTCACCGACGAAGACGACCAGCCGCTGAGACCGGCCATCCTCTACGGCATCGACACCCGCGCCGGCCGCCAGATCGAGCGTCTCGACGACCGGTACGGCGCCGACGAGATCCTCCGCCGCTGCGGTTCGGCGCTGTCGTCGCAGGCGGCCGGCGCCAAGGTCGCCTGGGTCGCCGACGAGGAACCCGAGCTGTTCGCCCGGGCCCGCCGGCTTTACATGCCGAGCTCGTGGCTGGTCCGCCGGCTGACCGGCGCCTACGTGCTCGACCAGCACTCCGCCAGCCAGTGCACGCCGCTCTACGACACCGCGGCCCAGGACTGGTACCGGCCCTGGGCCGGCGAGATCGCCCCCGGCATCGACTTGCCGCCGCTGCGCTGGCCGGGCGACGCCGCCGGCACGGTCACCCCGGAGGCCGCCGCAGCAACCGGGCTGCCCACGGGCATCCCGGTGATCACCGGCACGGTGGACGCCTGGTCGGATGCACTCAGCGTCGGCGCTCAGAACGCCGGCGATCTCATGCTGATGTACGGCACGACCATGTTCCTGGTCCACACGGTGCCGGACCGGCTGACCAGCCCGGCGCTGTGGGGCACCGTGGGTGCGCTGCCCGGCACCCGCAACCTGGCCGGCGGCATGGCGACCTCGGGAGCCATCACCAGCTGGCTGCGCGACCTCTTCGGCTCGCTGGGCTACGGCGAGTTGCTGGAGCTGGCCGAGCGGGCCGGAATCGGGGCGAACGGGCTGATCATGCTTCCGTACTTCGCCGGCGAACGCACCCCGATCATGGACCCGCAGGCCCGCGGTGTGATCGCCGGGCTGACCCTGTCCCACACCCGCGGCGACCTCTATCGGGCCGCCCTGGAAGCCATCGGCTTCGGCGTCCGGCACAACATCGAGGCGATCGAGGCAGCCGGCGGGGACATCCGGCGCATCGTCGCGGTGGGCGGCGGCACCCAGGGGTCGCTGTGGACCCAGGTGGTCTCCGACGTCACCGGTCGCCCGCAGGAGGTGCGGACGCAGTCGATCGGCGCCAGCTACGGTGCCGCCCTGCTCGCCGCCCAGCTCGTCGGCGACGCCTCCATCGACGCGTGGAACCCGGTTCAGCAGGTGGTCCTTCCGCGTCCCGAGGCCGCCGCGCCATACGACGAGCTGTACCGGCTGTACCGCGAGCTCTACACCAGCACCGTCGGGGTGGCACACGCGCTGGCCGCGCGGCAGCAGCGCTGACCTGGCCCCTGCGCGCGAAGGCCGCAATGTTCATCGAGCTCGGCGTGCGGGTGCACCTCCGCGGCGACGTGCGTCTTTAGCGTTTCGTCGCCACCGGCGACCCGCTGTCCTCGGCGACGAAGTACAGCGGCCGGCGCTGCGTCTCGGCGTAGAGCCGGCCGACGTACTCGCCGAGCAGGCCGAGGCACAGCAGCTGCACGGCGCCGAGAAACAGCAGCGCCACGGTGATCGACGCCCAGCCGGGCACGGTCGCCCCAGCGAAGAAGGCGACCACCGAGGCGATGCCGAGGAGGAAGCAGACAGCGAACCCCCCGGCGCCCAGCCAGGTGGCCAGGCGTAACGGCGCGGCGGTGAACGACGTGATGCTGTCGGCGGCGAGGCGCACCATCTTCGACAGCGGGTATTTCGTGGTGCCGGCGGCCCGGGACGCGCGGGTATAGGAGACGGTGGCGCTCGGGAACCCCAGCCACGGGATGAGCAGCCGGTAGACACGGTGCCGCTCGGGCAGGCTGCGTAGGGCGTCGACGGCGGCCCGGCTCATCAAGCGGAAATCGCCGGCGTGGGCGGGCACCTGGGACCCGGCGACCCGCCGGGCCAGCTTGTAGTAGACCCCGGCGGTGCTCCGCTTGAAGGCACTGTCGGCTCGTCGGTCGCTGCGTACGGCGTAGACCACGTCGACGGCGCCTTCGACGGCCGCCTGCAGCATGGTGCCGATCAACTCCGGCGGGTCCTGCAGGTCGGCGTCGATCGTGACCACGTAGTCGCCGGAGGACACGTCGAGGCCCGCGGTCAGGGCGGCCTGATGGCCGGCGTTCGCGCGCAACCTGACGATCCGCAGCTGCGGCCAGCTGCTTCGCGCCGCCCGCAATGACGCGGCGGTGCCGTCGGTGCTGCCGTCGTCGACGCAGATCAACTCGTAGTCCGGACCGAGCGCGTCCAGCGCCGCGTGCATCCTCGGGAGGGTCTGCCCGAGCACGGCTGCTTCGTTGTACATCGGCACGACGACGCTCAGCATCATCCGTCTCCGTCGGTTGCCGAGCAAAGTCAACAGCTAGGGCAGACTGCTCAGCGTGGATGCCGCCGAGGTTAGCAAGCTGGCCCTGCTGGAGGACCATCACTGGTGGTACCGCGAGCGCCGCTGGCTGCTCGCCCGCGAGCTGGCCCGGCTCGGCCGGCCCGGGATCGCCGTGGACATCGGGGCGGCCGGCGGCGGCAACACCCGGGTGCTGCGCGAGCACGGCTGGCGCGAGCTGGTCGTCGAGTATGGCGAGGAGGGGGCGGTGACTGCCGCTGCCCGCGGGCTGCGGACCGTGCGCGCCGACGCGACCGCCCTGCCGTTGCAGGCCGGCGCGGTCGACCTGGTGGTCGCCTTCGACGTACTCGAGCACATCGAGGACGACGACGCCGCGGCGGCCGAGATCACCCGCGTGCTGCGCCCCGGCGGCACCCTGCTCGTCGCCGTGCCCTGCGACATGGCCCTGTGGTCGGCCCACGATGTGGCGGTGGGTCATGTCCGGCGCTACGACCGGAAGAGCCTGCGCCGGCTGGTCGCGGGCGCCGGCCTGGTGGTCGAGGACCTGCGCAGCTGGAATGTGCTGCTGCGTCCCGTCGTACGGATGCGCCGGCGCAGCTCCACCGAGAGCGACCTGACCGAGCTGAATCCGATCGTGAACGCCGGCCTGACCACGATCATCCAGGCCGAGCGTCACCTGCCGGTGGCGGGCCGCAAGGGCGTGTCGTTGCTGCTGAGGGCGCGGCGCGATGGCTGATGCGGTGATGTTCGATGAGCCGGCCGAGGCCATGCCGGCCGACCAGCGGGCGGTACTGCAGGGCGAGCGCCTGTCTTGCCTCGTCGACCGGCTGCTGTCTGCCGCAGGGGTGCAGGGGAAGCGGCTGCGAGCCGCCGGGGTGACCTCGGGCCGGGACGTCACCCTCGACGATCTTCCCCGGCTGCCGACTTCTGCCAAGCAGGACTTCTGGGACACCTACCCGTGGGCGATGCTGGCCGTTCCGCGGGAGCAGGTCGCCGCGGTGCACGGCTCGAGCGGCACCGGCGGGCGGCCCACGCTGGTCGCCTACACGCGGGCTGACCTGCGGCTGTGGGCGCAGATGTGCGCGCGGTCGCTGGCCTGCGCCGGCGCCGCCGCCGGCAGCGTCATTCACAACGCCTACGGCTACGGCCTTTTCACCGGCGGTATCGGGATCCACCAGGGGGCGGTGGAGCTGGGTGCCACCGTGGTGCCGCTGTCGGGCGGGATGACGGCACGCCAGATCACGCTGCTGCGCGACCTGCGGCCCGACGTGCTCACCTGCACCCCGTCCTACGCCGTCTACCTCGGCGAGGCACTGGCTGCGGCCGGGGTTGCTCCGGAGGAGCTTTCGCTGCGGGCCGGTGTCCTCGGCGCCGAGCCGTGGACGGAGTCCCTGCGTGCCCAGATCGAGGGCCTGCTGCCGATCAAGGCGCTGGACATCTACGGCCTGTCTGAGGTGATCGGCCCGGGGGTTGCCACCGAGTGCCTCGAGGCGCAGAGCGGGCTGCACGTCAACGAGGACCACTTCCTGGTCGAGGTGCTGGACCCCACCTCGGGGCGCCCGGCAGCCGACGGCACGGTCGGGGAGCTCACCTTCACCGCGCCCACCAAAGAGGCGGTGCCGCTGTTGCGTTACCGGACCGGCGACCTGGCCTCCCTCGACCGGTCCGCCTGCCCGTGCGGGCGCACCTTGGTCCGGATGTCGAAGATCGTCGGCCGGCGCGATGACATGCTGGTCATCCGCGGTGTCAACGTCTTCCCCAGCGAGGTGGAGGCGGTGCTGCTGGCCGACGACCGGCTGACCCCGCACTATCTGCTCGTCGTCGACTTCCGGACGCCGACGCCGCGCCTGCTGGTCGCCTGCGAGGCTGCCCCGCATCGCGACTCCGCCGGGCTGCCGGAGCAGCTCACGGTCGCCCTCCGGGACCGGCTCGGCTTGACCTGCGACGTGCGCGTTCTGGCGCCCGGCACGCTGCAGCGCAACGAGGTCGGCAAGACGGTGCGGGTGCTGCGCTGGACGGAAGGCCCGTCGCCGCTGCCCGCCCTGGACGAATCATCCTGACCCGGGGGTCAGTGCGAAGCGTCCTCGCCAAGCGATAGGCGAGCGCGGCCAGTCGTCGACTGCGCAATTCGGCAGCGGTCGCCGCCTGGAGAAGCTCATGGCCAGGCGCGTTGTGAATGAAGCGGTGTCAGTGCGCTCCGGTCAACCGGAAGCCGGAGCGAAGTTGGGGTCAGTGAGTGCTGGCCGGTCGGCGCGGGATGCCTCGATTGGATATGACGTCGTTCCCGTGGTGGCCAGGTCGGCCAGAATCTTGCCGATGAGACTGGCGGATTTGTCCGCATGGCCGGCGCCGGTCGCGATGGTTAGGCGCGGATGGCCCGGCGCAACGTCAATCACGAAATCGCGATCGGGCGGCATCTCGTACACGCATGTCTTGTCTGCAAAGTTCGGGCCCGAGCGCGGCCGGGCCGAGGAAGTCAATCATCAGCGCACTTCGATGAGGACGAGGTGAGAGCTCGATGCGGCCAACCTCCGGTCGCGGGTGAGGAGAGGGCAGTCGAGGGCTTCGGCGAGGACGACGTACGCGGCGTCATAGGCCGACACGTTCTCGCGCAACTGAAACGCACGGCGCCGCAGTGCGTCCCCAGCCGGCCAGCGCTGTATATCCAGGTCGTCGAAGTCAGTGAGGGCATCCTCGGCCCTGCTGGCGGCAAGGTGGCCGCCGAGAGTCAGTCCACGAAGGGCCGACACGACTTCGAAGTCCAGAAGCGTCGGTGCGCACAGTTCTTCCGCTGCCAAGGCGGCCCGTAGATCGTCCGTCCCGTCGATCGCTGTCAGCGCGTCGACCACTGCGGCACAATCCACCACGATCATGCAAGCGGCCCAGGGTCGCGTTCAGCGCGGGCCGCATCCAGCACGTCCACGGCCGATGCACTCGCGGCGGCAGCGCGACGAGACGCACGGTCCAAAACCTCTTTGACGGTCGGATGCGCGACGTCTCGTCGGAGCAGGTCAAGAAGGTAGGTATTCAGTGACTCTCCACGAGCCGCTGCGCGAGCCTTCAGCGTACGTCGGACATCCTCGGGAACGCCCCGGATTTGAAGTAGCGAACTCATGAATACATACTAGATCATGTTTAGTGCATATCGCGTGCAGACGTAAACCGTCAAAGAGCCCCCGCACCCGGAAAAATTGGCCAACGTGGCGACGTGAGCAAGCGGCCGAAGCGGCTCGGGGTGATGGGCGGCACGTTCGACTCGGTGCACCACGCCACCTGGCAGCAGCAAGTGAGGTCTCGCCGTGCTCTTCGACCTCCATCAGGTCGTCTTCGTGCCCACACCGGTCAGTCGTGGCAGAAGGGCGAGGTGGACGTGACCCCGGCCGAGGACCGCTACCTGATGACCGTGATCGCCACCGCCGCCAACCCGCGGTTCGCCGTCAGCCCGGTCGGTATAGACCGGCTCGGCCTGACCTGCGACGTGCGCGTGATGGCGCCCGCACGCTGGTGAGCAACGAGGTCGGCAAGACGGTGTGGGTGCTGCGCTGGACGGAAGGCCCGTCGCCGCTGCCTGCCCGTTGAGCGCCGCCGCGCTATCCCCACGATCAGGCAAGCGGCTGATGGTCGCGCTCAGCGTACGCCGCGGGCTGCCCCTCGGTCGCTGACTGAGCGGTCGCCATCGGCCGTTACTCATTTCGTTTCGCCGCTCCCGCGGCTTGGCCCACGGCCAGGGCGCGCAACTACTTGTGCGCATACCGCCCGGGGTCCGGTCGGGTCCAGTCGCCGCAGACGAACGTGCTCACCCTCAACATTTTCCGGACAGCGACCGGGCGGCCGTCGGAGGGCAGCCGCGACGCAAGTCGTGAACCACGTCAACAGCGACCTGTCCTCAAGTGGTGCGCTTTGGTATCATCACGAGATGGCCATGACCTTGCGACTCTCGTCCGAGCTCGACGCTGACCTGCGGCTTATTGCCGAGGAGGACCATCGCAGCCTCAGTCAAACCATCGTGGTTGCCATCGAGGCCTACATCTCCGCGCGCTGGACCGAGGAGGTCTTGGCGGACTCTGAGACCCTGCGTGCCCTGGCAGAAGCCGAAAACGACGTCCGCAAGGGCAACGTAGTAGATGGCGTTGATGCCATGCGAGCGTTGCTGGAATCGCGGCTACTCCAGCAATCCGATGAGGCAGCTCCAACCAGGAAGGTTGCTCGCAAGGCATCGACTCGACGCGCTGATCCGGTTCGCCGACCCAAGTCTTCAGTGTGACTCGATACGAACTACGGATGACGGCGACGGCTCGGCGCGCCATAACAGAGCGGCTCCCCAATGCCGTTGCCCTTGCGGCTGGTCAGTTCATCGCCGGTCCGGTCCTGGAGAATCCTCGACGGGTCGGGCGACCTTTGGTGGGCAAGCTTGCCGGCACGCACAAAGCAGAACTGGGACGTGAGTGGCGTGTGCTCTACAAGATCGACGACGCCAAGCGCATTGTGACCGTTCTCAACATCGCTCACCGTTCGGTCGTCTACCGCCCCGCTAACTCGGGTTGAGTTCACCGGCTACGCCGCCGCAGCGCGGGACCATCACGATTCTGGGTCGGGAGTTGACGTCTGAGTCGATTGTGCGGACGGCTCGTCGGGACATCGGATACCTTCCGCAGGACTTCGGGTATTTTCCTTCTCCCTCCGTGTCTGACTTTGTCCGTTACAGCGCATGGCTCCGGGAGGTGCCTTCGGGAGCGGCAGAGGGCGGCGAGCCGGGCGATTGCGGCGGTGGGTCTGGAGTCCCGGGCATCGAGCAAGCTCAAGTCGCTGCCGGGTGGGATGCTGGCGCGCCGGAATTGCTGGCGCCATCGTCGGTCGTCCACGCCTCGTCCTGCTCGACGAGCCCACGGTCGGACTCGACCCGGCGCAGGTCCATCACGTGGATCACGTACAGCGGCCCGTCCGCTAGCTCGACCCCATCACCTCGAGGAAGCGGCCGGTCTGATCGTCGCCGAGGAACATGACCCGGTCGTCGCGGCCGGCCGGGTCGGTGACGATCAGCTGCACCCGCGGCTGGTGGAACTCAGCGAGAGCTGATCCAGCCGAGTTGCTGCGGCCCCGGTCAGTCAGGCCGGTAGCAGGCGGCGAACGAGCCAGGTGCCGTCCCGGAGGAAGGGCCGTGCGGTGGATACGCCGTGGAATGTTCGGCAAACCGTCAAGCGGCGCCCCGGCACCGGATCATTGGCTAACGTGGCGACAGTGAGCAAGCGGGCGAAGCGGCTTGGGGTGATGGGCGGCACGTTCGACCCGGTGCACCACGGCCACCTGGTAGCAGCGAGTGAGGTCGCCGCGCTCTTCGACCTCGATCAGGTCGTCTTCGTGCCCACCGGCCAGCCGTGGCAGAAGGGCGACGAGGACGTGACCCCGGCCGAGGACCGCTATCTGATGACCGTGATCGCCACCGCCTCCAACCCGCGGTTCACCGTCAGCCGGGTCGATATCGACCGGCACGGCCCGACATACACGATCGACACCCTGCGGGACCTGCGTACGGCCAACGGACCCGACGTCGAGATGTTTTTCATCACCGGAGCGGATGCGCTGGCCCAGATCCTGTCGTGGCGGCAGGCCGAGAAGTTGTTCGCCCTGGCACATTTCGTCGGAGTGACCCGGCCCGGCTACGACCTCGCGGACGCCCACCTTCCCGACGGAGTGGTGACGCTGGTCGAGATCCCCGCTATGGCCATTTCGTCGAGTGGCTGCCGCGATCGGGTACGGGCCGGGCGTCCCGTCTGGTATCTGCTCCCCGACGGCGTCGTGCAATACATCGACAAGCGCCACCTTTATCGGCCGGCGGCATCTCGGTGAGCCCTCGCCACGCGCGGGCGGAAGACCCGGTCGAGACCAGGCGGCCCGAGGCAGGACCGGAAGCGGGGGCGCACGCTGTGGTCGTGCCTCGTCCGCGGGCGGTGGAGCCGCCGCCGGCCGCTCCCAGCCAGACCCGGTCGGAGCTGCGCCTGGCCAAGCGTTCGGGCGACCGGGGCCGCCGGCGCCGCCGGCTCGGTGCATTGCTGGTGATCGTCATTGTCGTAGCTGCTGGCACCGGGTCGGTCGGCTACCTGCGGCGCCTCCACCGACCCCACGCCGGCGCTCCTGCCGAGGCAGTCGCCACGGTCCGTACTCAGCGCACCCTGCTGGTGCAGGTTCGTGGCGCGGACGGCAATGCCGTGGCAAGCGCGCTGCTGGCGGCCGACCCGCGAGCTCAGCAAGGAGCCCTGATTCTGGTGCCCAACCGGGTGGTGGCCGAAGTGCCGGGCAGTGGCACCCAGCCGTACGGCCAGGCCGTCGGCCGGCCCGAGGGTGCGGCGCTGTCGCGTAGCACCCTGGCCGACCTGCTGGGGGTCACCGTCGACGCCTCGTGGGTGCTCGACCAGACGGCGTTCCGTGCGCTCGTGGACCGCCTTGGCGGGATCAGCGTCGACGTCGACGCCGATATGGTGGGCACCCGGGCCGGCGCCTCGGTCGTGCTGGTGCCCAAGGGCGCCGGCCAGCGGCTCAGCGGCTCGCAGGCGCTGGCGGTGCTGGCCTACCGCGCGCCGGGCGAGGACGACCTCGATGCGCTGCCCCGGCTGCAACGCGTGCTGGTAGCCCTGCTGGCGAAGCTGCCTGACGGCGCGGCTCTCGGTCGGCTGGTCGCGGGTCTCGGCGCCGGCTCCGAGCTCAGCGACACCCGCGACGCTACCGGCGTTCTCGATGGGGCCGGCCGTGACATCGCCGCCGACCGGGTGAGCTATCAGACTCTGCCGGTGTTGCCAATCGACGGCGGGGTGGCGCCCACGTACCGCCTCGATGTCGCCGGGATTGCCGCACTGGGCGGCGGATCGCTGGCCGCGTCGCGCCTGCCCGGCCACACCGACACCGGCAACCGCGTCCTCGTCCTCAACCAGGCCGGCGGGGCGGGACTCGGCCAGCAGATCCGCGACCGGATCGTCCCCCGCGGATTCGTCTTCGTCGACTCTCGCAACCAGACACCTTTCAATCGCCGCCAAACCATCGTCGTGGTGTACGACACGACGTCGCAGACCCTCGCCCGAGCGCACCGGCTGGCGGCGGCCCTGGGCCTGCCGAAAGCCCCGGTACAGGTGTCGCCGCGGGCGCAGAACGTCGCCGACCTCATCGTGTTCGTCGGCACCGACTTCCGACCGTGAGACGCTGGGTGCGTTCGCTGCCCATCACCGATCCGCAGAGGTGTACGTGACCGCATCTGACCGCGCCATCGATCTGGCGCTCGCTGCCGCCCAGGCCGCCGCCGACAAGCTCGCCATCGACGTGGTCATCCTCGACGTCAGTGAACAGCTCGTGATCACCGACGCGTTCATCATCGCGTCGGCCCCCAGCGAGCGGCAGGTGCAGTCGGTCGTCGACGCGGTGGAGGAGCGGCTGCGCGGCCTCGGTGCCAAGCCGGTGCGTCGGGAAGGCGAACGGGCCGGGCGATGGGTCCTGCTGGACTACGTCGAGGTGGTCGTGCACGTGCAGCACTCCGAGGAGCGCGCCTTCTACGCCCTCGAGCGGTTGTGGAAGGACTGCCCGGTCATCCCGTTCGTCGACGTGGCGGCCGGCGCTTCCCGCGCGTGACCGACCGGCCCGGCCGGATCATTCTGTGGCGGCACGGCCGTACGGAGTGGAACGCCGTCGGCCGCGGGCAGGGGCAACTCGACGTACCGCTGGACGACATCGGGCGCCGGCAGGTCCGGCTGGCCGCCCCCTATCTGGCCGCGCTGCGGCCCGACGCCATCGTTTCCAGCGACCTGTCGCGGGCCGTCGAAACGGCGGCTGCGGCCGCGGAGTCCACGGGCCTGCCGGTGCGCTACGACGACCGGCTGCGTGAAATCCACCTCGGCGTCATGCAGGGGCTGACCAGGCAAGAGGCGCGGGTCCGCTACCCGGTCGAGACCGCCGCCTTCGAAGCTGGGGATTCTGCTGTCGGCGGCCGCGAATCAGCGGAGGCGCTGGTCGCCCGATCGGTGCCGGCCGTGTTGGAGCCGGGCGTCGAGACCCTGCTCATTGTCAGCCACGGCGGCACGATCCGGGCGGTGCTCAACGCGCTGCTCGGCGTGCCCCGCCCGCGCTGGCGATCCGCGCTCGGGCCGCTCGGTAACTGCCGATGGTCGGAGCTGCGCCGGCGGGGGGACGGCTGGCAGCTCGTGGTCCACAACACCGGGCCGGATCTGGTGCCCGACGACAGCCTGATGACGGCCCAGGACGTCGAGCCGGTACGTCGCTGAGCGCACAGCAAGTGGCACCCTGGGGCGCCCGCCACCGGCGGGATCGGGTTTGCCCAACGAGGAGGAACCGTGGCCACCTGCACTCATCTGGACCAGATTCGCGACGTCGAGCCCGACAGCACGCAGGGGTGTCCGGATTGTTTGACAGCGGGAAGCAGGTGGGTCCATCTGCGCGAGTGTCTCGAGTGCGGGCACGTCGGCTGCTGCGACTCCTCGCCCAAGCGGCACGCCACTGCGCATTTCCAGTCGACGTCCCACCCGGTGATGAGATCGTTCGAGTCCGGTGAGAGCTGGCGCTGGTGCTTCGTCGACGAAGCAATTGTCTGAACCGGTTGGTGCGAGAAGCTAGCCGCGGTTGAGGATCGCCTCTTCGAGGTCGAGGTCGCGCTGCACCCGGCGCAGCACGTCGTCGCTGATCTGGCCGGCGTCTCGCTGGGCCAGGAATTCCTGCCGTTCGGCGTGCAGCATCTCCAAGCGCAGCCGGCGGTACGTCGCGGTCGGTGTCTCGGCGCCCATCGTCCCGCCGCTGCCGCCGCCGAGCCGCTCCCAGGCGCCGAGCTGGCGCATCTCGGCACGTTCCCGGAGCTGCTCGGCCACGCCGGCGATCGTCTCTTCGTCGGTGGTCAACAGATCCAGCCGCTCCAGCGAGGCTTTCGCGGCCCTTTGCTGAGCGGCGGCCTCGGCCAACAGCTCCGCGGTCTCGTCTCTGCGCAGCCCCGACCACCGGACGACGTGCGGCATGGTGAAGCCCTGGCCGACCAGAGTGGCAACGATGACGAACAGGGTGAGGAAGATCAATACATCGCGTTGGGGAAACGGCCGGCCGTCGTTGGTGCTCAGCGGCAATGCGAAGGCGGCGGCCAGTGATACGACGCCACGCATTCCGGCCCAGGAGATCGTCGCCGGGACCCGCCAGTTCGGCGAGGGGTCGCGCCGGCGGACCCGCTGACTGAGCCAGCGCGGGACGTACGTCGCCGGGAACACCCATGCGTACCGGCTGATCACCACGGCGGCGGTCATCGCGACCGCGGCTGCGATCAGGCCGGGGGCCGAATGGCCGGCCAGGTGGCTGATGATGTCGAGCAGTTGCAGGCCGATCAAGGCGAAAACGATGCCCTCGAGCAAGAAGTCGATGACCGACCAGATGGCATGCTCCTGCAGCCGCGTCGCCGGTGACATGAGGACCGGGGCGTCGTGGCTGAGCCGCAGCCCGGTCACCACGACGGCGAGGACTCCGCTGGCGCCGATGGCTTCGGCGGGCAGATAGGCGAGAAACGGCGTCAGCAAGGACAGCGTGTTCTCGATCAGCGGGTCTTCTGTCTGCCGGCGGATCAGCGTGATGGCGTACGCGGCGACCAGGCCGATGGCCACTCCGCCGACGACGGCTACCACGAGCCGCCAGGCGATGTTGGACAGGGCCACCCCCCCGCTGACCGCTGCGGCGACTGCCACCCGGTAGATCACCAGCGCGGTGGCGTCGTTGAGCAGGCTCTCGCCCTAGAGGATGGTAACGATGCGGACCGGAAGTCCTACCCGACGCGCGATGGCGATGGCGGCGACTGCGTCGGTCGGGCCGAGGATGCCGCCCAGCGCGACGGCGGCGGCCCACGGCAGGCCGGGCACAACGGCCTTGGCGACGACGGTGACCACCAAGGCGGTGAACGCCACCAGGCCCACCGACAGCAAGGCGATGGGGCGGGCGTTGGCCCTGACCGCGCCGAGTGAGGAGTTGATCGCGGCGGAGTAGACCAGCGGCGGAAGGAAGAGCACGAGCACGAGCTCGGGATCGAGGTGGTAGGCCGGCGCGCCGGGGATCAGTGAGACGGCGAGGCCGGCAACGACGAGCAGAATCGGAGCCGAGGCGTTGAGCCGCCGGGCCAGCCCGGCAATGGCCGCCACCCCGACGATCAGGCCCAGCACCTGCAACAACGAGCCCATGACACCCCTTTGTATCTGCTGCCCCGGCCAACCGGCGCTGCGGCTGAGATCTTCCGGGTCGCGGACGGGCCGACACGTCGCCGGCGCGCGCGCTACTATCCCGAACATGTCCATCGTCGTACGCCTGCTTGCCGGGCCGCGCTGACCTTCCTGGCCCCAGCCACCGGTCAGCGCGGCAGCCCTTGCTCATGGCGAGGGCTTTTTTGTTGCCCGGCTCAGCTCTGCACAGCCTCGAGGAAGCGACGATGACATGACCGAAAGCACCGCCCCGCGCTACGACTGGCGAGCCGTCGAGGAGCGCTGGTTACCGATCTGGGAAAAGCTGGACCCGTTCCGAGCCGGCGGATTCGGCCCGGGAAAGCCGAAGAAATACATCCTGGACATGTTCCCGTACCCCTCGGGTGACCTGCATATGGGTCACGCGGAGGCGTTCGCAATCGGCGATGCGATCGCGCGCTACTGGGTTTTGCGGGGCTACGACGTCCTGCATCCGATCGGCTGGGACGCCTTCGGCTTGCCCGCGGAGAACGCCGCGATCAAGAGCAACGAGCACCCGGCCGACTACACATACGCCAACATCGAGACGCAGGCGCGCTCGTTCAAGCGGTACGCCATCTCCTTCGACTGGTCGCGCCGGATCAACACCTGCGATCCGGACTACTACCGCTGGACCCAGTGGCTGTTCCTGCGCTTTTTCGAGCGGGGGCTGGCCTACCGCAAGGCGTCACCGGTCAACTGGTGCCCGCACGACCAGACGGTGCTGGCCAACGAGCAGGTGGTCGGCGGCCGCTGCGAGCGCTGCGGAGCCGAGGTCACCAAGCGCAATCTGACCCAGTGGTACTTCAAGATCACCGACTACGCCGACCGGCTGCTGGCCGACATGGAACAACTGCGGGGCACGTGGCCTGAGCGGGTCCTGCTGATGCAGCGCAACTGGATCGGCCGCTCGACCGGCGCCGAGGTCCGCTTCGTCGTCGAAGACCGCGCCGAGCCGGTCACCGTGTTCACCACCCGGCCGGACACCCTGTACGGGGCGACTTTCTTCGTGGTCGCCGCCGACTCGGTGCTGGCCGGCGAGTTGTGTGCACCTGAACGGCGGGAGCAGTTCAACGCCTATCTGCAGCAGGTGCGCCGGCTGACCGACATCGAGCGGCAGTCCACCGACCGGGAGAAGACCGGCGTCTTCCTGGGCCGCCATGCCGTCAATCCGGTGAACGGCGAGCAGATCCCGATCTGGGCGGCTGACTACGTGCTGGCCGACTACGGCACCGGCGCGATCATGGCGGTGCCGGCGCACGACCAGCGCGACCTCGACTTCGCTCGGTCGTTCGGCCTGCCGGTGCGGATGGTCGTCGACACCGGCGAGCCGGATCCGGCGCAGACCGGCATCGCGACCAGCGGCGAGGGGGTGCTGATCAACTCTGGGCCGTACGACGGCCTGAGCAAGGCCGACGCGATCGAGCGGGTGACGGCCGACCTGGCCGGGCGTGGGGGCGGTGAGCCGGCGGTCAACTATCGACTGCGGGACTGGCTGCTGTCGCGTCAGCGTTTTTGGGGTGCGCCGATCCCGATCGTGCACTGCGAGGGCTGTGGGGAGGTGCCGGTCCCCGACGATCAGCTGCCGGTAACCCTGCCCGACCTGCGCGGTGCGGCCCTGGCTCCACGGGGCGTCTCGCCGCTGGCCTCGGCGACGGACTGGGTGAATGTCGCCTGCCCGTCGTGCGGAGGTCCGGCGATCCGGGACACCGACACGATGGACACCTTCGTGGATTCGTCGTGGTACTTCCTGCGCTACTGCTCGCCGTCGTACGCCGACGGGCCGTTCGACGTCGAGGCGGTCCGCGAGTGGATGCCGGTCGACCAGTACGTCGGCGGGGTGGAGCACGCGATCCTGCATTCGCTGTACAGCCGCTTTTTCACCAAGGTCCTGTGCGACATGGGGTTGATCGATTTCGGCGAGCCTTTCCTGGCCCAGCTGAACCAGGGCCAGGTGATCAACCAGGGCAAGTCGATGTCGAAGTCGCTGGGCAACGGCGTCGACCTGGGTGCCGAGCTGGACACCCACGGGGTCGATGCCGTCCGGCTGACGGTGCTGTTCGCCGGTCCGCCCGAGGAGGACAAGGACTGGGCGTACGTGTCTCCGACCGGATCCGGGAAGTTCCTGGCCCGGGCCTGGCGGGTCTGCGAGGACGTCGGGTCTTCGCTGGCGTCCTCCTTGTCCGGTGATCCGGCGGTGCGCCAGGCGGTCGCGCGCCTGGTGCACGAGGTGACCGGGCTGATGGAGGCGTACCGCTTCAACGTCGCCATCGCCCGGCTGATGGAGCTGACCTCCTTGCTGCGCAGGGCGATCGACTCCGGACCCGGCCCGTCCGACCCGGCCGTACGCGCCGGCGCAGAGGCACTGGCGGTGCTGCTGAGCGTGTTCGCCCCCTACACCGCCGAAGACTGCTGGTCGCTGCTCGGGCACGACGCCGACGGTGGTGATCTGGTCGGACGCAGCGACTGGCCGGTGGCCGACCCCGCGATGCTGGTCGAGGAAACGGTGACCTGCGTCGTCCAGGTCGCGGGCAAGGTCAGGGCCCGGCTCGACGTGCCTCCGGACATCGACGAGGAGACCTTGCGCGACCTGGCGCTAGCTGAGGAGGCAGTGCGGCGATCCTTGGGAGACCGCGAGATCCGCACGGTCATCGTGCGCCCGCCCCGACTGGTCAACGTCGTCCCGGGCTGACGCTTCGCGGGCTAACTCTGGGCTGACCGTCGCTCGGGACCGCCGGCCCCGTCCGCCAGTCCCCGGCCCCTCCCGCCAGTCCCCGGCCTCACCCGCGGTGATCCCGGCCTCTCCCGCGGTGATCCAGGCCTCGTTGGACTCCCCCTGACCGGCCCAACGAGGCCTGGATCATGACGACCTGCGGCGCAGGGCCGCACACCGCTAGCCGTCCCCATCCCCGTTCGCGTCCACAGATCACCCCGGACGCGGGGTCGTGCATGGCATGTGGGCCCACGGTGTTCGGGTGCCCCTTTTGTATCGCCGGCCCGACCCGGCCGCCACCGCGGTGGCCCGGACGCGACTCGAGCAGCTCAGCGAGCCCGAATCGGCTCGACCCTCAGCGGCCAACCTGTGGCCGACACCGACGGCGGCCGACCTGCGAATGGCGGCGCAGGCTGGCCTGCCGCCGACGGGCCCGCCACCTGAGCTGGCCGAGCGGCTCGACCCGCCGCGACCCGCGGTTCCCTCCCGGCTCGCGGTCCGCTGGTCGCAGTGGCTCGACGGCTTCGTGCCGGCGTCCCTGCGAGGGGCCCGGCTGGATCCCGGCCGGCGCGGGGTGGCGGCGCTGGCCGCCGTGGCTGTCCTGGCCGCCGCAGTGGCCGGGATCGGCGTGTGGCGTTCGCGCCCGCGCGCCGTGGAGGTGACTGCGCCGCCCGTCGTGACTGCCCGTCCGTCGGCGCTCCACAGCAGCAACGGGCCGACGGTGGTGGTGGCCGTGGCCGGTGGGGTCCGCCGGCCCGGAGTCATCACGCTGCCCAGCGGGGCTCGGGTGGCCGATGCGGTCAAGGCAGCGGGTGGAGTGCGAACCGGGGTCGACGTCGGCCTGCTCAACTTCGCCCGGCGCCTCGTCGACGGGGAGCAGGTCGTGGTCGGCGCATCCGCCGCTCCGGGCGGCCCGGCCGGTCCGGGGCCGCCCGCAGCCGGCCCGGCCGGCTCGCCCATCAGCCTGAATACCGCCACGGCCGAGCAGCTCGATGGGCTGCCCGGTGTGGGGCCGGTGCTCGCCGCGCGCATCGTCACCTACCGCACCCAGCACGGCGGCTTCCGGTCGGTCGATCAGCTCCGGGAGGTGACCGGGATCGGTGAGGCCAAGTACGCCGACCTGAAATCCCTGGTATCTGTGTGACGGGAGCCGCAGCCCCTCCGGCGCCGCTCGACCTGCGCCTCGCCGGGGTGGCGACCGCGGCGTGGCTGGCCACTCTGGTCTGCCTCGGGCAGCCAGCAGCCGTGGCGGGGGCGCTGGCGGCGGTTGGCACCGTCGGCCTCGCCCTGACTCTGCTCCCGCGACGGCAGGCTTCGGCGGCGGTCGGGCTCGTGTTCGTCGGCGTGGTAGCCGGCGCGGCAAGCACCGGCCTGCGAGTGTGGTCGCGCGACAGCAGTCCGCTCGCGGAGCTGGGCCGCGAGCGGGCGGCTGTCACCCTGCGGCTGGTCGTGACCGATGACCCGCGGCCGGTGAGCCGGCCCTCGGCGTTCGGGCCGCCACCGTTGGTCGTCCGCGCGCGGGTAACCGAGATCACCGCGAAGGGAGGCACGTACGCCCTGGGCGGTGGGGTGCTGGTGTTGGCTACCGATTGGCACTGGCGGGGCCTGCTGCCGAGCCAACGGCTGCAAGCCACCGGTCGGCTCTCTGCTCCCCGGGGCGGCGATCTCACCTTAGCGGTGCTTTCTGCTCGCGGACCACCGACTGACATCGGTGGGCCCTCCGTTGTGCAGCGAGTGGCCGGATCGCTGCGATCGGGACTGCGCCAAGCGTGTCGTGGCCTGCCGGCGAAGGAGCGCGGGCTGCTGCCCGGGCTGGTCATCGGCGATACCGTCGGGCTCGACCCGGCGCTTGCCGAGGACTTCCGGACGACCGGCTTGACGCATCTGGTCGCGGTGAGTGGCACCAACGTCGCCATCGTCTGCGGCACGGTGCTGCTCTTCGTTCGTCGGCTGCGCGCCGGCTCCTGGACCGCAGCCGTCATCGCCGGGGTGGCGCTGGCCGGCTTCGTGGTGCTGGTTCGTCCGTCGCCGAGCGTGCTGCGGGCGGCTGTGATGGGGAGCCTGGCGCTGATGGCTCTGGCTCTCGGCCGCACCCGGGAGGCAGTGCCCGGGCTGTGCGCCACGGCGTTCGTGCTGGTTCTCGCCGATCCCGCGTTGGCCAGGTCAGCCGGCTTTGCGTTGTCCGTGCTGGCCACGGCCGGCCTGCTCCTGCTGGCCCCGCCGTGGCGCGACGCATTGCGACGGCGGCTGCCGCCTGGTTGGGCTGAGGCCCTGGCAGTGCCGGCGGCAGCGCAGGTGGCCTGCGCGCCGGTGATCGCCGCGATCAGCGGCCAGGTCGGCGTCGTGACGGTTGCGGCCAACCTGCTGGCCGTACCGGCCGTGGCGCCGGCCACCCTGCTCGGAATCGGGGCGACGTTGCTGTCCGCCGTCTGGCCGGACGCGGCCAGCCTGGTGGCCCGACTGGCCGGCCTGCCGACCACCTGGCTGGTGACCGTTGCCGAGCACGGCGCACGGGTGCCCGGCGCCTCGCTGGACTGGCCCGGCGGGGCAGCGGGCGGCCTGCTGCTCGCCGGCGTACTCCTGGTGGCGCTGGTGGCCGGCCGCGCGCGGAAGGTGCGGCGGGTCGCCCTATGTGCCGTGTGCGCCGCCGGCCTGGTTGCCCTGCCGCTGCGTGCCGTGGCGCCCGGCTGGCCGCCGCCGGGCTGGGTGCTGGTCGTCTGCGATGTCGGCCAGGGCGATGCGCTGGTTCTCAATGCGGGGCCGGGAGCCGCTGTCGTCGTGGACACCGGTCCCGATCCGGCCGGTGTCGACCGATGCCTGCGCCGGCTCGGCATCGTCCGGGTGCCGCTTCTCGTCATCACCCACCTGCATGCCGACCATGTCGGCGGTCTTGCCGGCGTGCTGCGTGGCCGTACCGTCACTGCGCTGGAGCTGGGGCCGCTGCTCGAGCCGGCAGCGGCCTGGCAACGGGTCGAGCGCACGGCGCGTGCGACCGGTATCGAAGTCCTCAGCTCGCGGGTGGGGGAGGAGCGGGTATTCGGCCCCCTGCGGCTGCAGGTGCTGGCTCCAGCGGCCGTCTTCCGGGGCACGCGCTCCGACCCCAACAACAGCTCGATCGTGATACGGGTCCGCGTCGCCGGGCGCACCCTGTTGTTGGCCGGCGAGGCAGAGGTGGATGGGCAGGCGGCGCTGCTCGCCGCCGGTCAGGATCTGCGCGCCGACGTGTTGAAGGTCGGCCATCATGGCTCGGCCTACCAGGATCAGCGGTTCTTGACGGCCGTCCACCCCAGCGTCGCGCTCATCCCGGTCGGTGCGGGCAACCCGTACGGCCATCCCTCGCAGTCGGTGCTGCGGTGGCTGCGGCTGCTCGGAGCCCAGGTGCGGCGCACCGACCAGGACGGCGATCTGGCGGTCGCAGTGCGGCATGGCCGGCTCTTCGTCGTGGCCGCCGGGGGAGCAGCCCCGCCTATGGGGCGTCCGGCCCGCCGGCCGGCAGCCCGGTCACCCCCGGCAGCCCGGTCACCCCCGGCAGCCCGGTCACCCCCGGGCCGGACGGTCCGTGTCGGAGGGTCGGTCACCCCCGGACGGTCGGTCGCCACCGGACGGTCCGTCGCCGATCGTCGCCTCGCGCGTGCAACCATGAGCCCCGTGTCCGCTGACCTCCTGGCCCCGCTGCGCCTGGTCGTCGGCGACGAGGGGCTGCTCGTATCGCGGGCCGTGTCCGCGGTGGTCGCCGCTGCCCGGGTCGCTGACCCGCAAGCCGAGGTGCACGACGCCCCCGCGGCGGATGTGACCGCCGGTGTACTGGCCGAGCTGGTCAGCCCGTCGCTGTTCGGTGGACGCCGGCTGGTGATCCTGCGGGAGGGGCAGGACGCCGGCAAGGACACCGTGGCGGCCGTGATCGGGCAGGCGTCCGACCTCGCTCCCGAGGTCACCTTGGTCGTCACGCATCTCGGCGGGGCAAAGGGCAAGGCGCTGGTCGAGGGCCTGACCAAGGCCGGCGCGGTGGTGGTGAGCTGCGCCAGACTCCGCCGGCCGAGCGAGCGGGTGGCTTTCGTCCGGGACGAGGTACGGGCGGCCGGTGGCACCATCGACGAGGCGGCGGTCCATGCCTTGCTCGAGGCGGTCGGCACTGATCTACGCGAGCTGGCCTCGGCCTGCGGCCAGCTGGTCAGTGATACCGGCGGCAGCGTCGATGCTGCCGCGGTCGCCCGCTACCACCGCGGCCGCGCGGAGGTGACCGGTTTCGCCGTCGCCGACAGCGCGCTGGTCGGCGACATCGCCGGCGCCTTGTCCTCGCTGCGCTGGGCGCTGTCCCTGGGAGTGGACCCGGTGCCGATTGCCGACGCGATCGCCGACGGCATCCGGACGGTGTCACGGGTCGCCGCGGCCGGTCGGGGCAACCCCTCAGCGGTGGCCGGGGCGCTGAAGATGCCGCCGTGGAAGGTGGAGCGTGCGCAGCGCCAGGGCCGCGGCTGGAGCGCTGAGGGACTGGGCCGCGCCATGCGACTGGCGGCCGACCTCAACGCGGATGTGAAGGGCAGTGCGGGTGACCCGGTCTACGCCCTGGAACGAACTCTGCTGGCCATCGCCGGCGAGCGGATTCCGGCTGATCCGGCCCGGAATGCCTACGCTTAGAGCGCGGCCGCTCGCTGGGCCATCGCGGACTTCTTGTTGGCCGCCTGGTTGGCGTGGATGACACCCTTACTGGCGGCCTTGTCCAGCGCCCGGGCCGCGGTCCGCAGCTCGACCGTCGCCGTCTCACGGTCGCCCGCGTCAGCAGCGGCGCGGAAGCGGCGTACGGCCGTTTTCACCGACGAGCGCACCGACTTGTTGCGGAGCCGGGCCTGCTCGTTGGTGCGGTTGCGCTTGATCTGGGATTTGATGTTCGCCACGCGGAAGCCTCAGTCTGTTCGTCGGGAGAGTTGTTCCTTGAAAAGGAAATCGGCGCGTACGGCCGGCGCCTTCGCCGACAGGCTACCAGCCAACCGCCGGCGGAGCCGAAGCGTGAGGCGGCAGCTGCGGGCGCTGCCGGCGTGGGACGATGACGAACTGACGCCCCTGCACAGCGGCGGCCGGTCCTGCAGCGCTCCAGACGCACCGAGAGAGACACGCCTACGTGCCCCACACCGATCCGGCCCGGATCCGGAACTTCTGCATCATCGCCCACATCGACCACGGCAAGTCGACGCTGGCCGACCGGATGCTGGAGCTCACCGGGGTGATCGAGGCGCGCCAGATGCGCGCGCAGTACCTCGACCGGATGGACATCGAGCGCGAGCGGGGCATCACCATCAAGGCCCAGGCCGTGCGGCTGCCCTGGGCCGGCCACGTGCTCAACCTGATCGACACCCCGGGGCACGTCGACTTCACCTATGAGGTCTCGCGGTCGCTCGCCGCCTGTGAAGGCGCCGTCCTGCTGGTCGACGCGGCCCAGGGGATCGAGGCCCAGACGCTGGCCAACCTCTACCTCGCGCTGGAGAACGACTTGCACGTGATCGCCGTACTCAACAAGATCGACCTGCCGGCCGCGCAGCCCGACCGCTACGCCGACGAGATCGCCCATGTCATCGGTTGCGAGCCAGACGACGTGCTGCGCGTCAGCGCCAAGACCGGCCAGGGCGTGGTCGAGCTGCTCGACAAGATCGTCGCCGAGATCCCCGCTCCCTCGGGCAACCCCGATGCTCCATTGCGCGCGCTGATCTTCGACAGCGTCTACGACGCCTACCGCGGCGTCATCACCTACGTACGCGTCGTCGACGGGCGGCTGACCACCCGCGACCGCGGCCTGATGATGTCGAGCCGCAACGCCCACGAGGTGCTCGAGGTCGGGGTCATCTCACCGGAGCCCAAGCCCCGCGAGCAGCTCGGCGTGGGTGAGGTCGGCTATGTCATCCCGGGCGTGAAGAACGTACGGCAGGCCCGGGTCGGCGACACGCTGACCACCGAGAAGGGGCCGGCCACGGTGCCACTCGGCGGCTACCGCGACCCGCTGCCGATGGTCTATTCCGGCCTCTATCCGGTCGACGGCTCCGAATATCCCGAGCTGCGCGATGCCCTCGACAAGCTGCAGCTCAATGACGCCGCGCTGGTCTACGAGCCGGAAACCTCGACAGCGCTGGGATTCGGCTTCCGCTGTGGGTTCCTCGGACTGCTGCACATGGAGATCGTGCGTGAGCGGTTGGAGCGGGAGTTCAACCTCACGCTGATCTCGACTGCACCCAACGTCGTCTACACCGTGGCGATGGAGGACGGTTCGCAGATCACGGTCACCAATCCCAGCGACTGGCCCGAGAGCAAGATGACCGACGTACGTGAGCCGGTCGTCAAGGCGATGGTTATCGCACCGAGTGAGTACATCGGCGCCATCATGGAGCTGTGCCAGTCGCGCCGCGGCGTGCTGCAGGGCATGGACTATCTGTCGGAGTCTCGGGTGGAGCTGCGTTACACGCTGCCCCTCGGCGAGATCATCTTCGACTTCTTCGATTCGCTGAAGTCGCGGACCCGGGGGTACGCCAGCCTCGACTACGAGCCGGCCGGTGACGCGGTGTCGGACCTGGTGAAGGTCGACATCCTGCTGCAGGGTGAGGCGGTCGACGCCTTTTCCTCCATCGTGCACAAGGACAAGGCCTATGCCTACGGCACGGCGATGACGGCCAAGCTGCGCAAGCTCATCCCCCGGCAGCAGTTCGAGGTGCCGATCCAGGCGGCGATCGGCTCCCGGGTCATCGCCCGGGAGAACATCCGCGCCATTCGCAAGGACGTGCTCGCCAAGTGCTATGGCGGCGACATCACCCGCAAGCGCAAGCTGCTGGAGAAGCAAAAGGAAGGCAAGCGGCGGATGAAGACGATCGGCCGGGTGGAGGTGCCGCAGGAGGCATTCATCGCGGCGCTGTCCACCGCCGACACCGACGCCCGATGACCGCCCGGCTGCTCTCGGTCAACGTCGCGCCGGCAGTCGTGGCGCCCTACGGCAACGCACCCGACGGCCGGACGGCCATCGACAAGCAGCCGGTCCCCGGCCGGGTCGCTGTGCGGGTGCTGGGTGTGGCCGGTGACGAGCAGGCGTACGCCGGCCACGGCGGGGTGGACAAGGCGGTCTATGCCCACGCCCGCGAGGACGCGGTGTGGTGGGAAACCGAAGTGGGCCGTGCCCTGCCGGCCGGCGCGTTCGGGGAAAACCTGACGACGGAGTCACTCGATGTCACCGGCGCCGAGATCGGCGAGCGGTGGCGGATCGGCAGTGTGGTGCTCGAGGTGTCCGAGCCGCGGATCCCCTGCCGGGTGTTCGCCGGCTTCTGGGACGTGCCGCAGCTGGTGCGGCGGTTCACGCAGCGGGGGCGCCCCGGTGCCTACCTGCGGGTCCTGACGCCGGGTGAGCTGGCGGCCGATGACCTGATCGAGGTGGTGCACCGACCGGGCCACGGAGTGACGATCGGCGAGGCATTCCGGGCGCGCACCGGCGAGAGGGCGCTGGTTCCCCGGCTGCTCGCAGCCCCAGAGCTGCCAGCCGACTGGCACCACTGGGCCGACAAGGTACTGGCCGCGGTCCGCCCCTGAGGCGGTGGGTTCCGGTGCCACCACATCTCCTCCGGCCGCACCTGGCCCAGTCGCGACGGCCGCTCAGCTTTTCTTCGGTGCCGGGCCGATGACATACCGGACCCGTTGGTCGGCCGCGCCGCCGCCCTTCCACGCGCCGGTCGAGGGTGACCACGTGCGACCCAGGTAGCTCACCCCGACCAGCCGGTACGTGCGCGCGTGGGCCACCAGCCATCCCGCGACCGACCAGCCGCGCACCGGGTCGACGACCGGGCGGTCGAGGGCATGGGCGCCGAAGTCGGTCAACGCCGCTGCGGGGAGCCCGGCCGGGTCACCGCCGACGCGGCGGATCTTGCAGGCCACGGCAGCGCCGGCATGACCGGTGAGCCCCTCTGCCATCGCCCGGGCCGGTGACTCCCAGACCGCGTACGCCGAGCCGTCCGCGCTGCGCTGCACCCGCTGGGCCGCTACGGCGACCGGCAGTTCTTGCCAGCCGCTGACCAGCGCGAGGCGGGCATAGAAGCGGCCGGCGGCGTACCGCGGATCGATGATCTGCGCCGGCGTGCCCCAGCCCTGCGACGGCCGCTGTTGGAACAGGCCGACCGAGTCGCGGTCGCCGTAGGGAAGGTTGCGCAGCTTCGACTCCTGGAGCGCGGCGGTCAGGGCGACCGTGACCGCATGCGCGGGGAGGCCGCGTCTGCCGCCGACCGCGGCGATCGTGGCAGCGTTGGTGACCTGTTGGGGCTCCAGGCCCACCGATCGCCCCAGCGCGGTGATCACGCAGGTGTCGGGGGCCGCTACCGCCCCTGACCGCAGCCAGCGACCGACGGTGAGTCCGGTCGCCGCTGCCACCACGAGCGCCACACCGAGGATGAGGAGCACCCGGCGCCGACGCTTCATCGGCCCATGATGCCGTGAGCAGCGGCTCGCTATGGGCGCTCCGGCACCCAGGACGGGTCCCGCTTCGCGGCAAACGCGGCCATTCCCTCACGCCCCTCCGCACCCATGAAGTGCCGGGTCGACAGCGCGGACAGCTCGGCCAGGCCGGCCTCGTCGGGTCTCGGCGCCGGCATCCGGCGCAGCAGGGCCTTGGTCGCGGCCAGCGCGCCGGGCGCACCGCGCAGCAGCAGCTGGACGTACCGGTGTACCTCGTCATCGAGCTGCTCGGCGGGGACTGCGACGGTGACCAGACCGATCGCCGCGGCCCGCTCACCGGTGAAGACCTCGCCGGTCAGGTACAGCTCCTGGGCGGCCCGGGGCGCCAGCCGAGCCAGCACGGTCGCGGAGATGACGGCCGGCACCACGCCGATCCGCACCTCGGTGAACGCGAACGTCGCCTCGGTCGCGCAGACGACCACGTCGCACGCGGCGAGCAGCCCGAGACCGCCGGCCCGCGCGGGGCCGCCGACGCGGGCGACGACCGGCTTGGGCGCCTCCCAAAAAGCTGACAGAAGCGCGGGGAAGCTGGCTGCCGGCTGGCCCGCCGCATCGCTGTCTCGGGCCTCGGCCAGGTCGGCCCCGGAGCAGAACACCCGGCCCTCGTGGGTCAGCACGATCACCCGTACGTCGGGGTCGGCCACCACCGCCCGCAGCCCGGCAACGAGCTCGGCCATCAGGCGGGCCGACAGGGCGTTACGGTTGACTGGCGAGTCCAGCGTCAGGGTGGCGACCCCTGCGTGAGACGAGGTGTGGACAAGGGCGGTCACCGCCTCACCCTAGAGAAGTCACACTGGACCGGTGCCCGCCCAGCCACCCGACGGCGATCCCGCGCCGGCCGACGGCTCACTTCCGGCCGGGACCCGGGTTGGCGACCGCGGATTCGGGATCTACGTCCACGTACCGTTCTGCGCCGCCCGCTGCGGCTACTGCGACTTCAACACCTACACGACGACGGAGCTCGGCGGAGGTGCTTCGGCGACGGCGTACGCAGGCACCGCGCTGGCCGAGCTGGCGTTGGCCCGGCGCGCCCTCCCCGGGCCGACGCCCCCGGTCGACACGGTCTTCTTCGGCGGCGGCACGCCCACGCTGCTGCCGGCCGGCGACCTGGTCCGACTGCTCCGCGGCATCGACCGGCAGTTCGGCCTCGCCCGGGACGCCGAGGTGACCACGGAGGCCAACCCCGAGTCCGTTGATGCCGCCTACCTCGGCGAGCTGCGCGAGGGCGGCTTCACCCGGCTGTCCCTGGGCATGCAGTCGGCCCGCTCTCACGTGCTGGCCGTTCTCGACCGGCAGCACACCCCGGGCAGGCCCGCGCAAGCGGTCACCGAGGCGAGAAGCGCCGGCTTCGACCACGTCAACCTCGACCTGATCTACGGCACGCCGGGGGAGACCGAGCAGGACTGGCAGGCCTCCCTCGATGCGGCCGTCGCGGCCGGTGTCGACCACGTATCGGCGTACGCGCTGATCGTCGAGGACGGCACCCGCCTCGCCCGGCAGGTCGGGCGCGGTGACCTGCCGGCGCCGGACGACGACGTGCTGGCCGACCGCTACGAGCAGGCCGAGGCCAGCCTGAGCGCGGCCGGCTTGAGCTGGTACGAGGTGTCCAACTGGGCCGCGGACACCGCCGCCCGATGCCGGCACAACGAGCTCTACTGGCGCGGCGCCGACTGGTGGGGCATCGGTCCGGGGGCGCACAGCCATGTCTCCGGTACCCGGTGGTGGAACGTCAGGCACCCGGTCGCCTACGCCGCCCGGCTGGCCCAGGGGAAGTCACCGGCCCAGGCCCGGGAGGTCCTGGACCGGCCGGCCCGCCGGGCCGAGCACGTACTGCTGGCTCTGCGCCTGCGGGACGGGTTGTCCACCGGCGTGCTGTCGACATCCGGGCGAGCCGCTGCGGATCGTGTCGCTGCCGACGGCCTGCTCGACGCCGGATCGCTGGCCGCGGGCCGAGCCGTACTGACGCTGCGCGGACGCCTGCTGGCCGACGCCGTCGTCCGCGATCTCGTCGACTGACCGGGCTCAGGCCGGCTGCCGGCTACTTCACCAGCCGCAGCGCCGCCGGGTACGCGTAGGACTGGCCATGTCCGACAGCCATCGCCGCGCTGACGCTCAAGACGATGTTGGCGATGAAGATCACCGGCAAGAGGATGAAACCGATGAACAGGTAGGACAGCACGAGCGCCACTGCATAGGCGATCACGACGGTGATCTGGAAGTTGAGCGCCTCCACCGCCTGGGAGCGGACGTACGGTGACTCACCGCCCCTCACGAGCAACACGGCCAGTGGCGCGACGAAGGTGACGACGGCACCACCGGCATGCGCGACCATGCTCCAGACCGTCTGGTTCCGAGTCGGATCAGCAGCCATCGGGGACCGTCTGCAGCCGGCCGTGAGCGCGCACCGCAGCCAGCAGGTCGTAGCCGTCGGGGGCGCGGATCTGCTCGACGCATGGCTCGGGTCGCGGCGCCGCGCCCGGCCGCTCGGACAATGGCTCCGGCGTCCCATGGGTCAGCACCTGCTCGGTGGCGCTGAGCTGGCGGATGATCACCGCCCGGACCCGGCCCGGCGCGGCGGCGGCCGCCTCGTCGTAGAGGTCGGGGTCGTGCTGACCGTCGTCGCCGACAAGCAGCCAGGAAAGCTGGGGCAGCTCGGCGAGCAGCCGGCGCAGCTGGGTGCGCTTGTGGTCGCGACCGGAGCGGAACCAACCGTCGGCGGTCGGACCCCAGTCGGTCATCAGCAACGGGCCGCGCGGGAAACCCAGCCGTCGGAGGAAGCTCTCGATCGCAGGCGCGACGTTCCACGGCCCGGTTGACAGATAGACGACCAAGGGGTCGGAGTCATAGCTGACCAGCTCCCGGTAGAGGTCGGCCATGCCCGGCACCGGCCGGCGCAGCGCCTCCCGCCGGACGAAGGTGTTCCAAAAGGCGAGCAGCGGCCGGGGCAGCGCGGTGATCATGACGGTGTCGTCGATGTCGCTGACCACGCCGAGCCGGGCTTCCGGGCCCACGATCCGCAGCGGAGCCTCCGCGTCCGGCGAGCCATCGGCGGAGAGCACCGCAGTCGCCCAGCCGGGCGGCAGGTCGGCGTCCAGCCGGACATCGACATATCCGCCCCGCGTGCTCGTCACCTCCTGGCACCGGTCGCCGATGTTCACCGTGACCAGCACGCCGGCTGATGGAGAGCACAGAAACCGGCGCCAGCCGCGGCCTCCCTCGACGTCGCGCCGGCGAGTGCCGGGCGGTGTCAGCAGCACCCGGCCGATCACCCGCACCCAGCCGTCGGTGCCGTAGCCGGCGTACGGCAGGATCCGCGGCCGCCAGCCCCGGCGCCGCAGCACCCGCTCGATCACCGCGTGGGCCCGGTCCTCGACCCGGGCCGAGGAGTGCAGGCGTGGCGGCGCGGCGAGAGAGGTCACCCATCAGGCATACCATCCTCGACGGCCGGAGAGCGACGGACCCACGCCGTATGCTTGGCACTCGTTGGCGGCGAGTGCCAGGAGGTGGCCGGATGTCCCTGGACGAGCGCAAGCTCGAGGTGCTGCGCGCCATCGTCGAGGACTACGTGTCGACTCACGAGCCGGTCGGCAGCAAGCTGCTGGCCGAGCGGCATTCACTGGGTGTCTCGCCAGCGACGATCCGTAACGACATGGCGGTGCTGGAGGAGGAGGGCTACATCGCCCAGCCGCACACCAGCGCCGGCCGCATCCCCACCGACAAGGGTTACCGGCTCTTCGTGGACCGCATCTCGGAGGTCAAACCGCTCTCGGCCCCGGAGCGACGCGCAATCCAGCTGTTTCTCGACGGCGCGATCGATCTCGACGACGTCGTCCGGCGTACGGTCCGGCTGCTCGCCCAGCTGACCCGGCAGGTCGCCGTCGTGCAGTATCCGGCGCTCTCGCGCAGCGCCGTGCGCCATCTCGAGCTCGTGCCGCTCACGCCCAACCGCCTGCTGGTCGTGTTGATCACCGACACCGGCCGGGTGGAGCAGCGGGTGGTTGAGCTGCCGGTCGCGCTGGCCGCCGAGCAGGTGGCCGAGCTTCGGTCGGTGGTCAACGCCGGCCTCGCCGGCCGCCGGCTGGCCGAGGCGCCGGCCCAGGTCGAGATCCTTCCGGACGCCGTGCCGACCGAGCTGCGACCGGTCATGGTGTCGCTGGGCACGGTGCTGCTCGAGGCGCTGATCGAGCATCCCGAGGAGCGCGTCATGCTGGCCGGCACGGCCAATCTGACCCGCAGCGCCCTGGATTTCCCGGGCACGATCCATCCGGTTCTCGAGGCGCTCGAAGAGCAGGTCGTGCTGCTCAAGCTGATCGGTGAGAGCGATTCGCCGAGCACGCTGCGGGTCCGCATCGGTGAGGAGAACGCCGTCGAGGGGCTGCGGGCGACGTCGGTCGTCAGCGTCGGCTACGGCTCCGGCCGGGAGACGCTGGCCGGCCTGGGCGTCCTCGGCCCGACGCGGATGGATTATCCGGGGACGATGAGCGCCGTCCGCGCTGTTGCCCGCTATGTCGGCGAGCTCCTAGCGCGCCAGTGAGGACATGTTGACAGTGCCGCCCAAGGATTACTACGCCCTGCTGGGGGTCCGCCGTGACGCGACGTCGGAGGAGATGAAGCGGGCCTATCGCAAGCTGGCCCGCGAGCTCCATCCCGACGTCAACCCCGACCCTGACGCCCAGGAACGCTTCCGGGACGTGTCGGCGGCGTACGAGGTGCTCAGCGACCCGGCCAAGCGCGAGATCGTCGACCTCGGCGGCGATCCGCTGGCCCCGGGCGGAGGCGGCGGCGCGGGGACGCCGTTCACGATGGGCTTCCAGGACATCATGGATGCGTTCTTCGGCGGGGGCGGCGGCGGGCGCGGACCCCGAACCCGCAGCCGTCAGGGGTCGGACGCGCTGATCGAGCTCGACCTCGACCTGTCCGAGACGGCGTTCGGGGTGACCCGGGAGCTCACCGTCGACACCGCCGCACTGTGTACGCAGTGCGCCGGCGCCGGCACCGCACCGGGCACCTACCCGGCTACCTGCGAGGCCTGTGGCGGCCGCGGTGAGGTGCAAAGCGTCCAGCGGTCGTTCCTCGGGCAGGTGATGACGTCGCGACCGTGCAGCGCCTGCGGTGGCGTCGGCACGGTGATCCCGCACCCCTGCCCTACCTGCGCCGGCGACGGCCGGGTGCGGGCCCGCCGGACGATCAACGTCAAGGTGCCGGCCGGGGTCGAGGACGGCATGCGGATCCGGCTGACCGGCCAGGGCGAGGTCGGTCCCGGCGGCGGCCCACCCGGCGACCTCTACGTCGAGGTCCGCGAGCGCCGGCACGAGTTCTTCACCCGCGAGGGGGAGGACCTGCACTGCGAGGTGACCCTGCCGATGACCGCTGCGGCGCTCGGCACGAGCACCCCGCTGACCACTCTGGACGGCGAGGAACACGTCGACATCGCGGCCGGTACGCAGTCGGGCACGGTCCTCACGCTGCGGGCCCGGGGGGTCCCCCGATTGCGCGGCAACGCCCGGGGCGACCTGCACGTGCACATCGTCGTCGCGACGCCCAGCCGCCTCGACGCCGAGCAGGAGGACCTGCTACGCCGGCTGGCGAAGCTGCGTGACGAGGAGCACCCGGAGCCGACCGGGCGCCCCGGGGGCCTGTTCTCCCGCCTGCGGGGCGGTCGCTGAGCAGTCCGGTGTTCCTCGTCGCGGCGCTGCCTGCCGGGGACACGGCGTGGCTCGACGGGGACGAGGGCCACCACGCGGCGCGCGTCCGGCGGGTCGTCGCGGGGGAGCGGATCGCGATCACCGACGGCGCCGGCGGGATGGCCGCCTGCGTCGTGCGGGCCGTGGTCGGGGCAACGGTGGAGCTGGCCGTCCTCGAGCGGACCGACGTTGCGCTGCCATCGCCGCGGCTGGTCGTCGTCCAGGCGCTGGCCAAGGCCGATCGCGGGGAGCTGGCCGTCGAGGTGATGACCGAGCTCGGAGTGGACGAGATCGTGCCCTGGTCGGCGGCTCGCTCGGTCACCCGGTGGCGGGGCGAGCGGGGCGACAAGGCGCGGCAGCGCTGGGTTGCCACGGCCCGTACGGCGACCAAGCAGGCGCAGCGGGCCTGGCTGCCGGCGATCGCTGCACTGGCCGACTCGGCCGGCGTTGCGGCGCGCCTGCGGTCGGCATCCGCTGCGATCGTTCTGGACCCGGACGCGCCGGTGGCGCTGAACGAGCTGGAGCTGCCGTCCGCCGGCGACATCGTGGTCGTGGTCGGGCCCGAGGGCGGCCTCGGGGCCGGCGAGATCGACCTGTTCACCGCCGCCGGCGCCGTGCCGGGCCGCCTCGGGCCGACCGTCCTGCGTACCTCGACCGCCGGCGCCGCAGCACTCGCCATGCTTTCCGCCCGGCTCGGCCGCTGGTCCTGACCGAGTTGGCGGTGTCCCGGCAGGTCGAAGCCCATGACTGCAAGGTCGTCTCGGTCCGGTTCTGTGCGACGCCCGGCCGCCGTAACATCGCCGGCATGCCCGACGAATGCCTCTTCTGCAAGCTCGTGGCGGGTGAGGTGCCGGCCACGGTCGTGCGCGAGGGCGAACGCACGCTGGCCTTCCGCGATATCGCTCCGCAGGCGCCGACCCACGTGCTGATCATCTCCAAGACCCACCACGCCAACGTGTCCGCCCTGGCCGCCGCCGATGCCGGCCTGCTCGTCGAGATCCATCGGGAGGCGACTGCGGTGGCAGCGGCAGAGGGCATCACCGACACCGGCTACCGGCTGGTCTACAACACCGGCCGCGACGGTCAGCAGAGCGTCGACCACGTGCACCTTCACCTGATCGGCGGCCGGCCGATGAGCTGGCCCCCCGGATGAACAGCACCGACCGATGAGCATGCAGGAAGCCGGCCTTCGCTGCGAGCGGCTCGTCCGCGAGTTGCAGGCCGAGCACCGGGTGCCGGCGGTGACCGCTGCCGTCGCCCGAAACGGCCGACCCCTGTGGGCCACCGCGATCGGCGAGGCCGAGCCCGGCCGGCCGGTCACCGCCGGCACCGCCATGCGGATCGGCTCCATCACCAAGACCTTCACCGCGGTGCTGGTCATGGCACTGCGTGACCAGGGACTCCTCGACCTCGACGACCCGCTGTCCCGCCATCTGCCGGGGAGCGCTCACGGCAACCTGACCCTGCGCAGCATGCTGGCCCACCTGTCCGGTCTGCAACGTGAGCCACCGGGAGACGTCTGGGACGTCTCGACGGTGCCGAGCATCGAGCGCCTCGTCGACGACCTCGCCCAGGCCGAGCGGTTGCTGCCGCCGCTGCGGCGCTGGCACTACTCCAACCTGGCGTACTCCCTGTTGGGTGAAGTCGTAGCCCGGGTCGCCGGCGGCACATGGGCCGAGGTGCTGCACGACCGGCTGCTGCAGCCGCTCGGGCTGGACCGGACCGGTCTGCACCCCGCCGGCCCGGCCGCCACCGGCTACCTCGTCGAGGCCTACACCGACGTGGCCCATGCCGAGCCGAACACCGACCTGGGCGGCATGACGCCGGCCGGCCAACTCTGGAGCACGGCGACCGACCTGGCGAGGTGGGGGATGTTCCTTGCCGACCCCGACCCGGCGATCCTGTCGCCGGCGACGGTCCAGGAGATGTGCCAGCTCCAGACACTCGTCGACAACGACGACCGGCGGGTCGGCTGGGGCCTGGGCCTGATCCTGGTCGATCGCGACGGCTGGATGCACTACGGCCACAGCGGCGCGATGCCCGGATTCCTGGCCGGCTTGTACGTCCGCAGCGATGCCACGGACGCCGTCGCCGCCGCCACGATGGGCTCCTCCGGTACCGCCTCGGCTGTATGCGACCTGCCACATGCACTTATCGAGGCGAGCGTCGCCGCGGATCCGCCCGAAATCGTCGCGTGGCGGCCGGGCGAGGCCCCACCGGACTCCCTGGCCGGCGCGCTCGGGGTGTGGTGGAGCGAGGGCATGGAGTTCGTCTTTTCCTGGCGGGCCGGCCGGCTCGAGGCGCGGGCCCGGCTGGCGCCGGCCGGCAAGGCGCCGGCGGTGTTCGCGGTGGAATCAGACGACGTGCTCCGGGGGGTCTCCGGGCGGGAGGCCGGCGAGCAGTTGCGCCTGACCCGCGACGCCGACGGCGCGGTCGCCGAGATGCACTGGGCAACCTATCCCTGCACGCGCACTCAGCAGACCTTTGTCGGGGGCCGCGGGTAGCATCAGCGTTGTCTCATCCCCGATCCGGAAGCAGGCCGGCAGCCACCTTGGCCGACATCTCCACCAGCGACGCCGCCAAGACGGGCGGCCCGAACAGCCAGACGAAGATCGTCGTCCCCCCGCCCCGCGCGATGGTCAGCCTGCTCGGCTCCGCCGACGAGTTGCTCCGCGTCGTCGAGCACGCCCTGCGCAGCGACATCCACGTCCGGGGCAACGAGATCACCATCAGCGGGGCGCCGGCCGACAACGCCGTGGCCGCCGACCTGTTCAACGAGTTGCTCGCCCTGCTCGACAAGGGTGAGGTGCTCACCGTCGACTCCGTCCGGCGGACCGCCGGCATGCTGGCCAGCGGCGGTGAGGAGCGCCCGGCGGAGGTGCTGACCCTCAACATCCTGTCCCGCCGCGGCCGGACGATCCGGCCCAAGACGCTCAACCAGAAGCGCTACGTCGACGCCATCGACAACCACACCATCGTCTTCGGCATCGGGCCGGCCGGCACCGGCAAGACCTACCTGGCGATGGCCAAGGCCGTCCAGGCGCTGCAGGCCAAGAAGGTCACCCGGATCATCCTGACCCGGCCGGCGGTCGAGGCCGGCGAGCGCCTCGGCTTCCTGCCCGGCACGCTCTACGACAAGATCGACCCCTACCTGCGGCCGCTCTACGACGCGCTGCACGACATGGTCGACCCCGAGTCGATCCCGCGGCTGATTCAGGCCGGCACCATCGAGGTGGCCCCGCTGGCGTACATGCGGGGGCGCACGCTCAACGATGCCTTCATCATTCTCGACGAGGCGCAGAACAGCTCCGCCGAGCAGATGAAGATGTTCCTCACCCGGCTCGGCTTCGGCGCCCGGATGGTCGTGACCGGTGACGTGACGCAGGTCGACCTGCCCTCGGGCACCCGGAGCGGGCTGCGCGTCGTCCGCGAGATCCTCGACGGGGTCGAGGACGTCCACTTCTCCCTGCTCAACAGCAGCGACGTCGTACGTCACCGGCTGGTCAGCGACATCGTCGACGCCTACGCGCGCTGGGACGAGACCAACGACGCGCCGGCGCCGGTCTCCCGGGGTCGCCGGCAGCGGGGCGGCTGAGGGCGTGACCGTCGAGGTCGCCAATGAGTCAGGGGTGCCCGTGGACGAGGCGGCGCTGGCGGCCCTGGCCGGTCATCTGCTGGCCGAGCTCGGCGTCAACCCGATGGCGGAGCTGTCGGTGATGCTGATCGACCAGCCATACATGGCGGAGCTGCACCAACGCTTCATGGGCGAGCCCGGCCCGACCGACGTGCTGGCGTTCCCGATGGACGAGTTCGACATCGCCCGTGGGCCCGGCGTCGACGCAAACGAATCCGAGCACACGATGCTCGGCGACGTGGTGCTCTGCCCCGAGGTCGCGCAGCGACAGGCCGCGGAGGCCGGCCACAGCAGCACCGACGAGCTTCACCTGCTGTGCACGCACGGCGTGCTGCACCTGCTCGGCTACGACCACGGCGACGACGAGACCGAGCAGGAGATGTTCGCCCTGCAGCAGCGGCTTCTCGACTCCTGGCGCCGGGTGCGGACCTGACCGTGTCCTCGTCGGTCATCGTGCTGCTGCTGTGTGCGGTGGCGCTGGTGCCCCTCGCCGGCTTCTTCGCGATGGTCGATGCCTCCTTGAGCCATGTCTCCCGCGCCCGGGTGGGCCAGCTGGAGCGCGACGGGGTACGCGGGGCCGCCCGGCTGCGCGCCGTCGTCGATGACGCACCCCGGCACATCAGTCTGCTGTTGCTTCTTCAGGTCGGGGCAGAACTCCTGGCCACCACGCTGGTCGCGCTGGTCTCTGTCGACCGGTTCGGGGCGGGCTGGCGGGCTGTCCTGCTCGCGGCGGGTCTGATGACCGTGGTCTCCTTCGTCCTGGTCGGGGTCGGGCCCCGCACCCTGGGTCGCCAGCACGCCTACCCGGTGGCGCTGCGGACCGCCGGGCTGACCCACGGGCTGGTTCGCGTTCTCGGTCCACTGACCCGGTTGCTGATCCTGCTCGCCAACGCTCTCACTCCGGGCCGCGGCTACCGGCAGGGCCCCTTCGCGTCCGAGGTCGAGCTGCGCGAGATGGTCGACCTCGCGGAGAAGGGCGGCTCCGTCGAGCACGGCGAGCGCGACATGATCCACTCGGTCTTCGAGCTCGGTGACACCATCGCCCGGGAGGTCATGGTGCCGCGCACAGAAGTCGTGTGGATCGAGCGCCACAAGACCGCCCGTCAAGCGCTGGCCCTAGCGCTGCGATCAGGCTTCTCGCGCATCCCGGTGATCGGCGACAACGTCGACGACATCATCGGGATCGCCTACCTGAAGGACCTGGTCCGCCGCAGTCAGGACCCGCGCGAGGGTGACCGGCCGGTGCGGGTCGAGGAGGTCATGCGGTCGGCGACCTTCGTGCCGGAGTCCAAGCCGGTCGACGAGCTGCTCCGGGAAATGCAGGCCCTGCGGATCCATATCGCCGTCGTGATCGACGAATACGGTGGCACGGCCGGGCTGGTCACCATCGAGGACATTCTCGAGGAGATCGTCGGAGAGATCGCTGACGAGTACGACGTCGAGGAGCGCCCGACGGTCGAGGATCTCGGCGAAGGCACCGCCAGGGTGACGGCCCGGCTCTCTGTCGAGGACCTGTCCGGGCTGTTTCACGTCGAGCTGCCCACCGACGAGGTGGAGACCGTCGGGGGCCTGCTGGCCCAGGCGCTGGGCCGGGTGCCGATTCCCGGCGCGTCGGTCTGTGTCAACGGTCTCGAGCTGACCGCCGAGAGCGCCGGCGGCCGGCGCAACCGGGTCGACACGGTGCTGGTCCGCCGCGAGGTGCCCGACCCCGAGCCGGCGGTGCAGGCCGCCGATGCCTGATCCCGACGCCGCTGATGCCAATGCCCCTGATCCCGGTAGCGAGGACGCCAAGATCGTCGTACTGGCCCGGGCGGCCCGGCTGCGCGCCTACGTGCCGCACACCGGGGTCGCCGAGGGGGCCGCGGTCCGCGACACCGACGGCCGCACCTACGCCGCCGCCACGGTGGAGATGGTCGATCCGTCGCTGACCATCTCGGCCCTGCGCGCTGCGGTGGCCGCGGCGGCCGCCAGCGGTGCCCGCGCCTTCGAGGCCGCCGCGCTGGTCACCGAGGCGGACACGCCCGACGTTCGCGATCTGGCCGTGCTCAGGGAGTTCGGTGCCGGCGTCCCCGTACTGCTGGCCGGGGTCGACGGCGCGGTGCGCCGCACCGTCACGACCTGAAACAGGCTGCCGGACCGTACGCCGAAGCGCACTGTCCGGCAGCCGTCGTGCTACCTGACGTTGACCAGCGCGTCCACATCGAGTGAGGCATGGTCGAGTCCCAGCCCGCCGGCGACCCGGTGACCGAACTCCGGGTCGCACTTGGTGAAGTGCGCGCTCATCCGCTCCTGGATGGCCTTGTCGCACTGGCCGAGCAATGTGGTGAGGTTGAGCACCAGGTCCTCGCGCTCGGCATCGGGCATGGTGCGGTAGCGCTCACCGGCCTGGCCGTAGTTGTTCTCCCGCCCGATCCGCGACCTGGTCAGCTTGCCGCTGACCATCGGCTCGTAGGTGACGCCGCCCTGCGGCGACTCGGACAGGCCGCCGGTCGAGCTCGGCTCGTAGTTGACGTGCGGGTTGGTGCCGGTGTCATCGACACGGTAGGCCATCTGCCCGTCGCGCTGGTTCGTCGCCGGCGTGCTCAGCGGCGCGTTGACCGGCAGTTGCAGGTAGTTGGGGCCGACCCGGTATCGCTGGGTGTCGGAGTAGGAGAACGTCCGACCCACCAGCATCTTGTCGTCGGAGAAGTCCAGCCCATCAACGAGGACGCCGGTGCCGAAGGCGATCTGCTCGTTTTCGGCGAAGTGGTTGTCCACGTTCTTGGTGAGCGTCATCATCCCGACCGGTCGCAGCGGGAAATCGTCTTCCGGCCAGGTCTTGGTGTCGTCCAGCGGGTCCCAGTCGAGCTCGGGGTGCTCGTCGTCGCTCATGATTTGCACGTTGAGCTCCCACTTGGGGTGCTCGCCCCGCTCGATCGCACCGAAGATGTCGATGCTGGCGTGGCTCAGCTCGGTGGCCTGGATCTGGTCGGCCTCCGACTGGGTCAGCGACTCGATGCCCTGCTGGGTCTTCCAGTGATACTTCACCAACACGGCTTTGCCGTCGGCGTCGACCATCTTGTACGTGTTGACGCCGAAGCCGTCCATCGTCCGGTAACTCTTCGGGATCCCGCGGGGGCTGAACAGCCAGGTCAGCATGTGCAGGGACTCCGGCGTCAACGACATGAAGTCGAAGATGCGGTTGGGCTCCTGGTGGAAGGTGACCGGGTCGGGCTTGAGCGCGTGAATGACGTCGGGGAACTTGATCGCGTCGCGGATGAAGAACACCGGCAGGTTGTTGCCGACGATGTCCCAGTTGCCGTCCTCGGTGCGCAGCTTCACCGCGAAGCCGCGCGGGTCACGGGCGGCCTCGGAGGAGTCGCGTCCGCCGATGACGGTGGAGTAGCGGATGGTGACCGGCGTCTTTTTGCCCTTCTCCTGGAAGAGCTTCGCCCGGGTGTACGTCGACGCCGGCTCGTCACCGATCGCGCCGTACGCCTCGAACTCGCCGTGTGCCACGAAACCGTGCGCGTGTACGACCCGCTCCGGGATCCGCTCGCGGTCGAAGTGGCTGATCTTCTCCAGGAACTGGTAGTTCTCCAGCGTGGCCGGGCCGCGGCTGCCGACCGTGCGCTGGTTCTGGTTGTCATAGACGGGGTGGCCCTGCCGGTTGGTCAGGTTCTGGCTCATGGACGCTCCTCTGCGGTTCGGGCGGATGTTGCCGTACAGGACTGACACAGGCCCCAGTAGGTGACTTCGGCCTCGTCGACGACGAAGCCATGGGCGGATGGGGGATCAAGGCACGGCGCGTGGCCGACGGCGCAGTCGACGTCGGCGATGGCACCGCAGAGCCGGCAGACCACGTGATGGTGGTTGTCGCCGACCCGGGTCTCGTAGACGGCGGCGCTGCCGGCCGGCTCGATACGGCGGATGAGGCCGGCGGCGGTGAAGGCGCGCAGGATGTCGTAGACGGCTTGGGTGGACAGCGTGCTCAGGCGCCGGCGAGTCTGGGCCGCAACGGCGTCGGCCGACACGTGCGACTCGCGGCGAAGCGTCTCCAGGACGGCGATCCGGGGGGCGGTCACCCGCAGCCCGGCGGCTCGCAGGGATTCGGTCAACTGGTCTGCCATCGGGTTCCAGCCAACTCCGTTTTCTGGAACGTGTCAAGTTTGTGGCGCGTCAGGCAGGATGGGGCCGTGACGTCCCCCACTGATCGCGCAGCCTTTCGCGCGGGCTTCGCCTGCTTCGTCGGCCGGCCCAACGCCGGCAAGTCGACGCTGACCAACGCTCTGGTCGGGACGAAGGTGGCGATCACCAGCAGCCGCCCGCAGACGACCCGGCACGCCGTGCGCGGCATCGTGCACCGGCCCGACGCGCAGCTGGTCCTGGTCGACACCCCGGGGTTGCACCGCCCGCGCACCCTGCTCGGCGAGCGGCTCAACGACGTCGTCCGGGCCACCCTGTCGCAGGTCGACGTCATCGCTATGTGCGTGCCCGCCAATGAGAAGGTCGGGCCGGGGGACCGATACATCGCCGGCGAGCTGGCCGGGCTGCGTACGCCGAAGGTTGCCGTGCTGACCAAGACCGACCTCGCGCCGCCGTTCCAGGTGGCCGAGCAGCTGATTGCGCTGGGTGGCCTTCTCGGGTGGGACGAGATCGTGCCGGTCAGCGCGGTTGCGGCTTATCAGGTGGACCTGCTGGCTGACCTGCTGGTGGGCCGGCTGCCGGAGTCGGCGCCGCTGTACCTCGACGGCGAGCTGACCGACGAGCCGGAGCAGGTGATGGTGGCCGAGCTGATCCGCGAGGCCGCCTTGGAGGGCGTACGCGACGAGCTGCCCCACTCTCTCGCGGTCACCGTCGAGGAGATGAAGCCTCGCGAGGGCCGCGACGACTTCCTCGACATCTACGCCACCGTGCACGTCGAACGGCCGAGCCAGAAGGGGATCGTCCTGGGTCACCAGGGCGAGCGGATGAAGGCGGTCGGCATCCGGGCTCGCGCCGCCATCGAGGCGCTGCTGGCCACCCGGGTGTATCTCGACCTGCACGTCAGCGTCACCAAGGACTGGCAGCGCGATCCCAAGCAGCTGCAGCGACTGGGTTTCTGAGCCGCGGTGCTCAACCCGTCCCGCGTCCGCCCTCCGGCCGCCCACATCTCGCCCCCCTCTGGTGATCCAGGCCTCGTTGCTCTTGCTCCAGGCCGCCTGATCGCGCCTGGATCACGCGCGGGCCCGGCGGGGTGCGCTGTACGTCCAGTGATCCAGGCGTCTTTGGGCCTGCCCCAGGCCGCCTGATCGCGCCTGGATCACGCGCGGCTCGGCGGGGTGCGTCGTCGACTCCAGGAAGGAACACTGGACGAGTGACCCTGTACCGCGACGACGGTGTGGTGCTGCGCGTACAGAAGCTCGGAGAAGCGGACCGGATCATCACCGTCCTCACCCGCCGGCACGGCCGGGTCCGGGCCGTCGCCAAGGGCGTCCGGCGGACGAAGTCGAAATTCGGCGCGCGCCTCGAGCCGTTCAGCCATGTCGACTGCCAGTTCTATGCCGGCCGGTCCCTCGACATCGTCAACCAGGCCGAGGGCGTCCGGAACTACGGCGCCGAGCTGGTGGCCGACTATCCCCGCTATACCGCCGGCACCGCCGTACTGGAGACCGCCGAGCGGCTGACCGCTGAAGAGCAGGAGCCGTCGCTGCGGTTGTTTCTGCTCGTCATCGGCGCGCTGCGGGCTCTCGTCGAGGCCGAGCACGACCCGCGGCTGGTGCTAGATGCCTACCTGCTCCGGGCGATGGCGGTGGCGGGATGGGAGCCGGCGCTGGACGCCTGCGCGAAGTGTGGGGCGGCCGGGCCGCACCGGGCTTTTTCTATCGCCGGCGGCGGGGTGATGTGTCCGGCCTGCCGGCCGAGCGGGTCAGTGACCCCCGCGGCCGAGACGGTGCTGCTGCTGAGCGCCCTGCTGACCGGGCATTGGCCGGCCGCTGACGCCAGCGAGCCGGCCGTCCGCCGGGAGGGCTCCGGGCTGGTCGCCGCCCACCTGCAGTGGCATCTGGAGCGCGGCCTGCGCTCACTGCCGTACGTCGAGCGTGCCGACCCTGCGAACTCCGCCGTTCCCGCTGACCCGCTGTCCGCAAGATTGCGGCGTACGGCATCCGCTGAGTCGCAATCTCCCGAGGGTTACGAGGTTGGACGGCGGTGAGCCGGCGCGAGGTGCGGCCGCCGCGGGCACACCCTTCCGGCGCCCGGCCGCCGGCCATTCCCCTCGATCGGGTGCCCCGGCATGTGGCGCTGGTGATGGACGGCAACGGGCGCTGGGCCAAGGCCCGCGGCCTGCCGAGGACCGCCGGCCACGAGCGCGGGGAGGCGGCGCTGTTCGACGTCGTCGAGGGAGCCATCGAGCTCGGGGTGGGGTGGCTCTCGGCATACGCCTTCTCGACCGAGAACTGGAAGCGCAGTCCCGACGAGGTCCGCTTCCTGATGGGGTTCAACCGCGACGTGATCCGCCGCCGGCGCGACGAGATGCACGAGCTGGGGGTACGGGTGCGCTGGGCCGGCCGCCGGCCGAGGCTGTGGCGCAGCGTGATCACCGAGCTGGAGGCCGCCGAGGCCCTGACTGGCGACAATCGGGTGCTGACCCTGACGATGTGCGTGAACTACGGCGGTCGCGCGGAGATCGCCGACGCCGCTCGTGCGCTGGCCGGCGACGTCGCCGCCGGCCGGCTCAACCCGGAGAAGGTCGACGAGCGGGTGTTCGCCCGCTACCTCCATGAGCCGGAGATGCCGGACGTCGACCTCTTCGTCCGGTCGTCGGGGGAGCAGCGGACGTCGAACTTCCTGCCCTGGCAGTCGGCGTATGCCGAGCTGGTGTTCCTGGACACGCTGTTTCCCGATTTCGACCGGCGCGACCTGTGGGCCGCCTGCGCTTCCTACGCCGGCCGCGACCGCCGCTTCGGAGGCGCGGTCCGCTGACCGCAGTCGACGCAGCGACCGAACACCTCGAGGGTGTGGCTGACGTCGGTGAAGCCGTGTCGGCGAGCGGTCTGGTCGGCCCACCGCTCGACCGTCGGCCCTTCCACCTCGACCGTCCGGCCGCAGTCGCGGCAAACGAGATGGTGGTGGTGGGCCTCCTTGGCGCAGCGGCGGTAGACCGCCTCACCGCCATCCGGCCGCAGCACGTCGACATCGCCGGCTTCCGCCAGCGCCTGCAGCGCGCGGTAGACGGTGGTCAGACCGACCCGGTCACCCCGCTTGCGGAGCAACTCGTGCAGGTCCTGGGCGCTGCGGAACTCCTCGATGTCGTCGAGCAGAGCCAGCACGGCGTCCCGCTGTTTCGTCACGACAGCCCCACCACCGTCCACATCAGGCCGACCCCGGCGACCGTGCAGACCAAAGTCAGGCGGCTCGGGTGCCGGCTGTGGGCCTCGGGCAGGATGTCGCCGGTCGCCAGATAAAGCAGGAAACCGGCGAAGAAGCCGAGATAAAGGGCGAGGGCGCTCTCCGGAAGGGTGAACCACAGGGTGGTCAGCGCGCCGAATGCCGGTGCCAGCGCGTCGATCACCAGCATGACGACGGTACGTCGCCGGCCGTTGCGATGGGCGGCCATCACCCCAACGGTGTTGAGCCCGTCGGCGAAGTCGTGGGCCACGACGGCGACCGCGACGGTCACGCCGACGGCGTTGCTGGCCTGGAAGGCCAACCCGATAGCGACTCCGTCCAGGAACGAATGCGTGGCCAGGGCGATGGCGCTGGCCAGGCCGATGCTCGGGTGGTGGTGATCGCCGTACTCGTGCTCATGACCGGGGTGCAAGGCCACCGTGCGCTCCACGATGTGCAGCGCCAAGAAGCCGGCCGCGAAGGTGAGCATCACCGATGGGACGCCGAAGGCGGTGCTGTCGTGGGACAGCCGGAACACCTCCGGCAGCAGGTCGAAGGCCACCAGCCCGAGCAGTACACCGGCGGTGAATCCGAGGATGAGGTGAAGCTTGTCGTTGCGGCGCAGGGCGAACAGGCCGCCGGCGAAGGTCGACAGCACCGTGGAGAGCGCAAAGATGACCGGCACGCTTTGCAGCTTAGCGCAAGATGAAAACCGTTGTCATGTGCATGCAGCCTGTAGCCATGCAGCCGTGCAGCCAGCCGGGCGGCTGGGCGCCCAGCGCCGGCACTCGAACTAGCCGAGCAGCTGGTTGATGGCCACGCCGGCCACGAGCAGCGTGGACAGCAGCCGCAGTACCCGCGCCGGCAGTGACATCTGCGGCCAGCCGATATAGAGCAGCCAGGCCAGAAAGGCGGCCACCAGGATGAGGGAGGTGAACGCGAGAATTCCCGTCGTCAGCAGGCCGGCGAGCAGCAGCCCCAGCATCAACGTGAATGGAGCCACCCGTGGCAGGCCGTTGAGGTAAGTCAGCATGACGACGCTGCGCCGTTCGATGCTGTCGCGGAAGGGCACGCGGGCTCCTCGGTAGGGTCGGTGGCCCCATCTTCGCAGGAGGTTCTGGTGCTCGTGGTGTCGCGTTTCTCGGTGCCGGAAACCGGGGGCGAGGAGTTCGTCGCCCGCGCACAGGTGGCGCTGGACGCCCTGGCCGCTCGGCCCGGCTACCGCAGCGGGCGGGTCGGCCGGGCCGTCGACGACCCGACCCGATGGGTGCTGGTGACCGATTGGGACGGCGTGGGCGCCTACCGCCGGGCACTGTCGGCGTACGAGGTGAAGGTCAGCGCGAGCCCGCTGCTGGCCGAGTCGGTCGACGAGCCCAGCGCGTACGAGGTGCTGCTCGGCGACGACGGCCGGCACGGAAGCGACCGGGCCGGCGGTTAGGCTGAGCGATAACCCCCCGCCGACCGCCAGCCGGATGGAGCACCCCGTGGCAGACCGCATGGAAACGATCGTCAGCCTGAGTAAGCGCCGCGGCCTGGTATATCCCAGCTGCGAGATCTACGGCGGCCTGCGGGCGGCCTGGGACTACGGGCCGCTCGGCGTCGAGCTGAAGGAAAACGTCCGGCGACAGTGGTGGAAGTCCATGGTGCAGGGCCGCGACGACATCGTCGGCCTCGACTCGTCGGTGATCCTGGCTCGTGAGGTGTGGGAGGCCAGCGGGCACGTCGAGGTCTTCGCTGATCCGCTGACCGAGTGCCGCGCCTGCCACAAGCGCTTCCGGGCCGACCACCTGACCGAGGCCTACGAGGCCAAGCGGGGACGGCCCCCGGAGCACGGGCTGGACGACATCAACTGCCCCAACTGCGGCACCAAAGGCGCCTTCACCGAGCCGAAGATGTTCAACGGAATGCTGCGCACCTACCTCGGGCCGGTCGAGGACGAGTCCGGCCTGGCCTACCTGCGCCCGGAGACCGCGCAGGGAATTTTCGTCAACTACCTCAACGTGCAGGCCTCGGCCCGCCGCAAGCCGCCGTTCGGGATCGCGCAGACGGGCAAGTCCTTCCGTAACGAGATCACGCCCGGCAACTTCATCTTCCGCACCCGCGAGCTCGAGCAGATGGAGATGGAGTACTTCGTCAAGCCCGGCACGGACGAGGAGTGGCACCAGTACTGGATCGACACGCGCCTGGCCTGGCACGTCAACCTCGGCATCTCGCCGGACAACCTGCGGCTTTTCGAGCACCCTAAGGAGAAGCTGTCGCACTACTCGAAGCGGACCGTCGACATCGAGTACCGCTTCGGGATCAGCGCGGACGGCTTCGACGAGCTGGAGGGGATCGCCAATCGGACCGACTTCGACCTCACCACACATTCCAAGGCCTCCGGTGCCGACCTGTCCTATTTCGACCAGGAGTCCGGCGAGCGCTGGACGCCGTACGTGGTGGAGCCGGCGCTCGGGCTCGGCCGGTCGACCCTGGCGTTCTTGATGGATGCATACACCGAGGACGAAGCGCCCAACGCGAAGGGAAAAATGGAGACCCGCACCGTCCTGCGCCTCGACCCGCGACTCGCGCCGGTCAAGGTGGCCGTGCTGCCACTCTCGCGCAATACCGACCTTTCACCCAAGGCCCGCGATCTCGCCGCCGCCTTGCGCCGGCACTGGAATGTCGAGTTCGACGACGCCAGCGCGATCGGCCGGCGCTACCGCCGGCAGGACGAGATCGGCACGCCGTACTGCGTGACGGTTGACTTCGACACCCTGGACGACAACGCGGTGACCGTACGAGAGCGCGACTCCATGACCCAGGAGCGGATCGGGCTCCACGAGGTCGAGGCCTACCTCGCCGGCAAGCTCGTCGGCTGCTGAACGCGCCACCCACCCCAGGCCCGCCCTGAGCTACCCCACCGGCCGTCCCGCCCCACCGGCCGTCCCGCCCCACCGGCCGTTCCCAACCCACCTCACGGGTGATCCAGGCGGAATCGTGGGCCAGCCGGAGTAACGACGCCTGGATCATCATCGATCGACTTGTGGCCGTACGGCTGTCACTGCTGGCGTGGGTCGGTCCATCCCCTGACCGATGGTCCGGGCGAGCAGCCCGAGCACTTCCGCCGGCTCCGTCCGCAACCGTCGCGGCGTGATGTGGACCACGAGCAGGCCGTAGGAGGTCATTCGCGCATGGCGGGCCATGGTGGCCGCCCAGTGCCCGGGCAGCAAATGCCACTCCTGCGAGTCGATCTCCATCACCACGCCGGCCTCCCGCCACCACGCATCGGGTCGGGCCAGCCAGTCGCCCTCGACGGTAAACAGATCGCAGTTCCACTCCGGCGGCGGCAGCGTCGACCGGAGGAGCAGACCCCTGGCGACGGCCTCCGCCACGGAGCGTGCCCCTCCCGCGACCTCACCGAGGGCGAACCTGGTCGCCGCGCTGCCCGCCGATCCGCCGCTGGCCAGTTCGGCGTACAGCTCGGCCACGGTCGTCTTCCGCTGCTGGACGGACTCCGCCACGAGGGCTCGCACCTGGTCCATTTGGCCCATCCAACGGCAGGCGTCGACGACCGCTCTCGCTACCGGCACCACACGCCACTCGTCCAGGTGCACCGGCGCCGGCATCGCCGTCGACCGTCGGACTCGTACGAAAGCACGCGATGACCGGTGCACGTGATGGGGCAGCAGCAGGTGCACGGCACGTGAGGGAGGCACCTGACGCAGCCCGTACAACCGAACCGCCGTCGCTCCGCCGAGAAGGCAGCCCGGGCCGCCGTACAGCAGGCCGCTCATCCATCGTTGCGTCGCGGTCAACTGACCGGTGAACGTCGCGTAGATGCCGGGAATGACCACTTGCCACCGGCTGCGGCGCAGTAGGTGCTCGACCGCTGCGGGGGACAGGCCGCTGTCGAGCGCTTGACGACGGGTGACCAGGTCGTCCTGCCGGCGAAGGGTTGTCGCAAGGGTCATACGTCTGAGGCTGCCGGGCGGCCGCTGCCGCGCCAGGCGGTGAATCACATCTGTGGGCGATAGCAGCGCCTGTGTAGGTGCGTCCCCGTGATCCAGGCGCGATTGGTCCGGTGCCAGCCGGAGTAAACAGGCCTGGATCACCACAGGGGTGAGGGGAGGCCGACCACGACCACCCGGCCGACTAGATTCGGGCGTACCCGCCCCAGCCACAAGCAGCAAGGAGTCAGGCGCGTGACGAAGTACGTCTACGACTTTGCAGAAGGCAACCGCGACCTCAAGGACCTTCTCGGCGGCAAGGGCGCCAACCTGTCGGAGATGGCCAACCTCGGTCTGCCCGTGCCCCCCGGTTTCGTGATCAGCACCGAGGCCTGCAAGGTCTACCTCGACTCCGGCGACGAGCCGGCCGAGCTTCGCGAGGAGGTCACCGAGCACCTGCACACCCTCGAGCAGGCCATGGGAAAGGGTCTCGGCCAACCCGATGACCCGCTGCTGGTGTCGGTCCGCTCGGGTGCCAAGTTCTCCATGCCCGGGATGATGGAGACGGTGCTCAACATCGGGCTCAACGACGAGTCGGTGCAGGGCCTGGCCAAGCAGGCCGGCAGCGAGCGTTTCGCCTGGGACTCCTACCGCCGGCTGGTCCAGATGTTCGGCAAGACGGTGCTCGGCATCGACGGCGAGCATTTCGAGGGAGCCATCCAGGCGGCCAAGGAGGCCAAGGGGACCAAGAATGACCTGGACCTCGACGAGGGCGACCTGCGCGGGATCGTCGAGCAGTTCAAGGACATCGTGAAGGAGCAGGCGGGGCGCGACTTCCCGCAGGACCCGCGCGAGCAGATGGACTTCGCCGTCCACGCCGTTTTCGACTCGTGGAACGCACCACGCGCCATTCTTTACCGCCGGCAGGAACGCATTCCGGCCGATCTTGGCACGGCGGTCAACGTCCAGTCCATGGTGTTCGGCAACATCGGGATGGACTCGGGTACGGGCGTCGCCTTCACTCGCGACCCGGGCACCGGCCATCAGGGAATCTACGGCGACTACCTGGAGAACGCGCAGGGCGAGGACGTCGTGGCAGGCATCCGCAACACCTTGCAGCTGCAGGATCTCGAGGGTCTCGACAAGGCGTCGTACGACCAGCTGATGGCCAACATGGCGACGCTGGAAGGCCATTACAAGGACCTCTGCGACATCGAGTTCACCATCGAGCGCGGCAAGCTCTGGATGCTGCAGACGCGGGTCGGCAAGCGGACCGCAGCGGCCGCATTCGTCATTGCGGCGCAGCTGGTCGACGAAGGCGTCATCGACATGGACGAGGCGTTGACCCGGGTCACCGGCGCGCAGCTGGCGATGCTGATGTTCCCTGCCTTTGACGACAATGCCGAGAAGAAGCAGATCGCCAAGGGCATGAATGCCTCACCGGGTGCGGCTGTCGGCAAGGCGGTGTTCGACTCGGACCGCGCCGAGGCGGCAGCTGCCCGCGGCGAGCGCGTGATCCTGGTGCGGCGTGAGACCACTCCCGACGACCTCAACGGGATGATCGCCGCGCAGGGCGTCCTGACCAGCCGCGGTGGCAAGACGTCGCACGCGGCTGTCGTCGCCCGCGGCATGGGCAAGACCTGCGTCTGCGGCGCGGAGGAGCTCGACGTCGACCTGCGCGGCAACACCTTCACCGCACCCGGCGGCGTCGTGGTCAAAGAGGGCGACGTCATCTCCATCGACGGCACTTCCGGACTCGTCTATCTCGGCGAGGTACCCGTGCAGCCTTCCCCGGTTGTGCAGTACTTCGAAGGCGAGATCGCCCCCGATGCCGACGAGCTCGTCGCCGCTGTACACCGCTTCATGGCCCATGCTGACAAGGCGCGTCGGCTCTACGTACGGGCAAATTCAGATACTCCGGAGGACTCCCGGCGGGCCCGGCGTTTCGGCGCACAAGGAATTGGTCTTTGCCGCACCGAGCATATGTTCCTTGGTGACCGACGTCAGCTGGTCGAGACGCTGATTCTGGCCGAGAGCGACGACGAGCGGCAGGCCGCACTGGACGCGCTGGAGCCGTTGCAGCGCGAGGATTTCACCGGGATCTTCTGGGCCATGGACGGGCTTCCGGTGACCGTGCGACTGCTGGACCCGCCGCTGCACGAGTTTCTTCCGTCGTACGAGGAACTCTCGGTCGAGGTGGCCGTCGCCGAGTCCAAGGGCGAGGACGTGCCGGACCGGCGCAAGCTGCTCGACGCGGTGCGCCGTCTGCACGAGCAGAATCCGATGCTCGGGCTGCGCGGTGTCCGGCTCGGGCTGGTAATCAAGGGGCTGTTCGCTATGCAGGTCAAGGCGATTGCCGAATCGGCTGCGCAGGTGAAAAAGGACGGCGGTGATCCCCGGCCGGAGATCATGATTCCGTTGGTTGGCGCCGTGCAGGAGCTGGACATCATCCGCGAGGAAACCGAGCAGGTGCTGGCGACGGTGGCCGCCGAGAGCGGCGTCAATGTGCCGGCGCTGATCGGCACGATGATCGAGGTGCCGCGGGCGGCACTGACGGCCGGGCAGATCGCGGAGGCAGCTGAATTCTTCTCCTTCGGCACCAATGACCTGACCCAGATGGGTTGGGGTTTCTCCCGCGACGACGTCGAGGCGGCGTTCTTCTCGCGCTACTTGGAGCTCGGGATCTTCGGAGTATCCCCGTTCGAGTCCCTCGACCGTGACGGTATCGGCCGGCTGGTGGAAATTGCGGTCGCCGAGGGCCGGGCCGCCCGGCCGGACCTGCATGTCGGCGTCTGCGGCGAGCACGGGGGCGACCCCGACTCCGTCCACTTCTTCCATGAGGTGGGCTTGGACTACGTCAGCTGCTCGCCGTTCCGGGTGCCGGTGGCGCGCCTCGAGGCCGGCCGGGCATCGGTACAGAAGGGCGGCTCGGACTCGCGGTGAGGCTGCTGCGCCGGCTGATCGCACTCGTGCTGGTCGCGGCGGTGGTCATCGTCGGCGTCACGGCCTTCAAGATCTGGTCGGTGGCCCGGGAGGACCAGCGCGGCAAGGCCGACGCGATCGTCGTCCTGGGCGCGTCACAGTTCGACGGCCGGCCGTCCAGCGTCTTCAAGGCGCGCCTCGACCACGCCGCTACGCTGCTGCGGGCCGGCGTCGCCCCCCGGGTGATCACCCTCGGCGGGTCACGACCGGCCGACCGCTTCACGGAGGCGGCAGCGGGAGCGCGCTACCTGGTGCAGCAGGGCCTGCCTGCCGGCAAACTGCTCGCCGTCGGCCAGGGTAATGACACGCTGCAAAGCGTCACGGCGTTGGGCGTAGTGATGAGGCAGCACCATTGGCGCAGTGCTGTGCTCGTGACCGATCCCTGGCACGAAGCGCGGTCGCGTCGGATGGCCTCGGACAAGGGCATCATCGCGATAACCTCGCCGGCTCGCGGTGGTCCGGCGGTGGCCACTCGAGGGACGGAAGCTCGCTATATCGCCCGCGAGACGGCGGCGTATCTGTATTACGTCATCTTTCACCGCAGCGCCGAGTACGGCACCCGCGCCGTCTGAGACCGCCGCCGCCGGCGATCAACCTTGCCGACGCGGGCTCTCTCAGGACCAGCACCCGCTTGCGTCGTTCAGGAACCCGCGGATTCCGAACCACTCGAGGGCGCCGGCTCCTCAGAAGGGGTGGGCGGCGCGGCCGTGCCGGTCGCCTCGGGAGCCTCTTGCTGGGTCAGGTTTTCTTCCGGCCCAACTTCCGCGCCCTCGGACGTGCTGTTGTTTCCTTTGACGTCAGGCATGGCTGCTCCTCAGCTCGGTGGATTCCTGAAACATATACCTGCTGGGCGCGCCGACGATCTCTCGTCGGTGTCAGCGGTCGTTTCCAGGTTGGTGACGGTGTCGCGCAGGCGGTCTAACAGGCTGGCGACTGGCCCGAGGAACTTGTCGGCGGGGGGTGGTCCGGGCGCAGGGGTGCGGTCGGGTCAGGGGTGGGTGCGGGCCCGGATCGCGGCGGGGAGAAGCAGCCATAGGCCGACGAGGCTGAGCGACCTGGCCTGGAAGGGCGGGGTCAGCAGGAACCCGGTCAGTAACTGGACACCGGTCTGGACGACCCGCAGCTCCTGGAGGAGGTCGCCCCAGTTGCGGTCCAGGCGCTGCGTAGGAGTCTCTTTCCGGGCCTGATCATCCCAGCCGGTGTCGCGTTCAGGACGATCGACGTCTGCCGGATCGTCGGCCTTTTCGAACGTCATTCACTTGATCTTTGTTGGTCGGGGCGCCGTTGCGAGGATATCGGGTGGCCGAGGTGGCAGTTGCCGGTGCGGGTCTCGCAAACAAATGTGATCCGAGGCACCCTGGATTGCACAGGTTTGGCACCTGCCCGGTTGCTTAGCGTGTAAAAGAGGCGGGTATCGGCGGCCGGTCCGAGACGGCGACCGCCTGTCTCCGTCCACCGGAAGGATCAACATGACCGACTCGGGAAGCACCCGAATCAACACCGCTGCGAGCACCGGCCGGCAGCCGGATACCGGATCTTTACCCGGCCACCGCATCGATGACGGGGTGCCGGTGGATCGTAAGCAGGCCACCGCTCGGCAGAAGGAGCGCTACGGCGGCATCAAGGTCGGTTCGGCCTTCTTCGGCTGGCTGACCGCCACCGGTACGGCGGTGCTGTTGACCGCGCTGATCGCCGCGGCCGGCGCCGCGGTGGGTGTCAGCACCAACACCGGCATCGCGAGCGCCGCCAGCCAGGCCACCCAGAGCACCGGCTCCGAGAAGACGGTAGGGATCGTCGGCGGTATTGCCCTACTGGTCATCTTGTTCGTGGCCTACTACTGCGGCGGCTACGTCGCCGGTCGGATGGCCCGGTTCGACGGGCTGCGCCAAGGCCTGGCGGTGTGGCTGTGGGCCGTGGTGATCGCGATCGTCGTGGCCGTCCTGGCCAGCATCGCCGGAAGCAAGTACGACGTGCTGAGCAAGCTCAACAGCTTTCCGCGGATTCCGGTCAAGGCCGGCGACCTCACCACCGGCGGTCTGATCGCGCTGCTCGCGGTCGCCGTCGCCAGCCTGCTCGGCGCCCTGCTGGGCGGCCTGGCCGGCATGCACTTCCACCGCAAGGTCGACCGGGCGGCATTCGAATCCGACGCCGGCTAAGCAGCTGCGACAGGTCGCCGCACGTCGCAGGTCCGAGTACCCAGAGACCTGTGACGTGCGGCGACTAACAGCAGCCGGCGGCGTAGGGGCGCAACAGCAGCCGGCGGCTACGCTCGGACCAACATGGCCGGATACGACGAGCGGGCTCGGGGGCGCCGCTTTTTCGAGCCGGCCAAGGCGGCCAGGGTGCGCAGAACGGAGTTTCAGCGTGACCGGGCCCGCGTGCTGCATTCGGCGGCGTTGCGCCGCCTCGCCGGCAAGACGCAGGTGGTGGTTGCCGGCGAGGACGACTTCCCCCGGACCCGCCTCACCCATTCCCTCGAGTGTGCCCAGATCGGACGGGAGCTGGGTGAGGCGCTCGGCTGCGACCCCGACCTGGTCGACGCCGCCTGCCTGGCCCACGACATCGGCCACCCGCCGTACGGGCACAACGGCGAGACCGCCCTGGACGAGGTCGCGCGCACCTGCGGCGGCTTCGAGGGCAATGCGCAGACCCTGCGCATCCTTACCCGGCTCGAGGCCAAGGTGCTCGACGACAGCGGCGCCGGCGCCGGCCTCAACCTGACGAGGGCCACCCTGGATGCCGCGACGAAGTATCCCTGGCCGCACACCGCTGGCAACCCGAAGTACGGCGTCTACGACGACGACCTGCCGGCGTTCGGCTGGCTGCGCCAGGGTGCCCCCGAGGGTGTCCGGTGCCTGGAGGCGCAGGTGATGGACTGGGCCGACGACGTGGCCTATTCGGTGCACGACGTCGAGGACGGAATCTACGCCGGCTACGTACGCCCGGAGCTGCTGGCCTCGACCGACGAGCGGACCGCGGTCTGCGAGACCGCCCGCGGCTGGGGCTATTCGACGCTCAGCCAGGGCGACCTCTCAACCGTCTTCGCCGAACTGCTGGCGTTGCCGGCGGTGGCCGGCGCGCCGGCGTACGACGGTGGTGTGCGCGCCCAGGCCGGCCTCAAGCGGCTGACCAGCGAGCTGACCGGGCGTTTCGTCCTCGCGGCGATCGAGGCCACGCAGGCGAGGTACGGCGAGGGCCCGCTGAGCCGCTACGACGCCGACCTGGTCGTGCCGGCGCAGGTACGCGCCGAGTGCGCGCTGCTCAAGGGAATCGCGGCCCGCTACGTGATGGGCCGGCTGGGAGCCAGGGAGCGGCATGGCCGCCAACGGGAGGTGGTCGCCGAGCTGGCCGCCGCCGTGGCACAGCGGGCTCCGGACGTCCTTGATGTGGCGCTGCGGCCGGCGTGGGAGGCTGCGGCCGACGACGCCGGGCGCCTGCGCGTCGTGGTCGACCAGGTGGCCCGGCTGACCGACGTTTCGGTGCTGGCATGGCACGGGCGACTGGTCCGGACCGTCACCGCCCGGACATAGACTCGCGGCCGTGGCCGGGCGGATCAGGGACGAGGATGTTGCGCTGGTCCGCGAGCGCGCCTCCATCGCCGAGGTCGTCCAGGAGCACGTGGCCCTGCGCAACGCCGGCGGCGGCAGCCTCAAGGGCCTGTGCCCCTTCCACGACGAGAAGAGCCCGTCGTTCAACGTCAGCCCGGCCCGCAACGTCTTTCACTGCTTCGGCTGCGGGGTCGGGGGAGACGTCATCAAGTTCGTCATGGACGTGGAGCACCTCACCTTCACCGAGGCCGTGGAGCGACTGGCGGAGCGATCCGGCGTGGCCTTGCGGTACGCCGACGGCGGCCCGGGCATCAGCCGGCCGCCCGGCCAGCGCAGCCGGCTGGTGGCCGCTTCTGTTGCTGCGGCGGCCTTCTACGCCGAGCAGCTCAGCGGCGACGATGCCGGCGCGGCGCGCGACTTCCTGACCGCCCGCGGCTTCGACCAGGCGACCGCGGCGGCGTACGGGTGCGGCTTCGCCCCGGCCGGGTGGGACGATCTGACGAAGCACCTGCTGGCCCAGAAGTACTCCCGGGCCGAGCTGGTCACGGCGGGGTTGTCCAAGGAGTCCCGCAACGGCAACCTCATCGACCGCTTCCGCCGCCGGCTGCTCTGGCCGGTCAAGGACATCACCGGCGATGTGGTCGGTTTCGGCGCCCGCAAGCTCTTCGACGATGACGACGGCCCCAAGTACCTGAACACCCCCGAAACCCCGCTGTACAAGAAAAGCCACCTGCTGTACGGCGTCGACCTGGCCAAACGGGAGATCGCCCGCCGGCACCAGGCGGTGGTGGTCGAGGGATACACCGACGTGATGGCCTGCCACCTCGCCGGCGTGCCGACGGCGGTGGCCACGTGCGGCACCGCGTTCGGGGCCGACCACATCGCGGTCCTGCGCCGGCTGCTGATGGACCAGGAGGAGTTCCGCGGCGAGGTGATCTTCACCTTCGACGGTGACGAGGCCGGGCAGAAGGCGGCGATGCGGGCCTTCGACGACGACCAGCGCTTCGTCAGCCAGACCTTCGTGGCCGTCGAGCCCGCCGGCCTGGACCCCTGCGAGCTGCGCCAGGCCCGCGGTGATGCGGCCGTGAAGGATCTGGTGGCCCGGCGCGAGCCGCTGTTCGCCTTCGCGCTGCGTACGGTGCTGGCGCGCTACGACCTGGAAAGCGCGGAGGGCCGGGTGGCCGCGCTGGACAAGGCCGCGCCGCTGGTCGCCCGGATCCGCGACCGGGCGCTGCGGCCCGAGTACGCCCGGCGGCTGGCCGGCAACCTGGGCATGGAGGTCGAGCCGGTGCTCAAGCGGGTCGGTGAGCTCTCGGCCGGCCGACGCGCGCCCGCGCCGCGCCGGGAGGACCGACCGGACCGGCCGCAGCCGGGTGATCCTGTGCTCGCGGTGCAGCGGGAGTCGCTCAAGCTGGCCTTGCAGGCCCCGGTGCATGCCGGGCCGGTGTTCGACGCGGTCGACGAGACGGCGTACACCCACCCGGCCTACCGCGCGCTGCGGATGGCCGTCTCCGCCGCCGGCGGCGCCTCGATCGGGGTCGCCGGCCCGGTCTGGGTGGATAAGGTGGCCGCCGCCTGCACCGACGACGTGGCCCGCGGACTGACCGCCGAGCTGGCCGTCGAGGCGCTGCGCACGGACGGCGAAGCCGATGTGCAGTACGCCTCGACCATCCTGTCCCGGTTGCAGGAAATGGCGGTGACCCGCCAGATCGTCGAGCTGAAGTCCAACCTGCAGCGGGTCAACCCGGTTGACGAGCCGGACCGCTACACCCACGTCTTCGGTGAGCTCGTCGCGCTCGAGCAGCATCGGATCGCGCTGCGGGAGAAGGGCATCGACGGGCTGTGAGCGTCTTCAACCGGATCGCCGGGCGGCTCCGGCGGGAGGCACCGCCCCCAGCTGCGCTGGGTTGGCTGGCGCCGGGTGACCGGCTGCTCGCCTGGGCGACCACCCCCGATCAGGGGGTGGTCGTCGCGACCCGCAACTGCCTACGACTGCCTGATGGTCGGCAGCTGGCCTGGCACCTGATCGACAAGGCGGTGTGGCGCGACTCGGTGCTGACGTTGACCGAGGCGGTGGACATCGGGCCGGGAGTGGCGGAAAACCTTCCGCCGGTCGTGGTGCCGTTGGCCGACCCGCGCGATCTCCCGGTGGTGGTCCGCACCCGGGTGACCCGCAGTGTCGCCTACACCGCCCACCACCGGCTGCCCGGCGGCGGCGGCGTGCGGGTGGTCGCCCGGCGGGTGGTCGGGCAGGACGGGCTGACCTGGTCCGTGCGCTACGACGGCGCCGGCGACCGCCACGACCCGGGGGCGGAGGCTGCCGCGGAGCAGCTACTGTCCGCCGCCCGGACCAGCATGACGCCGTCGGAGTGACCGGGCCGGCGGTCTGCCGCCGAGCCGAGCCAGGGCGATGACGGCGCCGAGGACCACGACAGCGCCGGCGACCTGAATCGCGGCCAGGTGCTCGCCGAGCACGACCACGCCGAGCAGCACCGACACCACCGGCTCGACGGTGGAGATGGTCGAGGCGTCCGCCGGCCCCACCCGGGCGAGCCCGGCGAAGAATGTCAGCGGCGCCAGCACCGTGCAGACGACGACGATGCCGGCCAGGGCCAGCCATCCGGTCGGCGTCGCCGGCACACGCGGGTGGGTCACCGCCGCGATCAGATCCAGGGTGACGGCCGCTCCGGCCATGATCACGGCGGTCGAGCGCAGCGCGCCGGCCCGGGGCGTCACCTGGCTGCCGACGATGATGTAGCCGGCGTAGAACAGCGCGGCCACCACAGCCAGCAGCGCCCCGGTGACCTGACCCCCACCGACCGGGCCCAGCGTCACCGCCGTGCCGGCGATCGCCAGCGCGAGGCAGACCACGGTGGCCCGGCCCGGTCGCTCGCGGAAGGCCAGCGCCGCCAGGATCACGACCAGGGCGGGATAGACGTACAGCAGGAGGGCGACGAGGCCGGCGGAGGCCTTGGTCAGTGCGCCGAAGTAGGTCAGCGCCTGGCCGGCGTAGCCGACCCCGCCGAGCAGCGCGAGGGCCAGCAGCGTCGGCCGGCCCACCGTACGCAGGCTGGGAGCCGTCGAGTCCCGGTTGACGGTGACCAGCAGGCCGAGCAGCACGGCGGCGACCGGAAACCTCACCGCGAGCAGGCCGACCGGCTCTGCACCCGAGCGATAGACCACCTTGGCCAGGATCGGCATCACCCCGAACGACGTGGCACTCGCCACGATCAGCCCTACGCCGGCCACGCGGTCGTGGCCTCCCGTGCCTGTCGCGCCCGCCGCTGACCGGTCGACGGGCCGGGAGGTGGTCACCCGACCATGGTGGACGACGTTGTGGCCGGTCAGCTACCGGGGGCGGCCCAGGGCGGAGTGTGTCAGGGAGCTCAGCGGCTGCTCAGCTGACCGCCCCGGCATGCGAGGATGCTCGCCGGTGCCAGGTAGTCCGGACGACGAGGAGTCAGCGATGGGTTCGTACGCCCCGACGAAGGACGACCGATTCAGCTTCGGCCTGTGGACCGTCGGCTGGCTCGGTCGCGACCCCTTCGGTGACGCGACCCGTCCCCCGCTCGACCCGGTGGAGTCGGTCAACCGGCTCGCCGAGCTGGGTGCGTACGGCGTGACATTTCACGACGACGACCTCGTCCCCTTCGGCTCGTCGGGCACCGAGCGCGAGCGGCTGATCAAACGGTTCCGGGCGGCGCTGGATGAGACCGGGCTGATCGTGCCGATGATGACGACCAATTTGTTTACCCATCCGGTGTTCAAGGACGGCGGTTTCACCTCCAATGACCGCGATATCCGCCGCTTCGCCTTGCGCAAGGTGCTGCGGAACGTCGATCTGGCCGCGGAGATGGGCGCCAAGACGTACGTCTGCTGGGGTGGCCGTGAGGGTGCCGAAAGTGACGCCGCCAAGGATCTGACCGCGGCCTTCGATCGGCTCAAGGAGGCCGTCGATGTGCTCTGCTCGTATGTCGCAGAGCGCGGTTACGACATGAAATTCGCTCTCGAGCCCAAGCCCAACGAGCCGCGCGGCGACATCCTGCTGCCGACGGTCGGGCACGCGCTGGCCTTCATCGAGCGGCTGGAGCAGCCGGAGATGGTGGGTGTCAACCCGGAGGTCGGGCACGAGACGATGGCGGGGCTGAACTTCGTCCACGGGGTGGCCCAGGCGCTGTGGGCCGGCAAGCTGTTCCACGTCGATCTCAACGCGCAGCACAGCATCAAGTACGACCAGGACCTGCGGTTCGGTGCCGCCGACATCAAGAGTGCCTTCTTTCTCGTCGACCTGCTCGAAAGCGCCGGCTACGCCGGCCCGCGGCACTTCGACTTCAAGCCACTCCGGACCGAGGACGTCTCGGGCGTGTGGCAGTCCGCGGCCGGTTGCATGCGCAACTACCTGATCCTCAAGGAGAAGGCGGCAGCGTTCCGGGCCGATCCAGAGGTCGTCGAGGCGCTCGCCGCCAGCCGGGTCGGTGAGCTCCGTCAGCCGACACTGTCGGCGGGGGAGAGCATCGAGTCACTGCGGCAAGAGAGTGGATTCGACGTCGACGCCGCAGCCGAACGGGGCTATCACTTCGAGCGTCTCGACCAACTCGCCGTCGATCATCTGCTGGGCGTGCGCTAACCGGCCTGACGGAGCCGATTCTTCGTGATCACGGCCCGCTGCTCGGCTGCAGCGGCCTTCTTCGGGCCGCGGAGCAGCTCCAGGACGGCCTGCTCGGTGCGCCCCTGGGTGGCCAGGGTGCCGTAGTCGGCGTCGGCGCCGAGATCGTCGAGGACCGGCTCGATCGTGCGTCCGTTGAGATAGAGGTCAACGATGCGCGGGTCGATGTAGGAGGCACGGCAGACCGCAGGCGTGTTGCCGAGGTATTCCGACACTTCTTTGACCACCCGGCTCAGCGCGCGCTTGCGGGCGCTGTCGGAGCCCGGCACATGTCGTGACACGGCCAGGCCGACGGCCGCGAGGACCGTGGCGTTCCAGGTACGGAAATCCTTTGCCGTCACCTCACCGCCGGTGACTTCGGCCAGGTGACGGTTGATGTCAGCGCTTTTTACGTCCACCCAGGTGCGGCCGGCTCGGTAGGCAAGCAATTCGTCGCCGCCGCCGCGTCGAGCCTTGAGCGCCCGGACAACTTTGAGTACGGACTCATCGGCGACGTGCTGCACCCGCTTCTTGCCACTCTTGGCGATGTAGTCGAAGGTGACCACCCCGGCAGCAACGCTCACATGCTCGCGACGCATCGTCGCCAGACCGTAGGTGTTGTTGGTCTCGGCGTACTCCTCGCCGCCGACCCGGAAGAAGCCGAGATCGAGCAGGCGGATCGCCGTCGCGAGCACCCGCTCCCGGGTCAGCCCCGGGGTGTGCAAGGTCGCCACGACGTGCTCGCGCATCGCCGGCAGCCGCTCGGCGAAGTCGAGCATGTGGTCGAACTTCTCCAGGTCGCGCTTCTCGCGCCACACCTGGTGGTAGAGGTACTGTCGGCGCCCAGCCGCATCGACTCCCGTCGCCTGGATGTGCCCATGGCCGATGGGGCAGATCCAGACGTCCTTCCAGGCCGGCGGGATCACCAATGCTTCGAGTCGGCCCAGGGTGGCCGGATCGGTAATCGGCTGCCCGCTGGCGTCCAGATAACGAAAGCCACGGCCGTGGCGCTTGCGTTGGAGCCCGGGCTCGCTGCTGTTGACGCGGCGCAGGCGCGGTGGCATGCCGGCGCTCTACCCCAGTGCCCAGGGGGTATGCGCAGCCGCTAGCGGACCACGCCGTTGGAGCCGGCGGAGTAGTCGGGGAAGCCGGCGCCGCTGCTCGACTCGGGGCCGGAGTCGGAGCCGCGGCCGCGGCCGCGGCCGCCGGAGATCTTGCTGCTGACCTTGGACTTTGCGGTGCTGAGCAGGTCGGCGGCTTGGGCCTGGACCACGCCGGCGGTTTCCTGCACGGCCGGGTTGTCCTTGGCGCCGCGGACCGAACGCACGATCTGCTCGTACCGGGCCCGGCCGTCCTTGGTCCCGAGCAGGTAGCCGGCTCCGAAGCCGATCGCGAACGTGATCTTGCGCATGGCGCTTCTCCCTCGGAAGGCTGTTGTATGTGCGGTGACGCTATGCCCAGCCGAGCAGTGCGGCAACACCCGACGGGCGGTGTTGTAGTCTGGCTCGGTCGACGGTCCCCCGTAGCTCAATTGGCAGAGCATTCGACTGTTAATCGAAGGGTTACTGGTTCAAGTCCAGTCGGGGGAGCCAGCCGCGAGGATCTGCGGGCTTATGCCGCGTCGGCCCGCGCGGCATGGTGTTCCAAGCTGAACACCAGCATCTCTACGACATCTCCCCGATGGTGTGGTTCATCCATGTCCGGGAGGTCGGCGACCCGCTGCGGCTTGCCCGTGACGTGCACGCGGTGATCTTCGCGACAAGCACCCCGCTGCTGCAGGAGCCGCCGGCGCATCCCACGACTCCGCTGCCGGCCAAGCGCCTCGGTCAGATCCTCGGCGGCGCGGCCACCGTCGGAGAAAGCGGCGTGGTGACCGTCGACGTCCCGCGCGCCCACGGTGTGGTGCTCGGTGGCATGCATGTCGACCCGACCCAACATCACCAATAACATCCAGTTCGAGCCGCTGGGCAACGGCAAGGCCGCCGCGGTTCCCGACTTCGCGCTCACCGCCGGCGAGTTCAACCCGGTCGTGAGGACCATGCGCGGCTTCGGGTGGGAGATCCGGTGACTGTACAACCAGGAGACCGCCGAGCACCCGCAGCTGTACTTCTCCCATACCTTCAAGACCGGCGACCCCGTCGCCCTGGCTCGCCAGATCAGGGCCGGTCTCAACCGGACAGACGCGGTCAAGGCAGGCTGATCACGCGGGAGTTGGCGGCAGCCAGCCGTTGTCCGCATAAACCGGATAAGGACGGGGTTCTGGTTTCGGGCGGTGAGCACCGCCGGTAGGGTTCTCGCGGTCGCCACACCAAGTGGACCGGCCGGCTACCTCACCGGACAAGGGCCCGTAACAAGGGCACAAGGGCGAAGTAGTCCCAGGGGCGGTAGCTCAGCCGGTCAGAGCAGCGGACTCATAATCCGTCGGTCGTGGGTTCGAGCCCCACCCGCCCCACTGCATACGCGCAGGTCAAAGCCCTGCAGGCGACCCCGGCCGCAAGAGCTCGTGTCACTTCGTGCCGCCAGATGAGTTAGAAGTT
>JAABUL010000361.1_pt1 | contig 97463 bp, 177 predicted proteins | sample 5559151 | NCBI WGS metagenome assembly JAABUL01 (sample SAMN10711876, study PRJNA513368) | rock metagenome | isolation source: Antarctica rocks | place: Antarctica: Victoria Land, Pudding Butte sud | reverse complement strand
GCGCCTCCTGTCGGGCTGCAGCTTCCGCGGCAGCAGCGACGAGCTGCAGCGCGGGCGCGGCGGCGGCGGCGGCGGCGGCGCGGGGGACATCAGCATGCGGTTCGTGAACAGCGACGCGAGGCTGGACTACGGTTCTGCGGACGTCGAGTGGCGGCGCCGTTCCCTGGCGGCCGACACTTCTTTGCCGCGGCAGTAGCGGCGGAACATCTGCCCTAGAGGCAGCGATAGAGAATCGCTGTCTCTAGTGCTTCTGAGGCCCGAGATAGTGATAAAGATAGAAATAGATCCACACATCACAACTGTATTCTGGAACAGCAGACGGGCGGTGGCAGGCAAATGTGTGTACTGCGGGTCCTAGAGTCGAGCTTCGGATCAATGGCAATTTCTGACCGCGAGATGGCGGGTCATCATTTGATCAGCGGTCTACGTGCCGCTGTGACTTTCTCCAATTTTGTTGGCAGGTGTCATACGCCGGCTGCTGCATGTGTGGGCTGTCTGTTTCTGGACCCAGTGCACATCATAATCAGAAGCACTGGAATTTTGCGGAGTTGTGTGATTCAGTCGTATCATCTACAGTTTTTTTGTTCGAAATGGGCCGATGTTCAACAATCGAACGTGGAGTTTGATTCCCACCGCCGTTGCATGAGCGCTGCCCGCCTCCATGATGCTGGCATCTAGGGATGGCATCCTTGCCACCAATTGCTCTTCTGAACCGACGATTGATATGGCGTACGAAGTCGAGGAGTCGATGCTCCCGCGCCAAGCCATCTATGATGGGTTGCACAGTGCAAAACAATGACGGCGGCGGCGGCGCGGTAGATGCTCGGTCAGAAAGGGCTACGGCGGCCAGAGTTTAAACAGATGTTGGATGTGATATCGTGCAAGCTCCATCAGGCCTGCAAGCTGCCCCCTCCCGCACGTAAAATGAGCAGCCTGCGGTACAAAAGTGCGCGGTCGAGATGAATTTCCATCTGGCCACGTGATCGCCCTCTGCACTGCCAGACTTCGGCCCGGTTCGACCCGGTAGACTTGCCTGGCTCACTGTCTTGGCATGGGCTGAGAGGCGGTGCAGAAATGCGGCTGTTTCTGCGCGGCGGCGCCTGTCGACAAGCATGTCGACAAGCATGGGTTCGCCAAACCTCGATTCGGCAAAGGCGGTCCCACATCTACAGCAGATGATGAAGCATTTCCGGACTCGCTCGTGGGGTCATGGTTAGGTACTGTAGCTAACCAGATGACCCCACGTGAGCGGGCAGAGGGCTGCAAAGCCCTCACCGCTGCCGGTGCCGGCCGTGGCGGGCGCGGGCCACCTGCTGCAGCCGGCACCGGCGGCCGGATAGAATCGCCGGGCGAAAATGACGCTGAGACGATTCATAGCCAGATGCCCATGGAAGCGTCCGTGCATGATGGAGCGCCGATCATGAGAGAGTAGATGCCGCAATTAGGCAACATGATGGCCCCCTCTAGGCCGCCTGGATGATGGTGCATGCTGGCGGTGGCGCTGGCGGCGGCATTGGCTGAAGCGGCACATGAGAGGTGTCCCGAAGCTCCCCTGCGTGCTTACAGCGACGAGAAGCAGGGGTTGTAGGTTTTCCGCCTAGCAGCTCAAAGGCCGTGCCGACTGGCGGCGGGCTTGCTGCGCTGGCGCACAAAGCCTGCCACCAGCACTACATACGTAGAACAAGCTGCATCATGCACATGATCACATTTAGATAGGAACGATGGTATGTGGGAGTCTTGTGTCGTGATCGATGCATGGCGACTCGGGCACTGGTGCAGATCACAGCCTGTGCGCTTGTGCTTTCCTGCATGCTTGTGTGACGATTGGGTGCTGGTTCATGAAACCAGTATCTGCCGCATTGGTTTTTGACCGTCTCATTTCCCTGGACCACTTTTTTGGGGTGCATTCTTCATTTTCTCAAATGCAATGAGACCCAAAACTAAGCAAACTAAGCGAAATTAGCACTATGCAAAGGCGCTCACACTGCGCATCCTTACACCTACAGGAATAACTGCCGTAACTACATGCATGCTGGCAGGAGCCTGAACACAGCCTGCCGGCACAAAATTGAGCAGCAAGCAGCGGCGGTATGCCGCCTGCCACCACAGCCGCCGCCGCTGCCAAGCCTGCCTCTGCCGCCTCTGTCGCTGAACCCCACAAAACCGAAACTCACTGCTGCGCCATGCCCCGGAAGAAGCGCACCAGCCGGCCGTGTGCGTCGCCATACCGCGACGCCGGCACCAGCGACTCTCGCACCCAGCCGGGCAGCTGCCTGTGGCAAAAGGCGCACAGTTGAGTTAGTCTTATGTCCTCAGCCTCCCTCTCGAGCACCTCCTTCTTTGGCGCCTGAGTGTTCAGAACTGCATGGGCGCTCCAGCAACGATTGGAGGCAACAGGCTGGAGCAACTGCAGCCTGGGTGAGCAGGTGCGGGGAGGGCTCAGACAGTCAAGCCATGCAGTATCGGTAGCAGGAAACGGCGTTGGCAGTGTGCAGAGGTACGTACCTGCAGGGCCCGGCGTCGACGCGGCCGCCGGGGGCATAGCGCGCATCCGCCAGCAGGATCGCGGCGTAGTCGCCTGCGTGCCGGATGCACCGCCCGATGCACTGGTTCACCGCCTGCAGAGCAAGGGTACAGAATGGCGGGTCACACCCCCACGCCTCGCAGTGGTAGCTGCAGCAATGCCTTTGAAAGCAGTGCAAGACTGCGCAGCACATTGCACATGCACAGAATGAGAAATAGAGCAACAGGATTTGATGCTAAATGCCTGTCAGCAATGTCAGGGCAAATGATCGACATCCTGGGGAAGATAGCAAGAAGGAGAAATAGCGACAAAGGACAAAAGCGAGGGAGTCCCACCTTCATGCACAGGTCCTGGTAGTACTGCTGCCCAGGAGAGACGCCGCCGCCGCTTCCGCCGCTTCCTGCTGCCAGCGCTGCCGCTGGCGCTCCGCCGCCGCCAGGCTGGCTGCTGTGCTTCGCGGCCGCCGAGTCCATGAAGGCCATGCGCTCCCGCAGCTCTGCATCGGTGGGGTTGGGGTACGGCATGCCCACCATGACCACGCACCTGTCACAATCGACGAGCGGTTCTAGCTGCAGTACTGCAATCTGGCCCCACCACGGCAGCTGAGAGTCCGCCGTGCGGTGCTGCTTGTCCGCTGCTGGGACCGCGCAGCTGTGTGTTTCAGCGAGGTGTTCGCGCGACAGATCGCAGCTGAGGCGAGATGGCAATTCAGCGAGGTCCAGGTGCAGGGGCGCACCTGCCGAGGCCGTCGCCAAAGTTGAGGCCCTCCGCCATCTTGCCACCCACCACCGCCAGCAGTATCGCGCCGCCGCCGCCTTGCGGCTGGCTGCCGCCACCCTTTGACGAGGCGCCGCCGCTGCCGCCGCTGCTGCCGCCGGCAATAGCCGCGGCATACGCCGAAAGCATTGTCTCTACGTTAGCGGCGGCGCGCGGTTCCTGGAACAGCCGCTTGCGCGCGTTGAGGCGGCCCCAGTCGCCGGTGGCGCGCCAGCGGGCGGCCACCTGCTCAGCGTACACGAAGGACGGGAAGAAGACCACCACGCCCTGCGCAACCATTTTACTGTGTCTGCTGAGGACAAGAAACACGCATGACCACAACAGCTATTTCGTCGTGCCCAAGGCCAGCGTACCTCCATGTGATGGTCCAAAAAGGTGCTGCACAGCCCATGCACATGGGAAAGGAGGCAAGGCGCTCTGCATGTGGTGGCAACCTCGTGTGCTCAAGCAGGAACAAGCGAGGTGTCCTTGAGCTGATGACGGCAGTTTCGTGCGTGCACCTGCGGCATGGCCTGCGTTGAGCAGCAGGCGGAAAGTGTCGCTCTATGAGTCCACAAGGGCGCAATTGGCGACGTGGCCGTGGGAGGGGCAGGGGCGGTGCTACTGGGAAGGTGTTGCAATTGCGGGCCGCGCACCTGCGGCACGGCCTGGGCCACGTTGAGCAGCAGACGTGCCAGCTCGTCCTGGGTGGCGATCTGGCTGCGCGCCGCATGCCGCAGATCCAGCGCCCGCCCCGACGGCCCCGCGCCTGACACACTTTCAATGTCATCCGGTTGTTTCACTATCATTAATAATTAAAATCTGCACCCTGTTGTGCGTGTCCAGCAGTGGTGAGAAGGCGACGTGACGGTGTGGGCAGAGCTGGTGCGGCACATTGAGAGGAATCAAACCTCATGTGCCAGACATGAGTGCAACACATGACAGCAGACTGACACACAAGCGACGGAATTTCCCGTAGCTCACACGGAAGCCCTACCCAGGGCCAGGGCGAGCAGTCGCTCCTTCGCCACCACGTGGCCGCAGGCGAAGCGGCCGACGTCGGCGGGCGGCACCCCTGGAAACAGCTGCGCCGTCAGCGCCGACACCGGCGCCAGAGTGCCGGATGCCAGGATGAGCGCGTGCGCCGCCGCCGTCACCTGGAGCGCACTAAATACGTCAGAAATGTTCCTTCTGATTCCTTGCATTAAAATTTCTCGTCCGACAGTCCAGCAGGTCAATCGCCGACACCGGCGCCAGCGTGGCCGGACGCCAGCACGAGCGCGTCGCCGCCGACGTCACCTGGAGCGCATGACATATTTCAAATTCCGATCCGTTTCTGTTGTTGTTGTTGCTAGCCAATCCGGCGGGGATCTGCTGACCGATTCGGCCTGTCAATATCTGCGCCGCGAGCGCCGGCATCGGCGCCAGCATGCCGAACGCCAGGACGAGCGCGTGTGCCGCCGCTGTCACCTGGCATTGCACAGTGCAACCTTGATTTCACATTCCAGGAGTGCGTGGGCCGCCGCCGTCACTTTGCGTTTTACAGTGCAAGACTGCATTCATGTTCTGTCCTGCATCTGTCGTGTGAAGCTGGCTGGCTGGGCAAGCAGCCAGATAGGTACGAGGCGCATACCTACGCAACGGTCGCGTGTGCAGCTCCACTCTCTACGAACTCATCACTCCTTCTGTGCCTGGAACGTGGCCAAGTCGGCCATGAGCAAAGATGCTGTTACAGATCGCAGGACATTCGTGGCACCTTGCGGAAGTGCGCGGCGGCGTTGAGCAGCACGAACTTGGCGGCGCCGGCGGGATGCAGGATGATGCGCCCATCGGCGTCCGCATTCGTCAGCGCCCCCAGGAAGCCCACCAGCCCGTGCAGTGCGCCCATCTTGTCCGTGTCATCACCTGCATTTCAACCCACAATCTTAGGGAGTGTGACAGCAAGAGCGACACCGGCGAGGTGGAGGTTTACTGCATGTGCACCGCCAGCGCTTGCGTAGGCAGCGGCTCCGGCGGCAGCAGGTAGGACAGTTGTTCTAAAATCATCTTGATGCAGTGCTGCAGAGCAGGCAGTGCTAGCCGTCAGAAAGAGCTCGTGCAGAGCTTCTCAATGGCCCAATGTGTCTGTCTTGCTCCTCGACATTGCGTTCAGAGCGAGAACCTTGTGCATGTGGTCTTTGCACGCTGACACAAAATGCAAGCGATGTGGCAGAGCAGGGCTGTTCCATCGAATGGGCGGACACCAGGCAGGAGGAAGTGTGAAATCTACCGTCGGCTTCAGGGCCGGCCTGCCGGCGGCGCACCGCGTCGGCGTAGCCCGCAACCTTGAACAGCACCTTGCTCTCCCGCACGTACCTATCCGCATGGGCAGGACTGTCACGTGATGTTGAGTCCTGTCTCTGCATGCTTCACAACCAGATCTGCTGAACTTTGACCGTTGCTAAAAACACCCAAGAGGCGACGCTCACTTCGCATGTCAACGGAACAACAAATTGAGCAGCAACCTTCAGGAAGTCTCTGGGATGGGCCGCACCTGATGACCGAGAACATGTTGACAGCGTCCAGGCCGGCTGCAAACAGGAAGTCGTTCACGGACAGCGCCCGCGCCGCCGCCATTTCGTTGCCGCCGCCGCCCGCCGCTGCTGCCGGCTGCAGGAAGGCGCTGAGCTTCTTTGCCGCCGTCATCAGCGTTTGCAAATGCCGCGCGTTGCCTGCAGACGGCAACATGCAGACAGCTCAGGAAGATACTATGCCACTCGTTGAGTCTGCGCACCCATTGCCTCACTTCACAATACGGACCCACGAAAGCAGATGTCGGCCTCCTCTGCTGCAACAGTATAACACAAGATGCCACAGCCCCGGCCCAACCAAGCAAAGGGTGTACATTGAGAGCGTTGGGGTTTTGACGTGGCTCACCCGGTGCCAGGCGCGTGCCGAAGCGGCCCCAGTAGGCGTGAATCTGGCCCGCGGCGGCGGCAGCCATGGCAGCGTCGACGGACGCGCTGTGCGCCGCGTTGACGGCGTCCACTAGATTGTGCGCCTCATCCACGACTATCACCGCACCCTCCAGCCGGATGCCCAGCGCCTCCCGAGTCTCCTGTGAGCGCAAGCAATCGGTCATGTGCACAATCAGTCAGGATCAGATCCACTTCATCTGGGTTGTGCGCCTCGTCCACGGTTACGACTGCGCCGGCCAGTCGGATGCCCTTTGCCTCCCGTGTCCCCTCTCGAGGGGAAAATCGTGACGCAAAACCTGAGCAAAAGTTGCAGCAGGGAATCCTCAGGTGGCATTTGGCATGGGTTATGACCGTGCCCTCCAGCCACATGCCCAGCGCCTCCCGCGTCTCTTGTTGATGGGGGGCGGGGTCTGAGATCGAGAGAAGGCCATTCCAGCCACTTCAGGTCGGCATTAACTGCCGCCCGCCGCCAAATGCTTCCCGTTTACATTTTCGACGCAATGTTCAACATATTGGAACATTTGAACATGACAATAGTCTTTAGCTTTGATGTGCCACCTGGGCGACCAGGGAGCCGTAGGGCACCAGTAGCAGGTCGGCATCGGGCGCCGCGCGCCGCGCCGCGTAGTAGGGGCACACCGCCTTCCTGCTTCCAAGCGCCGCCAGCTCCTCCACGTCTCGCGGCGCCGCCAGCAGCCCCTCCCGGAAGCCTAGTTGCGATTTCGCTGAGGCCGTGAGGTACGGGCAGCCGCCCTTGCCCTTGCGCGCCGCCTGTGTCTTGAATGTAATCAAATTAAACAAATGAATGTATTAGGCACCCCCTCCCAGAAGCCCTGTTGCGATTTCGCTGAGGCCGTGAGGTACGGGCAGCCGCCCTTGCCCTTCCGCCTGCGTGTGGAGACACAATGGATTCAGGGATTGCGCATCGCATGGAAGCCCGCCTGCGATTTGGCCCGCACGGCGAGGTACGGGCACTCGATGCAGGCCGCCTGCGTGTGAACAGCAGCATCAGATGCAGCAGCTGCCAAGTGCAGGTGAGTTGCTTGCTTGAAACGGGTAGTGTCAGCAGGAGCGACTTCGGCTGAAGTTGCAGCGTCCAGTGCGGCAGCGCAGGCAGGCGTGTGCTCTGCAAACACGACCAGGAACATCGATGCATGGCTGCAGGCCGCAGTGCGTTTGTCATCTGTTCTGCGAACACTGTCCTACCTCAAACAGAGCTTCTGTGCCGCTCCGTGGCGAGGTTCAATGCTATAAATGCTATAAATCCACATTTCTGCATGGGAAATGTCGGCAGCCTCGCCTGCTTGCCATCTGCCGAGGGCGCCGCTTCGCCGGCCTGCCGCTTGGCGCGTTGCTGCTGCAGGTCGAGGCACTTCTCGCTGATGCGCGCGCCGCTGCGCAGCCTTTTGACGTCCTCGTTCACGCACAGCACCTGGCCCAACAGTGTTGATGGAGAGTGAAAGGAAGGTGAAAGGCGTAGAATTCTGAAGCAACAGTGCTACCTATGCCAGACGCTGACATGCCTCGACAGTGTGCTTGCATGATTGTACGATTGTGTGCTTGAGATTGAGCTGAGCTGGGCATGGAAGCAACCTGACGGTCGTGTGACAAAGGGCAGTTAAGCGTAAGAGTGCGGGGCAACTGATGTTGCACACCTTGCGAGAGGCGAGGGAGACGGTGGCGAGGCTGAGGGCAAAGGGCGTGCGCTGCAGCTCACCCACGAACTGGCTCAACTGCGAGTGCGTGCGGCTCGCGAAGATGACCTGCACCAACAGGACACACTGATGTGGGTTTTTTGGGCAAGAACTGCTGCCGGCAAGTCGCCTATGTGCTAATCTGCTCTGTTGCAACACCGACTTCGCGACTGCAATTAGTGAAAGCAGTTGCAAATGCCACAGAAGGAGTGCCACTAGTACGTCGAGGGTCCAGCTTTGACACCTGGGTGCGAGGCGGGGAGGCGTCCTGCGTTGCCTCTGCCGCCAGGCCGTCGGCGCCCGCATCGCTGTCTTCGCTGTCGCTGCTGTCAGCGCCCACGGGCAGCCGCCTGCGGCAGCGCCAATTATCTACCTGGTGTGCCTCTGCCCAGATCTGGATTGCGAAGGGTGTGCAGCACCTTGATGACCTCTCACTGGCAGGGAAACACAGCAACAAGCTTACTAAGCAGCTAGCTTATGCTGAGCGCACTTCGACCAGCAAACAGAATTGTGCGCAGCCCACGGCCTTGAACCTCCTTGAACGAACGACCATCATGCAAGCGCACCGCTTAGCGCCGGGACGGCCGCCGTCGCTGTCCCAGTCCTCCAGCAGGAACTCTGCGTCCGGGCCGCCATCGCACTCGCCCGCTTCTGCCGTCCGAGACGCCGCCTCCTGCATTACGAACGGTGATCTGTTCGTGCTATTGGTAATTCCAAAGAACAACGGCTGGGGGACCCGTGATGAGCCTACAGGTCCCAGAACTTGCACTTGATCCGAGCAAAACCAGGCTTCTTGTTCGGTTTCAGCCCTGAATGAGCCGACCGCTGCTTCACGCCCGCGTGCATGAGATATGTCATGCCAGGCTAAAACTCATCGACCCTCTCTACCCACACAGCACATTGAGCTCGCACCTTGCGCGCGGCGCGCCGCTGCTGCGCGGCCTTGGCTTTGGCCTGCGCCGCGGTGATGCGGGCCTTGCGGGCCGCCTCCGCCGCCGTGGCGGTCGCCGCCTTGCGGGCCGCGACATGCCCCCTGATCCAGTCCGGCTCGTCGTCCGCTGCTGCCGCGCCTGCGGCCACGCACCAGGTCTTGCCTGTCTGCGGGCAGGTGGGTCCACTGCACTCAAGCGTCCTGCCTGTTGCTGAAGCGCGCACGGCCCTGTGCCGAGGCTGCTGGCAATGCATTATGCCACTAGTTCTGCATGCTGCGTGCTGCATCCGAATTCTGCTTGTTTGCACCGTTTGCTGCCGTTTCTGGGGGCTGCGCCGCTGCAGCTGCTGTGGCGGCGTTGGCCGCAGCCTCCGCATCCCGCCGGTCCTCCAGCCACTGCAGCGCGCTGCAAATGAGACTCAGCGTCTTCCCCGTGCCTGCGGGCAGCAGCTGTGCCGTCAAAGGGGTGGGACGCCCGGCGGCAGACAGGCGGGCGAATCGCCTCAGCAACAAGTTCCATTTTGTGTGTGCAGATCTCAATATCGGACAGCTGCTGCGCTTGCATCAGGTGTTCGAAAGTCCCGGCCAGGCGACGATGCTCGCAGGCGGTGCAGGGGAACACGCGCCGGTAGGGCTTTCGAAGAGCCCGACGCCGCCGGTCTGAAGCCGCCTGTACACTGCCGCCATGAAGTCCTGTTGAATGGCATATGGCGGGTCGTAGGGGAACGCCGGAAAGTGGGTGCGCGCCTCCCCCACTGCCAGTGCACAAGGACAATGGTGGGTGATGGTGCATGACGCACCATCGGCGGGAGGCATGCGCCATCATGTGCATGGGTAATTAACGCATGTCAAAGCGGAAGGAACCGCTGAGCGCGGCAAGTGGGCGCAGCGACGTGTGCATGTCACCTGCGGCTGGAGGCGCGCATGTCGTGGTTGCAGAAGACTCTGCTGCAGGCATGCTGGTGCTGTCAGGTCGTGCTGGCTGCATCTGCTGCGGCGGTCGCAGCCCGCTCGGCAAACATGACTTTGAGTCACGATGGCTCTGAGCAGCAACACGAGGGCTAGTGAATTTTATGGCGAAAACATATGCAGGCTTGCATCAGCATGTGCCTCTCTGCTGCTCTCTCTGCCGACGACTCTGGCGATTCTCCGGAAGCATGCAACCTGACTTCACCTCGTTGGCAGGCGCTGCCAGCCAAAGCGGGGTCGAGGAGATGCGGCTGTTCTGACTGTGCAATGGTAAACATGTCTCGCCAGGCATCTGGACGCGCTGTTGCAGCAGCTGCAAGACCCTGAAAGCTGCTGTCTGACAGGCTCGAACCATGCACGAAAAATTTGAATGTTCAGGCACCATTATACTTGCGCATGCATTAGAGTAACGCACAGAACTGACTTGACTTCTATTCAAGCGCACCGAAGCTTGCTCTTGCTGACAAAACACCGCGTCCCTCTGCTTGTCTGCAAGACGCGGCCTGTCACTTTTCGTGCTGCGATCGACAGTGACAGCAGTGAAGCGCCGGTGCCTAGACAGTTTCCCCTCACGTTTCAATTCTTTTAGAGGCTTTGTGCTGCTGCTCAGTGCCATTGGTAGCGCCGCACGCGCTGAGGTGCAAAACTAGAGCAGCTAGCCCTTGGGATCGCTGAGCCACAGCCCAGTGCTCGCAGCGGCTCAAGCCAGGCACAAACGGCCGTGGCTGCGGCTTGAGGTTGTGATAAGTTCCTTGACAAGGCGGCCAGCGCCAGGAGCACTACCAGCAGTCTCGTCTCCCACGCGGCAGACCGCACCGAGCTAGGCGTGCAATTGCGCCAGCGCCTGCGGCGACAGCAGCGCCAGCAGGACAGCAGGGCCACATGCGGCAGGCTGCCGCTGGCACAGCTGCGTGTGAGCTCCCGCAGCGGCTATGAGCGGGCAAGGTGACGGCCGTGGCCGCGGCCGCGGCGGGTGGCGCGGCAGCGGCGGCGGTGGCCGGGGCGGCGGTCGAGGTGACACACCCTCGTTCAGCGCCGGCGGCCAGAAGACGTCACTGGGGCCGCGCGACGGCAGCGGCAGGTGGGTTTCATGTTGGCGCTGCCCCTGCCAGGGGCCGTAACTGAGTGCCTCTGAATGTCCAAGCCAGCATGACATTTCAAGTTGCTGGTCAAGCCTGTGCAGTTTGCCATCAAGCTTTGTCCGGCATCTGATGATCCGCATCAGGCTTTGCCCCAATTGCAACCCATGTTTGCGAATCTCGTCCTGTCCACCATGCATGGCATGTAACCAGCGCAGGGGCCTCGGACGCGGCGGGCGCGGGGGCCGCGGCGGGCGTGACGGCGGCCGTGGCGGTGGTCGCGGCGGCCGCCGTAAGCACAACGGCAATTACTTCGGCCCATCGCACGGCGACGGTGGCGGCGATGGCCCCGTGGCTACCAAATACAAGGCTCATGTGAGCGTTTGGACATTGCGCTAGCCCGAGGGTTTCCTGGCTGCCAGAGATGGCTTCCGCAACATGTGACGGCAGCCAGCCTCATGGTGCACGTGAATGGAACAAAGTGCGCCCGCAGGCAGCCTCATCGGCAGCATGACATGCAGGAGATGTCGTACCGAGCACCTACAGTGTTGTGACAGCACCGGTGTATCCGCGCTCTCTGCCAGCAGTGCTTCTGCCTCAACGACTACAAACCCCATTTGCTGACCTGTGTGCAGGAGGACCACGGGCGGCTGGAGGAGGGGCTGGGCTTTGAGCGCTTCATGGAGGGCGAGGACCGCCTCGGCTGGCTGATGAACTATACCACGGTGGGTGGATGTTGCGCCGCATGTGCTTCCGTCTGAAAGCCGCGGCAGCTGCCTCTACTACTTGGCCTAAAACCATGATGCATCAGCGGGGCAAACAGCTGCTCCCCGGATGCCGTCAAGCACTTGGACGGCACATGGACATTTGCGAAAGTGATGTTGGAACAGTGGTGCCTGATCCAGCAGACGACACTAGACCACTGTTTCAAATGTGGATTGCAAACCGCAGACGTCGGTGGAGGACAAGGGGGCGGGGCACCTGGTGTCCGCCATCAACTGCTACTTCATGTGTCAGGACGGCAGCATGTTCCAGGCCAACCTGCGCTACGCGCCCTACTTCTTCCTCCAGATAAAGGTGCGGCCAAGGCGCATCACCATCTCTACATTGCCAGAGAAACGTAGAGCGACTGTCTGACTTGCGTCCTGCCATCGCCAGGCGCAAGCTAAAGCTAAGGCGCTGCCGTCGAAGAGGTGCACACCACGATGGCCGCTGCACTCCACACAGAATGTCCCGCAACCATGACCATACCTTGTGGCATCTAATTGCGAGTGCTAATCGCTAGTCTCACTGCGAAAAACAGGACGGCATGGAGCAGGAGGTGGATGCGCTGCTGCGGCGCAAGTACGAGACCGCCATCCGCGACATCTCCATCGTCGAGCGGGAGGACCTGGACCTGGTGCACTAGATTCCTTTGTTACCTTTTGCGTACTCATATGTTTTGATCATTCACCAGCCAATCGTCATCATTAGTGTCAAAACGGCTATGATAGCCCTTGCTCCTACAGGCGTGTCGTGTTCTCTCTGATTCTGGTGGTCGCGGTTGGTCTGCAGCGATGTATGTGGCAGGACTGACGTGCCCTCCTGCGCACCACAGAAAAACCACCTGAGCGGGCTGAAGCGGCGGCTGCTCAAGCTGAGCTTCTGGAACGAGCAGCAGCTGGCGGAGGTCAAGCGCGATTGCTTCCCGCTCGTGCGCCGCAACAGGTGCGGGTCTCAGGCGTTTTGGGTCATGTCGCAACTCCCTGCTGTGTGATGCTGCAATGAACTGAATGCCAGACGCTCGCGCCAGCTCCTGCAGCGGGGTGGTCTCGATGCGCTTCGTGATGCTCTGGGCTGGCAGGAAAATTGGTGCCAGCGGTCCCTGATGAGTAACATTTGCCAAACGCAGGGCGAAGGCCAAGGCGACTGCGGCATATGCCATGGAGTCTGTAGGCGAGCGATCCACCAAAGACCGCGTCAAGGTAGGCACCTGAAGTTCAAACTCTTTACCCTGAACCCTGTACAGTGGAGGAAAGCGGCTCAGCACACAGATCAGATCTTCAGCCAGACAACTGCGGAGCACGCGGGCTTGGAATTCAGCAGCCGGCGCAACCCTGCTGGCCCGCTGCGCTTCCTGCCAGCCGGAGTCTTCAGCGCAAACAGGCACATACACTTTCACAAGCCCTAAACCCCAAAGCATCCTTGTCAAAACATCATCACGCGACACTGGACGCGCTGGAGGCGGTGGAGGACATGCAGGAGTTTGGGATTTTCCTCTCACAGAATTCGCACCATCATTGGTTTCATCGCAAACTCAGTTTCGATCTGTGTGCTTGACACTGAGCAATCTTCCACTGCAGGATGCGCTGGAGGCGGTGGAGGACATGCGGGAATACGATGTGCCCTTCCACATGCGGTGGGCCATCGACACCGGCGCCCGCTGCGGCTGGTGGTACACCGTCAAGGCCACGGTGCGCATCTTTAGGGTTTGGGATTGGAGATGTCATATGCACCAGCACGCCTTCTCATGTACCGTGTCAAGCAGTCGTGGACCCTGAAGTTTGAAGGCTTTTACGTTGAAAGTCTTTCATATGGCGCAGGCGGGGCGGGTGAGCATGGAGCGGCGGGAGGACATGCTGCGGTGGGCAGAGCCCCGCATCTGCGCCTTCGACATCGAGACCACCAAGCTGCCGCTGCAGTTCCCAAACGCCGAGTACGACCAGGTGCGCTCTGCTAAGTAACTGTTACCAGTTCACACTGGTATTTGGTCTACAAAACGAAAACCGCCGGCAGCCTGGCGTACTTGTTTGTCGACTGGATTGACATGGCCGGCGCCTTTCGTTTGCCATTCGTGCCTGCAATCCCGCTCGACCTCCTTGCAGTCCGAACACATTCAAATGTGTGATCTTGTCTGCTCCTCACAGGCAGGCTGTTGGACACGGCGCCCCACGCCTAGTCAAGTTTCAGAACTGGACATTGGTGACAGTGCTAAAATTCGTCGCAGCCCTGACTGGTAGACGTATTGTGTCGCAGGTCTTCATGATATCGTACATGATCGACAAGGTGGGCTACCTGATAGTGAACCGGGAGGTGGTGGGCGGCGACATCGGCCCCTTCGAGTACAACCCCAAGCCCGAGTTCGAGGGTGTGTTCTCCCCGTTTTAACGCTGCCACCGTCGCACATACGAGCAATCTGCGTCTGGCTCGCCTGCCCAGTCTCGGATGATTTCTGCAGCAGGTCCGGCCTCTGCACTGCTGCATTGCACTGTGCCGCTCAACTGGGAGTGTTTGGCGGGTATGACGAGAGGTGCATGCAATGCACATGCAGGCCCATTCACCATCTTCAACGAGCCTGACGAGAGGGCCACCCTGCGCCGCTGGTTCGACCACATGCGCCAGGTGAGGCGGTGTGCCTCTGATCATGGCAGCTATCCTGCCATAATGTCAGTTGAACAACCACCTCGAGCAGCATTTCTGCAGACCAGGGCACAGGTGGTGAAACTTGCCCGACCATTGCGCGCCACATCTTATCAACAGGTGAAGCCGGGCATCTACGTGACGTATAATGGCGACTACTTCGACTGGCCGTTCATCGAGACGCGCGCGGCGCAGCATGGCATGGACATGTTCCAGGAAATCGGCTTCAGGATGGACAAGCCCGGCGGCAACTGCCTCTCCCAGTGTGCTTTTGTTGACTCCCAGCCTACAAGCAACAAACTCGCAGCAATGACGGCTCCGCCTTTGCCACGCATCTTATCAGCATTCAGCATTGACAGCAACTGTCTCTCCCAGTGCCGCCCCGGGACTCGGTCTGACCCCTACCACGCTCTGCTGTGCCACCATGCGTCTTGCACTGCCAGATGGGGTTTGCATGGTGTTGCAGCTTTGAAGGCTGGCATTGTTATGTCTTCCGTGCGATACCATGTGCCAAATTATGTAATGCTTTGCCGGCGCAGGTTTGCGGTGCACATGGACTGCCTGGCGTGGGTGAATCGGGACTCTTATCTGCCCCAGGGCAGCCGCGGCCTCAAGGTGCGCGCCGGCACTCCAAATGCACTCGACGCCAATCTCTGTGGTTCCTGCATCATTGGATCATTCGATTACTGTTGGAAAACATACATCACATCTGGAGATGCCATCATCCAACGCATGTTCACACTGGCGGGGTGGGGTTGCCAGCAGGCTAGATCCACGCCACAGAACACCCCTGGAAGACCCTTGGACACGTCAAAGGTTGCAAGTCGTGACAGCTGCGAAGCTGGTGGACCCGGTGGACATGCTGCGCTCCCTGAAAAGACAACAAAACACGAAAGCCCACAACAACGACTATGTTTTTATGTGTATTTGTGCAGGCGGTGACCAAGGCGAAGCTGGGCTTCGACCCCATCGAGGTCGACCCGGAGGACATGCTGCGCTTTGCGGCGGAGGCGCCGCAGAGCATGGCGTCCTACTCTGTCTCCGACGCGCTGTCCACCTACTACCTGTACATGACCTACATCCACCCTTTTATCTTCTCGCTGGCCACCGTCATCCCGCTGCCGCCGGACGAGGTGCTGCGCAAGGGGTCGGGGACGCTGTGCGAGGCGCTGCTCATGGTGCAGGCCTTCCAGGTGCGGACTTTGAAATATACCAGGAACAGAGTTTGAACTATGTGATAGCAGAGCTTTTCTCTGGAATCCGTCATCCCGCTGCTGCCGGACGACTATGTGTGAGGCGCTGCTCATGGTGCAAGCCTTCCAGGCGCGATCTGCTGCAAGTTAGTGCAGGAAGTACCCGTATCTGCCTGGAGGCCGGGCATGTGCGTCGACAGCATTACGGCAGGCATGCGCAGACGTTTGTGGGTGTGCCGTGGCGCTTGGGTGTTGAGCCTGCAGTGCACAGCCGTCAGGAGTCAGCCTTCGTCATTTCATAAGGTACTATTGATCATGCAATGATGAAGGTTCGCGGGGCGGCTGCACAGCCACCGCAGCCGGCTGCTTCCATCTTCATACATCATCATACCTGCGGTTGCGAAGAGCGCTGTTCCAAGAGTTTCTAGACATCGGCATTACTGGCAACTCCTGGACGACTCCAGAGTGCCGGCACCGCCGTTCTCACACTTTTGAAGCTTCCTCCTTGCCACAGGCCAATGTGCTGGCGCCGAACAAGCACGCGGCGGCGGCGGAGGCGCTGTGGCGGGGCCACCTGCTGGACTCCGAGACCTACATCGGCGGCAAGGTGCCGGCCTTGGAGTGCATTTTCTGCTTGCATGTTCCATGCAAGCAATCTCAGTTCAGGCTACTGTGTGCTCCTGCTGTTCAGATCGACCCAGAGCTCAATAATCCCATCATACGCCGTCCATGGCACTTGATGGTCAAGGCGGCATTGGAAATCTACAGTCTTTCGCCGTGCAGGTGGAGGCTCTCGAGTCAGGCGTCTTCCGCTCCGACCTGCCCACCCGCTTCAAGCTGCAACCCGCCGCCTACCAGGTGCCTAAAACCACATCTGCCTCTGCTCCGAGATGCACCATGTGTTGGCTGCACAGCAGATGCACGACGCAGACTTTTCTCACACACCTGCTGCCGTCGCCGCCGGGCATCCCCTGAATTCAGGGTGTCGAGAGGCGGTGCTTGCGCTGTGAGCAGGAGACGCTTCGTTCGAGCCTCACCACGTAACAACACGCGAATAAAATGCACAATACCAGTGGGGCGATCGAAACAGGTTTGTCTTTGTGTGCGCAGGCGCTGCTGGACAGTCTGGACGAGGACCTAAAGTACGCCATCGAGGTGGAGGGCGGCATGAAAGTGGACGACATGACCAACTACGCCGAGGCGCGCCTCCAGTCTCTCCCCGACCATAGATCAATGGACACGCATCAATCTGCTTGACAAAGAGCTTGTACAGTCTAATTGTGTTGCTCAGACGCCGTGAGGCACCCTCTGCACATGGAATCAAGTTGCAGCCGTGGCAGGACAATGAATTCCACAGGAAAGTGTACATCCTTTGCCGGTGATCAGCCTTGATCATCTCGACTCTTGACCCACAGGTGCGCGGGGAGGTGGCGGCGGCGCTGGAGGGGCTGCGGGATGTGCCGGCGCGGGAGGAGACGCCGCTCATCTACCACCTGGATGTGGCAGCCATGTACCCCAACATCATCCTCACCAACAGGTGCCTTTGTTCCATCAATGCACCAACGAGATGTTGTCACCCAGCAGCATCGTCCTCGCCAATTTGGTCACACCATGTCGCTGTGCCGCACCACTGCAACACTGCCCAGGTGCATGGGACAACACTGCACGGATCGCATGCTGAAATGAACGGAAATGAGACCTGTTTGATCTCATCTTGTGCGCAGGCTGCAGCCGAGCGCAATCGTGACGGACGAGGACTGCGCCGCGTGCGAGTTCAACCGGCCAGGCAAGACGTGCCTGCGCACCATGGAGTGGGTGTGGCGCGGCGAGACGTTCTCCGCCACCGCCTCCGAGTACTACTCCCTCAAAGCCCAGCTGCAGGTGCGGCTGTCACATCTCGTGCGATACGCCGTGCTGCAGCAGGCAGTGGCAGGCGAATTAAAAATAGATGACCAGAGGCCGGGCGGCACAGACGCTCCTTAGCCCCCGCCATCGCTGCCGCCCCAGCCGCGGCTGCGGCTGCTGCTGTTGCTAGTGCTGCTGCAAAGGCGTCGGCAACTGCGTCGCCTTCCTGCAACCCTTCCGTGTTGAGCAGCTTATCGCTTTAGGAGGGTAGCAAGCCGCGCCGCAACTCCGCTTATGTGCCACCGGCAGGCGGAATCGTTCCCGGCGGCGGAGGAGGGCGGTGCGCCGCGCTTCTACACGGACCTGCCGTACGAGGAGCGCGACAAGATCCTCAAGGACCGCCTCAAGAAGTACTGCCAGAAGGTGCGCTGCCCCAGAGAGGGCAACCCACTCAGCGCGCTGGCTGCAGGCGGAGGGTGACGACAGTATCACCAGGGTGTTATTGAAATATCCATGGTGTTCAACAGGCAAGGTGGCTCATCATAGAACGGGCGTCGAGCTAGCGGCCGGTTTGCAGACGCTCTGCCTGACAAGTATTGAGGCCTGCTTGAGATGACAGGCCGGAATCTATGTGGAGCTAGTCCGTCCTCCGGCCACGCAGGTGTACAAGCGGGTGCTGGACAAGCCGGTGGCTGAGACGCGGATGGCGGGCGTGTGCCAGCGGGAGAACGACTTTTACGTGGGCACCGTGCGCGCCTTCCGCGACCGCCGCTACGAGTACAAGGCGCTCAACAAGAAGTGGAAGGGCAAGCTGGACGACGCCAAGGTGCGGTTCCCCATTTCAACGCAATGTCTGGGGAATATTGAGTGCTGGCATGGCATCTGAAAGTTGACGGTAGTTGCAATGAGAAGTGGAAGGGCCAGCTGGACAATGCCAGGGTGCTTGCCCCTCAACCCCAATGTTGCACGATTGCACGCTTTGGGCTGCAGCAGCGGCCTCAGCCGGCTGCATTTCCCATACGCTCCGGCTATGAGTGCTGGCGCATTGGCGACTTGCTGGCAGTGCTCAGACACCCTTCATGATTCTCGTGCAGGCGGCGGGCGACTCGCTGGCGGCGCAGGAGGCGGGGGACATGGTTGTGCTGTACGATAGCCTGCAGCTGGCGCACAAGTGCATCCTCAACTCCTTCTACGGCTACGTCATGCGCAAGGCGCGCCCCTCATAGGGTTTCACACAGCCCACAGGCGTAGCCGTGTTGTCTGAAACTACCGCTGCGGTGCTGAGGAGGGAAGCAGTGCAGGACTTTGCACCCTTGTTACGCCTCCAGCCTGCCTAGCAGCATGCGCCCCTGCATAAGAGTCTACGCTCTACAGCAGGCCAATACATCCGGACGTGCTCTCTGAACCCTACATGCCCTCTGGACCTACGTGCTCATCGCTGATGGCGACGACATGCTGCAGGGGGCGCGGTGGTACTCGATGGAAATGGCGGGCGTGGTGACGCACTGCGGCGCCGGCATCATCAGCGTGCGCTACTCTCCAAAACACTGCACCTTGCCTTGACATGCATCGGAGAGGATGCTTCAACACGGAGGACGTGGCTCACTGTCTGTGTGTACCGGATGCCAGCGTGACAACACCCATACTGGTACTTGCACAAGATCCGTTTGTGGTGTTGAAGTGCGTTGTCGTACACCATGCAGCGGGCGGCGCGGCTGGTGGAGCAGATAGGCGTGCCGCTGGAGCTGGACACCGACGGCATCTGGTGCTGCCTCCCCTCCTCCTTCCCCGAGAACTACAAGGTGCGGCTCTGACGACACCACCTCTCCTGGCATGACCGGTGATTGGAGCCCCAATGCCTGATACAGGACAGAATGCAGCAAAAGTCTGTTTTTGGGTATAAAATGCATCCATACAGGATGCGCTGTGTCGTACTGGCTCTCAAGGCCGCCCGATCTGGCCTTGCAGTCGAACCCACTGCGCCGCGGTGACGCTATGTTCTGAAAGCTATTTTGCTTGAAGTCCCATTGCTGAGCGCGCCTTTGGTCTCGGCGCACTGCAGCTGAAAAACGCCAACGGCAAGGACCTGAAGATCAGCTACCCCTGCGTGGTGCTCAATGTCATGGTGGCCAAGCACCAGACCAACCCGCAGTACACGACGCTCACCGACGCTGCAGCGAAAACCTACGCCACGAGCTCCGAGATGTCCATCGAGTTCGAAGTTGACGGCCCCTACAAGGTGCGCGCTTTACAGGGCAGCAAAAACCTACCATTTGTGCGCGGTTGGTACTTCACATGGTCTGTTGAGGCGTTGGCTGGCTTGGGGTTGCAAAGAGAATGGAAGCCGTCTCCCCGGCAGCCGACCGTTCACGCGGCGTTGCCGCTGGATGCGAGAGGCCGACTTACTTGCTGAGGCCAGCCTCCAGCTCCACAGAAAGGACGTCATTGCTCAAAACGCCATTGTTCAAATATGCCACACAGGCGATGGTGCTGCCGGCGAGCAAGGAGGAGGGCAAGCTGATCAAGAAGCGGTATGCCGTCTTCAACGAAGACGGCTCCCTTGCCGAGCTGAAGGTGCCCGCTTGCACCTGCACTTACGGATGCCAGCACGTCAAAGCCGTGCTTCCATGACTGCTTTGTGGTGCAAATATTATTGTGGTGCAACACTCGGAACACAGTGCAGCTTTCCAGCAGCTTTCGAGGTCTGTGACTGCAGCGTTGTCCCCTGACGAGCGCAAGCAACTGAATTGGTAGAGCTGCAGCTTATCAAGCTGAGCCAGCGCAGCTGACCGAGTTGAATATGAGAGGTGTCAATTTGCCAATGCAGGGCTTCGAGCTGAAGCGTCGGGGGGAGCTGAAGCTGATCAAGGCTTTCCAGGGGGAGGTGTTTGCGCAGTTTCTGGCGGGCGACAGCCTGGCCTCTTGCTACGCCGCCGTCGCCGCCGTCGCCGACCGCTGGCTGGACCTACTGGACACCCAGGTGCGAATAACAGTCGTCGTCTGTGGGACTTGTTCCTGACTTTCGGCAACCCTCTTGGAATGTCATCTGGTCTCCTCTCCCCAGAGCCGTCCAGATTCTAAGACAGCAGTGGCAGTCCTGCATGTCACGGTGTGTCACAGGTGCTGTCTTGGAGCTGTCACGCTGCTGTCACGTGTCTGTCCATCACGGTGCTTGTGCTGGACTGCTGCATCGTGTGCAGCGGGGATGTCTTGCCTGCAGAGCTGTTTTGCATCACAGCAGTGCACACATAGCTTCACAGAGCTCATCAGCAGAGTCCTGACGACAGCTAGGGGTCCGGCAGCGTGTGCCATGGCTATGGCAGGACCAGGGCCGACGGCAGGAGAGCTGCGGCGCCTCTTCTCCTGCCGGAAACCCGCCTACGCACTTCACATCACAACCCTGCTGGATACTACACCAAATCCAATGCCATATTGCAGGGCACGGACCTGACGTCGGAGGAGCTGCTGGGCTACATCTCCGAGTCCTCCACCATGTCCAAGTCCATCGAGGAGTACGAGGGTGCGCGCTTCGGACAGCTCTGTCAAAAGTCCTTCGCTGATGCACCAGACCTTGCACGGCCTGGTTACCGGTTTCTGCTGTCCAGAAACTGCGTTGACTCGTTGTTGGCAGGTCCAAGAGCTGCGCCATCACTACGGCGGGGCGGCTGGGCCAGTTCCTGGGCGTTGGGACGCACCAAGGACAAGGGCCTCGAGCAAAATGCACGGGAACTAACACTTTTCATCGCTGCGCAGGCCGCAAGAGCTGCGCCATCACGACGGCGCGGCGGCTGGGCCAGTTTCTGGGCGACGAGCGCATCAAGGACAAGGGGCTCAACTGCAACTACGTGGTCGCGCGCCGCCCCGAGGGCACGCCCACCTCGGAGCGCGCCGTCCCGGTCGCCATCTTTTCGACGGAGCCGCCGATCGCGCGCGCCTTCCTGCGCAAGTGGTGCGGCGACGTGTGCTCAGGTGGGCTGTTTCTGCAAATTCAGCAATTGTTGCAGGCATTCTGGCAACATCAAAAGCCGGACACTCCGCAACTCCGCACATCAAGATGTGCCTGCAGTCCACAGTTGAAGCAAATCCGGAGCCGTCCATCGCGCTCGCAATCCTGCGCAAGTGGTGCGGCGACTTTTGCTCAGGTGGGCTCCAAGATCAGTTTGTCTTCGTGACAATCTCAACTTCTAGAAACACCAACCCAAGCTATCGTGGTCATGGATATAGGACGTCTAGGCTTTCAGGCACGTGTCTGTCAGTGATCCGCCCATGTGCAAGCATGCCCGTGGTGCAGCGGACAGTGCCGTCCGTGCGCCGTCCGTTGCACCACTGGGACCGCCCGTGACGAGTCTCTGACGTTGTCAGTCCTGCCTCAGTACTCTTTGATTGACTGCGCAGCTCGTCAGACTGTGACAAACCCATGGAAGATCAGAACCCTTGGCTGCCATTTCTGTCGTCAGTCACTTCACTTTTGTGCGGATGCCACCAGCGTCAATCGCTACAGAGCCTGCAACGAACCCTTTCGTGCAGGCGAGGCGCACGAGATGCCGGACCCGCGCGGCCTCGTGGACTGGGACTACTACCGGGAGCGGCTGAGCGGCGCCATCCAGAAGATCATCACCATCCCCGCGGCGCTGCAGCGCATTCCCAACCCGGTGCCGCGCGTCGCCCACCCCGACTGGCTGCACAAGCGGGTGCGCATGGCATCACCTCTGGGAACGCATCGCCTCTGGTGCTCTGAACAAAGGCTGCATGGCACTCGCACTTGAAGCGTCTGGCAGTCTTCGTATCCTTCCTACCTCTTTCCAGCACCTCGCCTGCTACTCTCCTCGCGTGCTCAAAACCCAGGCCTTGTTGCTCATGCTGTTCCAGAGCTGTTCAAGTCCACAATCTCATTGACGCCTTCTATTCTCGCAGATCCGGGAGAAGAACGACAAGTTCCAGCAGCGCAAGCTGGACACCATGTTTGCGGCCGCGCCGAGCCGCACCCTCGCCCTGGACGCCGTCGCAGCCCAGACCCTGGCCATGGACATGGAGGTGAGAATTTTCTTCTAACTCCTAGGTATAACCCATGTCGTGTCGTTCATCTGCACCATGGCCGCCACCCTCAGGTATGTGTTGCACAGGGCGCTGATACTTGGCAGCACACGTGGGCAGATGCCGTCCAGTCCAGCAGTCCCTCTGCTGCCATAACCTGAAAACCCATGCGCATGCTTTCATGCGTGCCACAGCATCGCCGGATGTCATCAGCTACACAGAAGATCGCTCTTTTCGAACGCGCAGGACTTTGGCCTGGGCGTGGGCACCAAGGCGGCGGGGGCGGTGGTGGCGGGTCGCAGCCGGCGCCGCGCCGATGGCGACGCCCACGTCGCCGCCTCGCCCAGCGGCGACAGCCCTATCTCCTCCGGCGCGGTGTGGCCCTCAGCTTCTGTGTGTCCTGCTTTTTGCTTTATGCGCCTGTGCAGACAGGGCATACTGGGGAACCTTGCGCTGGGTGAGGCGTGTGAGCGCAGTCAGGACGGTCGCCTCTGAGGAGGGCCTTCTCCTGTCCGGTTGTCGAGACATTGGTTTAGGCATCGAAGAATCTGCTTCAAGTGCATGCCGCAGGGCCAGGAGAACGCGGGCGACACAGCCAACAGGCAGCCAGACGGCAATGCGGCCATGGACCTTGAGGAGGCCGGCTCTGAGCCACCGCCCGACAGGCATGCTCCTCGTATACTTGCCTGACGCAAAAGGGTTGCTCGGGGAGTTTGAGCCAGCATGTGTTCTAGGCATTGCTCAGCAAAGGGAGTCTCCACGCACATCGTGCATCACTTTCTACCATAGGCTCACGCCACTGTTCGCTGCAGGAAGAGCGACCTGAAGGGCTGGCTGGCGCACCAGAAGCGGAAGTGGTCGTCGGCGGCGGCGCAGCGGAAAAAGGCGCGAATCATCGCCGACAAGGCTGCCATGGTGGCCGCCCGCCGCGGCGGCGGCGGCGCGGCGGCCGCAGCCGCCAGTGCGTGCAGCGCAAGTGTACTTACCAAAGCCTGACATGTTCTCTGCTGCCTTCTATCTGACTCTTAAGTCTGTTTTGCTGCAGTTTTGGCTAGGATGACATTCGTCTCAATGTCTGTGATGTTTTTGCTGCGGTTCGGCTAGGATGACGTTCGCCTCACTGTCTGTGGTGTTTAAGAGTCTGCAGAAACAATACGAAACTTCTGGCACTGCTCTAACACAGCAGGTCCCGATGTATTTTGTGCTGACTTGATTGCAGGCCCGGCAGCGGCGGGCGCGGCGTTCTTCAGGCAGCCGGCGGCCGCGGCGGCGGCGGCGCACCACTGGCAGCTGCTGCAGCTGGCACCCACCCCAACGCCCGGCCTCTTCAAGGTGCGGCAGCGCCGCAGTATATGATGCTGTCTTTCAAGGGTTTGCCATAAACGCCATAGTGGATGGACAAGAAACGGCGGCGCACCATTCGCAGCTGCTGCAGCTGGCGCCCACCTCCACGCCCGGCCTGTGAGAGGTGCCAGACGTTTTGCCTGCGGCTGGCGCTTGTGCCCCTTCACTTGTGTATTCGCGGCGTCACATCCCATCGTTCGGGAGCCTGCTGCTGCATTGCCTCCGACGTGTTGAGGCCTGGCTGGCGCAGCGTTTATCAACAAGGGCTTTGTTGCCTCACATCTCCTTTTGACCTGCCGGACATAGACTGCACTTCATGTGCTCGTACAGGAGAGGTGCTTGTATTTACAGAGCCTGCATTCTGCAACCTGCAGGCGTGGGTGCTGTTGGGGGCGTCTCTATATGCGGTGCCGCTGCGAGCAGAGCGGGTGTTCTACCTGGATACAGCCATTGCGCCGGCGCAAGCGGCAGACGCCCTGGACCTGGGGGCGCGCGTGTCGCGCGTCAAGCGCACGACGCCCACCGGGGAGGCGCCGCCGCTGCTGTACCAGGTGCAGGCTTAGCAAGGTTTCATGTAGAGTCCATTTATGTGGCTGGAGTTTTCACATGCTGAAGTGGACTACCATGGGCTCGAGTGGGACCCTGCGTGCTTGGCGCAGATGTGCTGGGGCCGCCGAGGCTGGTGGGAATCTTCCTCGACATGGCAGTTTTGCTCGGCAGTGTCGATGATGGATTGCTCAATGTTGTGCAGGTGACAATGGATGAGGCCGACTTCCGGCGGCGGGCGTCCGAGCTGGAGCTGCGACTTGCAAAGCCTGACGTCAAGCAGGTGCGACCTTTTGTGTTGTGTATTCCCCTGCCCAGCCTGCCTCCTGTGCCACCTCCGGTCTGCATTCCTGGGAAGTGCAGCCTACCTGCTTGACGGAGTTCATGCTGCAATTGGGTTCGCTCTGCTTGCCGCCCTAGGATCTGGGTTTTATCTGATTTCTGCTTGGTATGTGTTTTGCATGTGATACGGAGCTCAGTCTTAAGTGTCGCAGGTGTTCGAGGCGCGGCTGCCGCTGGCGTGGGACGCGATGCTGGCGCTGGGCTGTTGCGCGGTGGTGGCGCCACACGCCTCGGCCCGCCCCCTCGGCGAGACCTTCACCCTGACCGACCTGTCGGTGCGCCGCCGCCCGAGAGCTCATCCCTCAAATCCCTGAGAGCTCATACTCCAGACCCTGTGTTTCCGCTGCCACATGTCCCCGACGCGGCTGTCACTGCTGCTGTAGTCTTGACTTGTTGACAGACAACACACGCAGAACGTGTCACGCCTGCTCTTCGAGCCAGCATGCAAACACATGGGAGACACGGACACCCGCAGCCGCCGCCGCATCCCTCACTTTTGCCGTGGAATGTACTCATGGAAACTGAGCCTGACGGCGCACACATTTCCTCCCGCTGCGCAGTACACGACGACGACCGACGGGGCGTACCTGGCGGGCGGCGGGGCGCAGGGCCTGGGCCCGCTGCGGCACGTGGGGCTGTACCAGGCGTCCGACGCGCTGTCGGGCCACGCCGTGTACGCACTGCACATGCCCGCCTCCAACCGGTGCGCCCCCGATGCTTGGTTTGTAGCTTCCTCAACCCCGATGGAACTCTGGTACAATCATGCAGGCAGCGTCGCAACACGCACTGTTGATCCTGAAGTGAACCTCGCAAGCTGGTGTTCTGCAATCGGGCCGATCGACTCCCGCTGGCAGCAGCCTTCGTAATCCCGGTTGATCGTGCGCAGGCTGCGGGTGGTGATCGTCAACCCGGCGCGGCGGGCGGTGCGGGACATCACGCCTGCAGCCGCGGAGCGCTCCTGGCGGGAAGCCTTTGCCATGACGTCGCCGCCGCTGGTGCGCTTTCCTATGGCCTGGCTTAATGAGTGCTTATCTGCCTGCTCGCAGCTGCCATTAGATGCCTGCTGCAGCCTGCGGCATTCGTGCAGTGGTGCGCGCGCTTCTGCACCTCGGCCCTGCTCTCCATAGCACTGACAAGTGCGTGTGCATGGCGGCGCAGGAGGTGCATTGGCGGTGCGCATCACATGTATTGTCTTCAAGTCATTCACAGGGTACTGACAAACGCACGTGTGTGGTGCGGCAGGAGGCGCCGGAGGTGGACTGCGACGTGCTGCACGTCAAATCAGCGGCGGAGGCGGGGCGGGAGGTGGGACGCGCCATCGGCGGCATGCGCCAGACGCACCGAGGCCCCATGCTCCTCGTCGTGCAGGTGCCCCTCTTCATGCGTGTCCCGGAGCTGATGACCTTGGAGAAATTGACAGCAGAAGGGAACAGCAAGATACGGAGGACCGGCCCTGCTGCTCATGCGTGTGCATGTATCCCAGCATGAGGGTTGACAGTCGCAGCAGCGGCAGCATGTGTAGGCGCGTCAGCAAGGCAACGACTGTAGACCCTGCACATGGCTGGTTCCGTCATTGCGCGCGGCTCAGCAAGGCCATGGCGCTGCCAACAAACCTTCGACAAGCCTGGTCGAAGCATCTCCTACATTACATGCAGGCGGCGGGCGGGTGGGCGCGGCTTAGCACCTTCATGTGGTTAAGGCGCTCATCTACGATAAGGAAGACTATTGAAGCCTCAAGTTATGTCCCAAATGCAGGCGGCAGGCGGCTGGGCGCGGCTGGCGCACGCCATTCCCAGCCTGGCGGACTTCCCGGCGATGGACGTGGCGTTCTCAGCCGCTGAGGCGCCCGCCTTCCCCTCGCTCGGCTGGCAGCAACCGGCGGCGCGGTCCGCCGTCATGGCCCTCGCCGGCATCGGCACTTGGCTACGGGTGAATAGGAATCCTCGTCTCGTTCAATACACAATGCAGCTTATCAGGACGGCCTTTGGCCCTCGCCGGCGTCGGCACCTGGCTGCAGGTGAAGTCTCGATTGACATTGGTTGAGAGAGGACTGTTGCGCCGCCATTTGTGGTGATGGCCGCTCTCGGCACCTGACTGCGAGGTCATTGGTGTTTCAGCAGGTCCGTGCTGAGTCATTCCGTCCTGAGATGCCAGTGATCTTCCATGCGCACATGCCGCCACGGCCGCCGCTGCAGCCGTCTCTTGCCTGCTGGTTCGGCGCCCTCAAAGCAGCGTGGTCATAACATGTTCTTGGCCTGCTGCCTGCTGCATCAGTGCTTTCGAAGCACTGACCACCTGTTGTAATGCTTGGCAGTCGGCAATGGCCCGTCAGGCTGTGTACTGCGGCGCGCCTACTTTCCAACCTCTACAATTCCCTGGCAAGCAGAAATTGAGGCAGCTCAATCTCAGCGGATCTGTGGCTGCTGCTCGGCTTTTTTCGGGGCGGCCAACTGTAGGGTGTCCGCTGTGCGCTGCAGCAGCCTTGCAAGACCGCAAGGACACCCAATTGACTTCCACCAGGACAGTACTGCGACAGCAGCACGACAGGATCATGACACCAAGATACAATGCAGGACTGCCATGGCGGTCGAAGAGAGTGCTCGGGTCTAGGCAGACGGGAACCGGCCTGCCACACTGCAGTAGTCCTGCACTACTCGCCGTGACATGTTTGTGACATGAGCAGGACGCCACCAGGACACAACCAGGACAAGGATAATGACAGAGCTTTGCAGCAGCAAGCCGCCATCAGGACGAGGTTTATGACACAGAAGCACGCTGCAGGACTGCCACTGCAAAACCATCACAAGAATGGCGACGCAGGAGCCAGCGGGCCTTATGGCGCGTATTCAAGGTGTTCCGGCGGTGTTCCAGCGATATTCCTCTGAGTGGGAGGCGCTGAGCACTCCGTGATGCTCGCTTGCATGCGAAACCGGACGGAGCGGAATCGAACAATCGCGCGCCTGCCACCGGGTGCCATCGGCGGCGAATTCTCACTATGAATCACTTCATTTTGTGGTTTGCTTTCAAATTCAAATGCTTGCAGGACCGCGCGGATCTGGCGCGGTATGCGCACCTGCCGCTGGGCGCCATTGGCGGCGACTGGCGCACCGCTACGGCCGACGCGCTGTTTGGACGCGCGCTGCGGGATGCTGGGTGAGCTCATGCAAAACTCACTTGGACTCATTGGTGGTGTTCGATGTCTCTTCTCCTTGTATGAACAGACTTGCGTAAAGTGAAACTTTCCTGGGTGGGATCCGACAATCCTGACCCCTGATTCTGAGGCGCCTCCCTGTTGCAGCGCCTTCGAGACTCTCGTGTACAACACGTCGCTCTGACTCTTCTGTGCTGTCTCCACACAGGCAGCTGCTGTGGGCGGCGGATGCCTCATTACCCGACCTGCGGGGCGCGGAGCAGTCCGACGCCGCAGGGGAGGCGGCCTTCACAGACGACCAGCCGCGCGTTGACGTGAGTGAAACGCTCTGCATTTTGGTGCAGCAGCAACCGCCTTGGAGCAAAGCCAGCCGTGTTTTGGGTCAGCTGCCGGCTCTGTATTGTACAGTACTCAGGCTCCTGAGCTGGGATTAAGACCTTTTGCCGATCGACAGCAGTTGAAATTGCACCTCGCAGTCCTGCAACACAGCTCGAGTCCCAAAACACCACACAGCGCAGAAACCCAACATGACTGTGCTCTCTCCAACAGGTGCTGCGGCCGGGCGCCTACCGGTCCGTCTGTGTGGAGCTGGAGGTGCACCACCTGGCTGTGGCGGCCATCACCTCCCTGGACTACCTGGCTGGGCTGGAGGGCGGCGACGGCGGCGCCGGCGGCGCCGGCGGCGCCGGCGGTCCGCCAGCGCTCAAGGTGCTGCAGCGCCTGGTGGAGGGCTGGCTCAAGGAGGCGGTGCAGCACGCCAATCCGTGAGTGACTCCCCGTCGTTATGTCCGTATGTGTGTGCATCATTCCTGATTTCGTTGCCTGGTAGTCAGCTGTGCGCGCCTCGCACAACAACATCATGACTTGTCTGCCGGCCGGCACTTGGCTTCTGGCTTGCCTCCTTCAGATTCAGTCCACACACCCTGCACTCAAGCCTCTTTGCAGCCTCTTCGACGAGCCGATGTCCAGCTGGCTGCACCAAATCGAATTCCCGCATGTGCGCCGACGCAATGCTGCCCAACCTGTACCGCTGGCTCGCCGCCGGCGACAGCGCGCAGCTTCATCCATATTCATTTGACTATTCTCCAGGACCCCCACTGAAAGCCACTTGCACAAAACGCCATAGGTGCGCCGACGCGATGCTGCGCAACCTGTACCGCTGGCTCGCCGGCGGCGACAGCGCGCTGGCGGCGCCGCCTCTGCTGGCCGCGGTACGCTCCGCCATGCGCAAGGTCATGTTGCAGCTGGTGGCGGAGGCGGGCAAGCTGGGCGCCACCGTCGTTGCGGCCGACTTTGCGACCGTCATTGTCGCCACCGGCAAGCACGACCTGCCGTCCGCCGTCGGGTGCGTCTCCCTGTTGTTCCTGTTGTTGCAGGGTCTGAACCAGTCCCGACGCTGTTATTCCAAGAGACCTGTTCCCTGCCTACCTGGCATCGCCGCCGACGTAGCCACTGCTATCGTCGCCACCGGCAAGCACGACCGGCTGTCCGCCGTCGGGCGCGTCCGTGGCGGCTCCCCTGGGCGCTGCGCACCATGCACTGATAGCCTCCACAGCCTGCTGGCCCTGATGAGGCGTTTGCTGCCTGTGTGATCTCCGTTGGCAGCACCCGCCCCTTTCATCCATGTAGCATCTTCTCACGGAACGGCAGCCTGAGAGCCGTGAACTCCCTGCCGGAGGCGCCGCCGAAAGGTTTATAGGGGGTGTAAACGGCTCCCTGATATACGTTCAAGAACATAAGTCCTTCTTCTCACGCTGCAGGTATGTGGACTATCTGCTGGAGGCGCTGCGGCAGGCGTTTGCTGTTCAGGAGTTAGGCAAGCTTGGGTGCTCACATCTCTGACCCTGTAACAATTGTGCCATAATCAATAAGGATGATCCATCCCTGGGCGCCGCAGGTATGTGGACTACCTGCTGGAGGCGCTGCGGCGGCGGGAGCTGTTTGCGTGGCTGCGCCTGGAGCCGCGCGCCGCGTGGCATGCCCTCCTCTTCCGCGACCGCTTCAACTGGCAGGGCCTCTCCGCGCCGCTCGCGCCCGCGCTGCGCACCCAGCTCGCCTCCCAGCCTGGCGCGCTGTCACAGGTGTCTGTCATCCTGCAAGTTCAAACGACCATCAAATCGCTGCTGCCAACAGTATCAGCGACCCAAGCTGCCAATGCACCGACTGCAACCTGCTTCGCTCAGTGCTGCTTGTGCCAGTGCCTTTGACAAGTGAGTGGTGCCAACTGGGGCGCAGTCTGTTGCCCTGGTCTCGATGGGCGCTTCCCTCACACTGCTGTTCTGCTGCAGGGTGGCGAGGCGGCTGCGGCGCTGCTGTCGCAGCTGGACCAGGAGCCTGGTGGAGAGGACGACTACGTCTGGAACATCAAGGTGCGGCGCTGTTTATTCGCCAGCCTCACCATTCCCAATATGCCACATCTGCAGTGCCGGCGGTGTAATCCGCGGCAGCTCTGGACGCGCTACGACAGCGCTGACAAGGAGAAGCAGAGTGGTCTGCCATGCGAAGCGCCGCCTGTGCGCAGCTGTTACGCTTTCGCAGCTTGTGTAGTCTTGTGCTTTTGTGGTCATATGCGTGGCGTCCATGTGCCTCCAACGCGGCACCTTGACGCCTGACCAAACCCCTCATTGAACCCTGATTGATTCCTCGCACAGGAGTTCCTGCCGCCGGCGGTGCAGCCCAACTTCCAGCAGGCGGTCAACGACTTCCTGCTGGCCCCATGGCGCGAGGTCGTTGCCTCCGCCGCCCCCGGCCAGGCCTCCCAGGTAAGGCTTTGCAGCCTGAGCAGGCTCGCAGCCCCGCTGCGAATGCGCTGCCGCACCGGGACAGGCCTCGCTTGTTGCTGCATTCGGCAGTGTCCTTACCAGCTGTGTCAGCCAAGAGCCTCGTGCCCAACTTGCCCGAGCTGAGCTGCTCACATATCCGATGCAATGGCATGCCGACATGCAGCAACGCAAGCTGAACCTTGAGTCATGAGCCCTATAATACTAACCCTCTGGTCTGCAGGCGGTGGTGGACGCGCGCTCGCAGGACGCGCAGCTGGTGGATGCGGCCCGCCACCACGTCGAGCGCACCGCCATGCCCGGGGTGCGCCAGCGACATTCCTTTTCTGACGAATGATTTCTGAATTGACCGCTCGCCCGTTGACAGGGTCAACAGCCCCCCCCTGATGTTCTCCACTTCACAGCGGAACATTGCGGTATGACGGATGTGAGTTTCATGGACACTCCAGCCAGCGGCGCTGACAGCGCTGCAACATTGCGGCTGAGGGTCTATCCTGAGAGTCCCTGTGCTCGTGTGTGCTCAGGTTCTTGATTATGCGAGGCGGGCGATGGCGTACGGCAACATGCGCGCGGAGAATCGGGAGCACCAATTCCCGCAGCGCCCCGGCTCCCACCTGACGCCGGTACGCCAGCAGCCTGCTCCATCCTGTCGTGTTGACGATGCAGTGGCCACAAGCAGGCTGTGCTGTTCAACTCGACATTGAAAGAGCTGACAGGATCAGTGCAAAACCAGGACCTCGACGGCTGTGCATCGGCATTCAGGAGGCTGCCGAGCAGACTGATGATGCCAACTGTTGTATCTCTCAGACGCCAAACTTCCTCATGAATTGGTACCGACAAAACAGTGACAAAACAATTGCCGCCCTGGCCCCAAACAGGAGCAGCTGGGCAGCCCGGCGCTGGCGCTGGTGCGCAGCGTGTGTGAGGTGTTTGCACTGGACGCCTCGGCCGCCGACGAGACGGCGCTCATGCGGCGCAACTTGCTGGCGCTCGTCGGCTGCCGCCCCTTCTCCTCCGCGGCCGCCTTCCGGGTGCGCATGATGCTGGAACACATATTGATTGTCAGAGACGATGCTTGTCGGCTTCCGCCCTTCTCCTCCGCGGCCGCCTTCCAGGTGAACAGCCCGTCCCCGACAGCAGGCTGCTCATCCGGAACCTCGCACGTCAGACCATTCAGCACTGTCAGCTGCCGTCGGCGCTTTCATTTCTTGACTGCGTTATGCTCAATGCAACCCGGATGACAGGCATTCTGCTGCAACCTTAAACACGAATGATCGGTGGTGCTGGCTTTCTCCTGGTGCAGGAGCCGTGCCTGACATGGGTGCTGCGGGATGTGGTGTGCGACGCCTGCAGCGCCTGCCGTGATCTGGACCTTGCGCGTGACCCCAATCTCCAGGTGCATTCCTCCTGAGGGAGCGCACTTTATGGAACGGACTAAGCATCTGGAGCAATGCTGCGGCTGAGCCGCTGCGATGCCCTGCAGAGGACTGCCTTTCTGGCATGCCTTTCGCCGCACCGGACAGGAGCTGCATGTAGACACGCCGCCTGCCAGGCCGTCCAGTCTGGTCGGCGCCTGAAAAACGTATCATGCACCTCTGGCGAGCCTGCCGCAAAGCCCTGAGCTGCCACAGCAGGACCCGCAACGCCGTCCAGTCAAGAGAGGAGGGTTTTCAATAGGCGGTTGTTTTCAATCCACTTGTCATACCCATGCAGGCACGACAGTGGGCGTGTCAGGGGTGCGGCGCGGCGCGCGACGCGGCGGCAGTGGAGGCGCTGCTGATCGCGGAGCTGCGGGCGCAGGCCCGGGCGTTCCAGCTGCAGGACCTACGCTGCGACAAATGCCGCCAGGTGCGCAGAAACTCCGCTTTAGAAATTCCGCTTGAGACCGAATGTCTTGGTGCAGGAGCCTGGCACTCTGCAGTGGCAGACCAGCCGCCGGCCAGGTGGGGCTGCAACTGACGACGAGCCCTGCTCCCCGGTTGAGGTGCCTGGCGGTTCAGTGCCGAACCAACCAGCCACAAGAAAGCCTGCAACGGCCCGAATTGCCTGAGGACACGGGATCGAGCTCGATGTGCCGCCGGCTGAGCTGGTGTGCTCGGCCTCCTACAGGTGTCGTCGGGCCACCTGCGGCGGTCGTGCGGCGCGTGCGGCGGCTCGCTGCGCAACACGCTGCCGGCGGACGAGTTTGCGGCGCGGCTGCGTGTGTTTGCCGGCGTGGCGCGGCACCAGGGCTTTGACCTCCTGGCCGAGCACTGCGCATTCCTGTTGTCTTGACCAGATTACTAGAAGAGATCATATTGTTCGGGGTGAGACAGGCAAGTTGCAACCCAGTGACACAGACTTTTGTAGAGGGTCGATAGGGTTTTCTAAAAAGCGCCGATCGAGCAGGCGTATGCGGCCGGCGCTGGTTGATCTGGGCCGCCTGCGCTTGAAACCGAGGTGGCGCTGGCTGGAGGAGACGATGCACTGAGTCCTGCTGACTCTTGTTATAACGAAGCACCCGTCACGCATGCAAGAGTTCAAAATGTTCTGCGCAAGGGACACCAGGGCCGTCGGAGGTGGTGTCGTACAGGCGTTTCGCGAAGTGAACCCGCGAGCAGCGTCGCATGATGTCCTTCACCGACTCTCTCTACGGATGCCTGCGTGTTATTCGACCACTTACAAGAAGATATGAAGGACGCGGACGTCACTGTCGTAGGGATGAGGCTTCGCGGCTGGCTTCGAAAAGTGCACAGAAATTATCCATTAAAGGACGAGTCGCAGCAGCCGAACCCATCACAATCCGTTTGCGCTCGCCTTCATAATTTTTCTGTGATCCGTGCGCACTTCATACCAAACCTGCCGAATCAACGAAGCGGGTTTCATCAGGCCTGAACAGCTGCTGCAGCGGGTTCCACCCGGCCAGTCAGCCGGCATGGCGTCCTCGCGCATCACAGCCATTTTCATCGTCATGATCGCCTTCTCCGCTGGCTACTGCGGCGCAAGGTGCGCGCCAGCACCTCCAGCGTCGCTGGTGCTTGGGTGTCGTACTGCCCAATTTGACGCGACGCCTGACCTTGCGACGTCGTTGAGTGTACAGCGGGTTTTTTTGTCGGGACCAGATGTCTAATTCGTCAGTTTCCGCCCGATTCGCGTCATATTGCGGAAGTCACCAAAAACTCCTAAATTTTCGATCAAGCTGTCCTTCCAAAGCGGATACGGAAGCGGATACGGAAGTTCTGGAAGCTTCTGAGGTCAAGCATCAGGAGCGGAAGAATTTCAAAGCTTGCATGCGCGCGCCCTGGAACAATCGCTGACCGTAAATCTGCTCTGCGCAGGCCCATTCCCTCCGACGGTGGCCAGCCCGCGTGGCAGATGTCCGCCCTGAACCGCGCGGCCTCCAGCCTCAAGCTCCAGCTGTCTTCCGTACAACTCCAGCTGCAGGCCTTCGCCAACGCCCTGATCTATAACCCACCCGCCTCTACTGCACCCATCCACCAGCACCTGCGCCCAGTGGCCACGCCTGCTCCTCAGCCCCCTGCCGCCACCTTCTCCGCCTCCTCGTCCGCCGGCTCTTCTGATGACCTCTCGGCTCGCGGCTACACGATCCATGCACCTGACTCCATGGCCGCCATCGGCCTCACAGCAGCCGAGCGGTATGCCACAGCCAGGGCGGCCGTCGCCGACAGGCTGCGCGCTCACACCTTCCACCCGGCCTCTACAAAGGTGACCTCCCACTGCATCATTCCCTCTAGCTGTTGTCTCTGGATTCACGTTCATCGCTGCCGCTCATCACCATTTCGTATCTGGATCGCAGAGAGCCGCCGTTCGCTTCGTTTCCATGATGCTTCAACCTCGACCGATGAGGCTCAAAAATGACGTGCTGCAGGGCGAGCGCACGACAGTACTGATGAAGGCCAGCGGCGAGGTGTTCCGCAAGTGGACTTGGGACGGCCCGCCCGCCGGCGTCGACCTATTCGCCGCCGCCGCCGCGCTGCAGCCGCGGCCTACTGCCGCCGCCAATGCCGGCTCCGCAGCAACGGAGGCATCAGGCGCTGTCGGCTGCGACGGCTGCATCGGCCCCGACTCCCGCGCGCAAGTGACCTCTGCCGCTTCCGCCACCTTCCCCCACACTGCCATCGGTGCGAGCCAAGACCTGCTGCTGTGTCAAGCCTACGAGGAGCAGCTCCTCCATGAGTCCAACACTGCTTCCTGTATGCACTTCACCTGGCACGACCCGGGTATAGTGCGAGGCCTCGTCTCCAGACGGCAGCTGTACACAGCAACAATACTGTGTCTCATGCCTGACTCCTGATACGAGGAGCGTTGCTATCGCAGGCATGCTGACGGCGACCGCGCCGCCGACGCCGGGCTCTGCTGCGTCCACCCAGGAGTGGTGCACCGGCGCCATGATCAGCCCGCGCCACGTGCTCACCGCTGCGCACTGCGTCTTCGACGTGGAGGGTGCTCACGGCGCAATGACCAACCTGAAGTTCGCCCCTGGCCGCGACGGCGCGGCGACCCCCTTTGGTATCATGGACTATGAGACGGTGCGGATCTCAAGTGGGCTCTGAACACTCTGGTGCAGTCTCTTTATGGCGTTACACGTTTCGCATCTCGAAGCGGCCCGCTGCTGTATACTTTATCACGCTCAACGGCCTCCACTTACTTGTGGACAACCCACACACGCACGTCCTCGAACATATAGAACATCCTGCACTTTCTCAATTTATATGAACAGCGCTCTGCGGCGCTCAAGCGCAGGGCGCTTTCGCAGACCACGGTTTCAGAAGCGCACTACCGCTGTTCTCGCATTTCACTGACCGGCTGTATCCGTGCGCCCGCAGGTGCGGCTGCTGGGGCAGTTCCAGACGCAGCCGTCCTACACCGACACTGCCGCCAACAACGACTTTGCCGTTGTCACGCTCGCGCAGCCCGTCGGCCGCCAGACCGGCTGGCTGGGCCTCGAGTTTTCACAAGCCGCCGAAGTGGACGTCGACCTGACCACCGCGGGTGCGCGTCCTTCCATGATGGCAAAATGCCATGATCGCGCCCAAAGATGTTGTAGGCTATATATGGCGGGCCTGTGCGCCGGCGTCGACCAAGCAGGGCTGCCTGGCCTGCATGTGCAGTCTCCTTAGTCTCCTGCCACGGCTACGATGCTCGCACGGAACATGCTGTGGCCGTCATTGACGTTTGAAACATGCATGCCCAACGTCATGTCGCCGTACGCCGCAGGGTTCCCAGACGACAAGCCGGCCGAGACCATGTGGCAGTCCGCCTGCGCCAACACCGCCTTCTACTATGGCGGCGACACGACCAACCACGTGGTGCAGCACACCTGCGATTCCACCCACGGCCAGAGCGGCTCCCCAATGTGGGACTCTAGCCTCAATGTGCGGGCGGTGCTGACCGGCGGCAACCAGGGCGGCCTCGACTGGGCGCTCAAAGTGGACGATTTCGTTTTTGCGACGATTCTCGGCTGGATGCAAGAGGACGGGGAGTTCGTCGGCGTCGGTGTCGGCGCTGCCGGCGCCGCGCATCCCGTCATGCAGCTGGCCGACGTCAGCGGCGCCGCCGCCGCCGCTGCTCCCAGCGGCATGTGAATTGGTTCGGCGGGATCGTCGCCGCCCGCAGCCGCCGTCCCCACGTGCGCGCGGCTGCGGGCGGCAGCTCATCCGGCTGACGAAGTGCGAGATCACTGCAAGGTCGTCATGTGGAGTAGTTGGTGGTCCCTGGATTGTGGGGGCGGTTGATTCGGAAGCATTCAGATTCAGACCCGTAGCCCAGATCTTCAGCTAGTGGCATCATCAGGAAATTCTCGGGATTCTAGGTAGCCCAGCCCATTGCCTCAGTGCTTTCAGGGCCTGGGATTTCAGGGCGCTGCTTCAGCTCTGACTTGTTGGCTGTCCGTCGGCGGGTGTTGCCGCACCCGCCGGAGCCGCTCCGCGACAGGTCTTGATGTTGCTGTATCCGGATCCGATAACGCAACATCAAGACCTTGATGTCGCTTTTCAGCACTGGTCTGATGGCTCTGCAGATCGGAAATCACCTGAATTCAGCAGTCGTCATAAATGCCGTGCTCGCTCAATTTTGGTGCGAGCGTTTGGTGGCCACGCTCCGCTCTGTATATTGCCTTTCTTTTCTTTGTTATTTCCGTCGTGTAAAACGCCAAAGCCCGACGTCCTTTGACAATCCACCAAATCGAATGAGAGATGCTACACCGCGGCGGCGGTTGCCTGCGTCACTGCCCACCGCTGTCGAATCACATTGTGTAAATTGTGAAGGCTGTGCACATCATCTAGCTGTGCTTCTCATCAGATGCACCTACAAATGCCTATGGAGTAATGATGCCAAAGAAGGTATAGTAAAGAGTGGTGCTAGCGGCGGCGGGCCGCTGGCTGATCTCGTCATGTGCATTACTGGCCACGAAATCAGCGGTCATCGACCATGAAAATGCCTAGATAGGCACCATCTACATACGTATCCCATCTAGATCAACAGGTCGGCAGTTCTAATTCTGCACGCACCACCAGCGCACTCCCCGTTCACACGACAACCCAGCACCCTTTTCGTGCACAGTGCTTAGAATTAGATAAATATCAGCAAGGATGTCGTTAAACCTCCAGGACGATTATGACAACATCAGACTGCGATGAATCGAGTGAGTGCATGAACAATCAATGAACCCGACGATCAGCTGCCAGGCCTCGTCGCTCATCGTCCCAGCGCCCGCCGCACAGGCGAGCGAGTCCGCCGAGCCGCGGCCGCATGCAAGCCAAGACAGGAGGCGCTGCGGCTGCAACGAACCAATCCCGAAGCAAACCAAAACCAAAGAATTGTGGCAACGATCATGCGGCAGTCTCACGCTGACCTCCCAATGATGACCCCAGGATCAAGCGGCCATGACCTTGCTAGTTGTGCCCCTGTTGTCAGTTGAGCCCATGTTGCTAGTATGCAGCCCGGATGTGCCCATGGTGCAGCGGTGTGCACCCAGCAGCCCAGTTCTGAGTCAGGCCAACGCAGTCGTGTTGGCCTAGTTGTGCCCGTCGCAGGTGCTACATCCCAGTAGTTGTGTGCTGCCATGGTTGTGCGCAAGTCGGGCGGCGGCAGCAGCAGCAGCACATCGGCGGCTGTGCCATCGGTGACAACAGGCCAAGGAAGGAAGGAAGGATTGACCCCCAGAAGGGGTGGGAGCATCGGGTTTCCCCTAGCCCATAATTGGCACCATTGGCGCCAGATTAGGGGGACCCTAGCCTGGGTCCACAAGGAACCCAGGCTCGCCATGATCGCTGTCCGTCGCTGTGTTCGCCGTACTCGCATCCACTTCAGTGACTTTATGCTTCTTGTTTGTGCCTGTGCTTTGTTCTTCACTTCGGGACCGTCTCGCAGCAGGCCTCTCAACGACATGCCTCGTCTCAACGATTGCGCCGTCTGCCAGCACGCACACCATTCTGATAGACGTCTGGCTCAGGAACAGCCTGGGCATTCTTCGAATACTGCTCTCCCCACTGGCCCTTCTGCGTCTTGAGTGACCCACACGCAGAGAAATCCGCCGTTCAGATGTGGTATCAGGTGCACCTACCGCCAATGACGCTCCGGCAGCATGCCGCCGCTCAGTCAATGTGCTGCAGCGCCGGCGCGATAGTACCGCAACATTCTCCTCAACAAGCCCATGCTCTGACTCTACATCGCTGTGCTGGCCCGCAGTGGGGCACCAGTCAGGGCCCGCAGTGGGCCACCACTGCTGGAAGTGCTGCTGCTGCTGCTGCGCTGCTGCTTCCTGTTGCCGCCGCCGCTGCCATCGCCGCCATTCCTGCCGTTGCCGCCGCCGAAATGCGACGACCAGAGGTATTGTAAAATCATTGTAAAAATCAACACGTTTAATACGTATGTCGTATATAATTGAAGTAGAAAATTCTTTTAAATGAGATTCCATTTCATTTGAAAAGAATTCACATTTATTATTTGTTTTTAAAAAAGGGAAAATTTAGTTAGTAAGCTAATCCCATACTTCGAGTTGCTTCTGACCCTCTAAGTAATCACGAACACTCAAACGATCGGTAGGACACGCAGATTCACAACGTTTAGAACCAGCACAATCTTCTGTACGTGGAGCCGGTGCGATTTGACTCGCTTTACGTGCTTCAGTGGGAGGAGTTTTTAAAATTATTTGCGGCGCCAGTCCACGTCGCAGCGTTGGCAGGTACAAACTGTAGACTTGACTAGTAGGGCCCTGGACACAGGGGCACAGCACATCAGCCAAAGTGCACTAGTCCGACAGCTGTTGGATGTGACAGACAACAGCACGCAATGTCGATGTCAATGGCTCATGCAGTGGTGGCGAGATAAGTCATCCGGAGGCCTGTGCTATATGCTAATACTGGACATGTGACCAGCAGAACATGCAGCGCTGCTAGCAGGACACACGGCAAGCTCGTGTGCGGCGCCGTCACAAATCCCACTCGGAGTGTCGGGCCGGCTGCTGGCACCCTGCAATGCTGGAGGACATCCCATCCCATGGCCGAAAGCGTGGCCCGGCGGCACGGCTCCTGGAACGCCGCCGCCGCCGCCGCCGGCGCCGCCGGTGTAGAGCGGCGGCGCCGCCCAGCCTGCCTGGCTGCCCAGCGTAGCCGCGGCAGCAGCTGGATCCACGTCGAATTCCTCCGCCGCGCCTGCCGCCCACCAGGGCTGTGCCGCAGCGGGCCAGGAAGCAGCGGACGCAGAAACGCGGGGCACATCGGAGCCGGGATGCAGCTGCTGCAGGTGCGCGCTGCTGACCTGCGGCCATGGCGTGTTGAGCAGCTGCGGCTGCATGCCGCCCGCTGCTGACGAGGTCGCCGGCGGAAGCGCGAAACCCTGCTGCGCCCACCCATTGCTGTGGCTGCCTGCCAGGATCGGCTCAGGCTGTGGCGGCGCAGCGGGTTGTGAGAAGCCAAACCGCTGCGCCCCAAGCAGGTGGCTGCCAGCCGCGTCCCCGCCGCCGACGCCAGCCAATCCGCCGTGTGCGCTGCTGACCCTCTGCATGGGCACGCGACCGTCGCGGTTCCCTAGGCTGCGGCTGCGGTACTGCCTCGCTGCGGAGTCGAGCTGCGGCTGTCTCATTACAGCCTCCCTTGCTGGCGACGTGTCAACCGCACCGGAGCGAAATTGCCGTGCCAGCGGGTCGCCGCCGGGGGCGCTGCGGCGGTCCAGCCCCACTGGCTCCGCCTCGCTGCACCACGGCGAGTTAGCGGCGGCGGGCGTGGGCGGCGGCAGCCGCCGCCTGCCGCCGGGGGTGGGCGCGCCGAGCTGCGGTGGCGGCATCAGCTGCGGCGCTGACTGCTGCTGCGCCCTGTGGGATGAACACATAGAAATTAGAAACAGCCCTTGATCGCATCCGACTCGGTATGCAGGATCCATATGGCGGTGTGCGTGCGCTAGCAACCTGTCGTAGCGCATTTGCAGCTGCGGGGATGCTTTGCTGCTAGCCCATCCTCTCACTCCAGGTTTGGACGGAATGTGTTCGCAGAGTCTGAGCAACGCACTGCGGCTGTTGATGCCTGGCCCACTGCCGCAGCTGTGAAGCCTGCTGCCGGCCGGCAACCCGCCGCTCGAGCGCCCCCAGCTGCGCATCCCGCTCCTGCAGCTGTTGCTCCCGGCGCTGCAGATTGCGAAAAGCATGCCAGATGTGAGCACTACAGTAAGCCGCAGAGGTGCCAACATGACATGAAAGCTTCTATTAGTGAAATTGCGCATCCTGAAGGATGCAGCTCAGTTCTTTTGCGACGCTATCAGGACGCCGCCTTCTGTTGCTTGCAGCACAGCGACCATGTGCGGCAGCAGGCTCGACAAGCAATGGACAATGCACAATGGGCCTCGTCGAGAGTGAATCGCAGCACCTGGCTGTGCAGCTGCTGCTTGTGGAGGTACTCGCGGATCTCGCCGGCGGCGATCGCTCGCACAATCGTTGACAGCGTGTTGCGCGAGCCCGGGTCAACACCGCTGTCGCCCTCCCATCCGCCTAGCAGCGGCGCCAGCAGGCGGCACTCCTCGACCAGGGCCGCCTCCGCTGCCTTTGTTGCCAGGCGCCCGCTGAAGCGACCCTGCATGCATGCTCCTTGTTCGTCTGCGACTCGATTATTCCGCCAGCAACTCGTGCATGCATCCTCTGAAGTGCCGCTGTCTTCGGACCGACTTCTTTACTCTGCATGCAATAACATCTATCTCGGGCGCATCATCATTCAAACATAGCTGCAGTGGATTTCGCACCCAAGGATGCACGTTGTTTTGAGCAGGTGTCCAGCAATCGGCGGCCCACCGTCAGCGGCGGGGCGGTGGATGCGGATCCTGTAGTGGCGACGCCAGAAGCGCGCCGCCGCCGTCGTCCCTGGCTGCCACTGCTGCCAGAGGTGTCCTGAGGGCCACTGCCGCCGGCACCGGACCCTTCCGCGCCTGATGAGGGAGGCGTCAAAGGTTCGTGTACGCTGCCGCAATTGGTAGACGGGCACCGCTGCCGGACGCCTTGGCAGCAGCAGCTGCTGGTGCAACTTCAGCAGCTGTTGGCATGTGGACAAGTCTCGTTTGGAGGCCACGATGGTTCCACATGCGTCTGACAACACTGATCGAAATTTGTCACATGATCAACCATCAATATCTAGAGTAGCGAGCCTGCTGCACCTGCCCTCCTCGGCCTCAACCGCCTCTGAGTGTGGCCGGAAAATTCGTACAGGCGGCCATCTTCCTCCGGACTCAATCCATGATCAGCCTCTGCTGCCGCTGCTTGAAGCATCGGGCCTCATGCAAGGCGCCGCCTGCATCAGGAAAACGACGTACTTTCAAGGCGTGCAGAGAGGACAACAGCTGGTGAGCGTGCAGGCTGAAACCTATCGTGCTTCAGTTGAGGTCGGCGCCACACGCGCGCGTCAAGGGACGGTTGAGAAAAGCAGGCTTCAAAGTTTAAAAAAGAATCTTTCTACAGGCGAATCACAACGAGACGCTGGCCACCTAGCAGCCAAACATCAGGTGATTGTGCACACATATGCTTGCTCAGTCGTGTGCAGTGAGCTACCCAGCATGCATGCGATCAGCACTCGTACAAAAGCATTGTTATGTAAAAACCACAGTCATCATGTCAGGCCCCGATTTGCTGCTCGTGGCCGCCGACTCAAGAACATGTTTGCAGCTTGCGATTCGTCATTGAAGCTGTGACATCGCACCTGCTGCCTTTGGTTGCGCCCGGTGATTCACTTGGGGTTTCACTATCAGAGGGCGTGCGTGGCTGCCGGTACACCAAGTCGCTGCGGCTGCAATCTGAGGTTCCGGCGTCACAGCCAGCGCGCATGCAGCCTAACCTGGCGGCGCATGCGTACGCGCTGACGTGCGAGACAAGAAGCTGCGGCCGAGCAACCCTGACTGATAGGCAGGTGATTAGCATAGCGATTAAGTGGAGCTAATCACGGTCAAGGTAACGTACGAGGAAGAGGTTTTCTAGACCAGATGATGGTGTATGACTTGCAATTATTCCAGCCATATTGACCACCACCAATGGCCTGCCAGCCGCACTCCGGCTGACACTTTACCGCGCACAACCTTGGTTCACCTAGCATCCACCTAGTGAGCATGGGCCAGCAGGAAGTAACAAAGGTGTAGACAGGCGTAGACAGGGACCTAAGCGTGAGTATTGCTCGGGGCTCGGGAGTCAGTTGACTGAAAATATCACACCACTGACAGTCACCTGCAAGCATGCTGCCTTGCTGAGCACAGTCATTTTGACGGAGACATCGCCACATCGATGTGCATGTCTAGCAGCGCACAGACGTCGGACGATGCGACAGCCGTGCGCCTACCGCGCCGCTGCACCACACTGCTCTGGCCAGTGCTTCGCTGCCTCATCCTGCGCGCCTGCGCTGCTTCAGCAGCTTTCTGGCCCCCGCCGCAGCACGTCAGCCAGATGGCAGGCCCTGCACGACGGCGTGCTGGACATGCATTGCTGACGCCAAGCTAGCAGTGTACTGCATGATGTCATCTCGCTCGCCGAACTAGCAGTAGTCTCGATGAGAAGGGTGAACGTGGTCACGTTCATCAGACATCATGGCAGGTCTGACAACGACACACCTCCAGCAGCGGCAGCCGCACAAAGCGGAAGATCATCATGATGGACAGCCCCGTCAGTATGCACGCCACTTCGCTTGCGATGCTGAAGCCCATGAGCTTGTCCCTGCATGCCATTGACAATCCTTTCCAGCACCGAGTTTTGACCACGCATCGGCGCCAACCTGAAGCGTCAGCCCGCAATCACTTGTCGGCTCCAATGTGTAGCCCTGCTGACAACTGCCGCAGGGTGGCGGCGTTTAATTCGGCTGCATGGCCGGGGATGCATCATCAGTCTTCAAGCGTTGATGACATATAAGTTTCTGAGTCATGGCAGGCGGGCTACGGGCCAGTCTTTGCAGACGCTGATTACGCACCACAGCGTCCAGACGCCGCGCCAGTACAGGATCACGCCGGTGATGGCGATCAGCGTGAACACGTTCGCCCTGAAATCGAATCTGTGGTCCTCCAGCGCCGCCGTCACCGCGTCCGCGACCACCTGCCATGCAGCGAACGAAGGCTGACACCATGATCCTACCCCATCGATCTGTCGTTAGCTTGTCCATCAGGAATGAAGTGAAAGTGATGCCCCTTGATCTCTGCAGCACACATGCATGCGGAGGCTTTGTGTGGAGAATCGCTCAAATCAGCACTCATAGTGGCGCTGTATGTCCACAATCGCACCCCGTGCATGGTGCCCGCCACAGTCTCGTGCACATCGTATTGCTTGTGAGTCTCCCCCTCCCAAAAGGCATCGTCGGCAGCAGCGCCAAGCGGGCTGCCGGGCTCCGGCTCTGGGCTGCAGGGACCGCTCTCCGCCGCGCTGCCGCCGCCGCGGCACACGATGAACGTGAACGAGCCGTTGACGGGGCCGCTGTTGCTCTGAGAAGGCGGAAACGCACATGTCATACAATGTGATTGCGCCATGCCTTGCCAATTCCACATGGCAACCGTGTCTCTCTTGGCCGCCAAGACATCCGCATCACGCGCACCAAGACCAGTCATGAGCGCCAACCTCACGTCAGCCGGAACACAGCGATACCTTGCCTAGGTTGGAGCGGCTGGAGCGCGCCAGCCGGTGCACGCTGGTGGTGCGCTGCGCTGTTGGGCGTCGCGCCGCAGTGCGCGGCGTCAGTTCCTCTTCCTCCTCCACATCCAGCACCGTGGCCTCCTGATTATCACGGGATATTCAGCCAGACGTGAGACGGCAATCCGTTTCAGCGAACGTCCGCCGGAGGCTCCAGGCAGGCAGAGACAGGCATGTGCCACCCACCTTTCTAAGTTCGGTGGCTTGACGAAGCTGACAATACAATCCGTTCTAAGGTCCGGCTATGATCACCTGATCAAGAAGCGGGGCCACTGTTGCTGTGTCGTCGTCTGTTGCGTCGCTCGCCGGCGCAGCGCTGGGCGCCAACCGCTGAAACAACCCCATTGCGAGCCCAAATGCGCTGGGTCCTGGCTTAATGTATCTTTGGTGATTTATCGAGACGTCCAATGCAGCGAGCCTCCAACACAAGATAATGCCTTCGGCGTGGACTGCGGAGTGCCTGCGAAGGGTGGAGGTTCCGGTCGTTAAAGCCTCGCTTCTAGGCCAGCGAACGCGCAGTGCCTAGGATGATATCGAGACGTTCTTAAACCTATTCCAGTCGGCTGGGCTCTCGACGAGCGTCACTATCATGCGCGGATTAGCACTGAAACGCTCGGTCGCGCTCACTGCGCAGCACACGACAGAGTCAGGGTTTAGATCGATAGTCGGCATGTGCATTATAGTCGTTGTACAACAGTAAAATCGATTGCAAAATCGCGGCAGACTGTGTACTCGGCACCTGAACGAGATAAGTGAATACAGTAGCGTGGCCTGGCGGTGCAGCTGCTGCGCTTGCGCCGTGGCCGGCAGCATCAGTTGGTGGTGCGCATTACACGCTTCCCAACTCGAAGGTATCCAGCCTGCAGGCGCGGCGAATCGACCATCTGCAGTGTCAGAATGACTTTCGAGAATTCAAGTGACATCTGTTCTTGCAGCCTGCCTCATGCGTGGTGGCGTCTTGTGTGTGGCTTGCTGTGGGTTGGACTATGACTGGGCTGACAAGCTGAGATGCGCGCGATACGCAGCAACACAATTACAGGGACATGTCCTTGTGTATCGTTCAGAACATCTGGTTGCAATTTGCATCGTGCTGCTACCTTGCTGCGGACATCACTCACCTTCCTGACAGCCTCGTCCAGGCAATACTCTGTCGCGCCTGTCGGGTTCAGGCCCGAGCCACGCACAGAAGCACTCACTGGCATGATTCGTCGCGACTGATGGCCGCGCCAGGCTGCATGGCATCGCCCACTTTAGTCTTGGTCTGCGAGTCCATCAGTCTGAAGCGCTACCATTCCTCTCTATCCTAGCACTGCCAGGCATATTGCGAGCCCGAGCTTTTGACATCGTGCAGGTTCTTGTAAGCAGGTGAGTGGCTATGGGCGTGCCCACGTTCACGGCGATGCAGCCGTGTGGCGGTGTGAACGCGCGGCCGCACACGGCGTGCTGACTTGGCCGTCAGACGGCAGCAACATATCGCTCAGCTGGTCAGGGGCCGCGACATGTGAGGCGGCCGGCGTCTACAAAGTGCGGCGAGCCGCGAAACACAACAGCCTCCGTGCGGCCGCGAGGTGTGGCTGCGTCGCCGACGGTGCGGCAATGTTGGTGGAGGACAGCGCACGAAAGCTGTGAGACGGGCCTGAGCCTGGGCTTGAAAAGAACCCTCGCGCAATGGCGGCGGCGGCGGCGCAGCCCTCGGCGGAGGGTCTCGTGCGCCTGGGGGAGATCCGCGAGGAAGCGTACACCAAAGTGCTACGCGCCTTCACCAAGCAGAGCTTCGACTGGGTGAGGGAGATCTCCCTTTGGAGCTGCCCGTTCAAGAACCGTTGAAATGTGCAGTCCAGGACTCTGCCTCAAGAGCCGTCACATGCCAGGCCCAGAGCGCAGCTGAGAACTGCTCACAGACGTCTGCCCATTGCGTGTCCAGAGGCCCAGAGGCTTGTTGCACTACCCGCAGGGGCGGGAGAAGGTGCTGGGGAACCTGCGGAAGGAGCTGCACATTGGCAACGATGCGCACGCCGAAATCATGGAGTGCGTGCTCAATGGCCAGGACCCGCCCCGCGTTGCCGCTGCCGCCGCTACAAGGTGCGAGCAATAGCTAAGCTGTGCAGGTGGAGGTTCAAGCAGACAGCGACAGAGTTGAGCACGGCCCACACTGGTGGGAGCTGCGGCACCATTGCCTCACTGTTCGACCTTTGCCTAATTGCAGCATTCCTCTGCTGGTCTCACAGGGCTCTGCAGATGCAGCCGCGGGAGCAGGCCAGCGGGCCGCCCAATGCGGACCAGTATGGCCGCAGCAGGGCGCTGTCTGCCAGCCGAGGATTTGGCCGCCACGGCGCAGCCGGCAGGGGCAGCGACGCAGGCGTCCCTGACCCCTACAGCAGCCATGGCAGCCCAGCGGTCATGGATGGGAGGAGCGTGCAGCGGCGCAGCGTCGAGGCAGCGTCGTTGGGCATGCTGGCAATACCCCACAGCCCACCGGGCGGCTACCAGGGGCGGCAGCAACAGCAGCAGCAACAGTGGCCTGGCGGCGGCGGCGGCGGCCGTGGCGGCCCAGCAGGATGGCAGCAGCAGCAGCAGCAGCAGCGCGGCGGGGGAACACAGCACCCTGGGCACGCACAGCACCCCGACGGCAGCTACTTCCACCAGCAGGGGCGCCCCCACTACGGCAGCGTCGACGCGATGATGCAGCAGCAGCAGATGCAGATGCAGCAGCACCCTGGTGGCGGAGGGGGCTACCCGCAGCCAGCGCTGCCGCACCACCAGATGCGGGCGTCGCCGCAGACGGCGCCGCTCGGCGACTTTGCGCCAACGTATGCGTCCCCAATGGGCGGCTACGGCGGCCAGATAGCGGCGCAGCAGCAGCAGCAGTACGGCGGCGGCGGCGCGGCGGCGGCGAGGGAGCTGTGGCCGCCGCAGCAGGGCGGCCGCCCAATGCAGCCGCAGCACATGCATGGCCTCGGCGATGGCGGCTATGCAGACGACGGCTTCGGCAGCGGCAGCGTGGTGGGAGCCCCCGGCCCGGCGACGCCGCCAGCAGCGCATGGCGCCGCGTTTACCGCGTCGCCTGGCGGCGGCGGCATGCCCAGGGGGCCAAATGCGAGGGACAGCCCCGGAGGCAAGCCCGCCGCCGCCAAGGCGAAGCTGCCGCTGAAGAAGCGGCCGGCGCCGGGCAGCGGCGAGGGCGTCCCCCCGCACAAGCAGGCGAAGAAGCGAAAGGTGCAGTTGTGCCTATGACATCGACATGTACAACGAACCGGTCTGCTGACCACGAGTGTGATTCGTGCTCATGTGTTATCCCACTACAATTACACTGTGCCTGGCCTGCTGTTGCTTCTCAACACTGTCAAAGGCCAACCTTGTCGGTGTCTTGGCTGCAGCCTGAGGGACTGCTGCCGGCGCATTCAGCAGCTGTCCCGGGCAGGGACAGGCCGCCCATCGCAGCAGGAAGCCTGCAGCTGGACCCGCTTCTCGGCCACCGTGTGAAGGTGAGAGTGTAGGCCTGCGCAACCAATGCACTCGCATCCACTACAAAGTTTGACATGAATGTGACACCAATCTGTTTGCCAGCTATTTTGGTCAGCAGAATTGCACCCGCTGTTCGCATTCGCCTGAGACCTGGACAGTGCCAAGTGACTGTCCAGGTCTCAGGCGAATGCAAACATGCAGCAGGCCACACATGTGCAGATCCACTGCTGCTCGCTCTGCAGGCTGCAAGCTTGCGGCTGCCCCTCGTTCTGACCGTCAATTCGCATGCAGGTGCTGTGGCCACAGGCGGGCGGCTGGTGGGACGGCGTCATCACTGACTACAATGCCATAACTGGGCAGCACTGGTGCGCATTATCGCTGGTGTATGCAGAGACACAAACAGCGAGCTTCTGTCGTTGTCACGCAAGGCGCACACCTCCTGTCGCACATGTATGTTGTGCAAAGTAACACTCTGCGAACACGGATGCTCGAAGAACAGAAGCCGCCCCGGGTGCTTCCTTGCCGCATCCCGAGTACGCGCACTTCCTGCTGCAGCGAGCGGCTAGCCCCCAGCAGCTCCCGACTCGCCTTTCTTTGTGTGCTCCAGTGTGGTTTACGACATGAACACGGAAAATGAGTCCTTCGAGTGGACCCAGATTCGGGGCGCCCTCGCCAACGAAGTGCAGGTCCTCCCGGACACGGTGGACCTGCTACAGGTGGGCTTTCATCATTCCCATTGATGAAATTATTCATTCGATGATGACCTCATTACATTGGATGGACTCGCCGACGGGTCATGCGAATCTTCCCCTTCTCCTTGTCCACCGGCTATCGATTGACCTGTCGTCAGCATTTTTGCTGAGTCGATATCGATCTGCCAGCTGGCAGATATGCAACCGTGTGCACCATCTAGCAGCCCCAATATGAGCGCCAGCACAGTTGACTCTCATGCGAGACGACCTCGGTGTCGCAATGCATGCTGAGCTGCTTTGCGTGTGTCGGTCGCAGGCTCGTCCGCATGCCGGCAGCGTGTCGCAGCAGGCGCCTGCAGCGGTGGCGCAACCGCCGCCCAAGGCAGCCAGCAAGCCGGGGCGCAAGCCCAAGGCTGCTGCAGCTGCAGGTGCCCATCAGCTGTCAAACGCCATCAGCTGTGAGGCTGTGCATGACCTGATGAAATTGTTCAGTGCAGACACTGTGGTTTTGCACTCCTTCCCTGATGGTTTGGTTTGAGGCAGGCACTGTGTTGTCGCACCCCTACCCAGAGTGCAGCCTGGCTGTTCACTATACGGCTAACTGTTCCGAACCTCACCAATCGACACTCTGTCTGGCTGATGCGCAGGCGGCAGGGGCGTGGACGGCAGCAGCAACGGTGGCGGCGGCGCGATGCCAAACGGGCGGCCAACGTCGGCGCTGCGGGCCCCGCCGCCGAAGGCCAAGCCGAAGGCCGCAAACGGCCTTTTGCACCACGGCGGCGGCGGCGGCGCAGCGGGGCCGCAGGGCAGCTACGGCATGGCAGAGACGTACAGGTACGCCCACATAGCCCCAGTCACAGCCATAAACCCGTGCAAGCCTCAGCATAGGGTCAAACATCTGCACCTTGCAACAATGCAACAAGGGCAATGACTTTCATGATGCAATTTCAATGTTTGATGGGTTTCGGCTTATCATGCAATCTGCCAACAGATGCTTGGATTTTGGCGTCTCCAGGGAAGAGTATGCGCAGCGGCCGCAGCCGCCGCAGCCGGCGCAGGCGCCGCAGCAGAACCACGGCTTCCACCAGCAGCAGCAGCAGCAGCAGCAGTACAGCTTCCAGGTCGTCGGCGGCGTCTCAGACTCAGATGAGGAAGAGGATGAATTTTCTGACGGTACGGCCCGCCACCGTGCTACTCGCTCCCACACACATGCATTGGATATGGCCAAAGCTCACCTTGCACTTGCTGTGCTGAACGCTGCTGCCGATGTGCTCTAGCACTGCTGCCATACGTGCTGCTTTCGCAGTTTGTGACAGTGTGAGTGTGGACGTGGCTGCAGAGGACTACGAATGACGGTGAGGTCCCGGAAAGGGGTGTGCCAAGCGGGATGTGACGACCAGGGAGCTGGTGTGAAGCATTAGCATTGACCTCCGTTGAAGTGCATCGAGCGCTCAGTCTAGCTACGACTTGCAGAACAACAGCATGATTCGAAGGACATATGTTGGTAGCGAAAGCGAATTCAGTGAATTTTCAGTCGAACGCACTGCTCGTCTAGTTGCCTCAGCGCCAGGACTGCGCCGGGATTACGCTGTGTCGGCGGCGCCTCTTTCAGAAAGCTGCCTCCAGTTCTAGACGCCTGCACTGTGAATAGCTATCGGTGAAAAAACACCAACCGCCGTCAAATGTAAGCCAGGTTTCGTTATCGGACATCTCAGCTCATCAGGTGCAACCTGATGCAAGTGGCCTCCACCTCAGCATGATGAGCCAGGGTTTACTCGTACGCTCTCCGTCAAGACCCTCCGTATTGCATGCAGTGAGCTTGCTAGCAAATACATTGCCACATTTCAACGAATCATATTTCCAGCGGCCCTTCCGACACGTTCACATATGCTCCCTGCATCGATGCATGCAGGTTGCGGATTGAAGGCAGAGTGAGCGAGACATAGAACTGCTTGCCGGAAGCTGCCAGACCGTCTGCACGGCAGCTGGCAGCATATAATTGGTTTCTTCTGAACGCAATACGCTCAGATGTGATCCAGCCATTGCGCCAAAGGTGCTGCTGAGTCAGGCCTGCAAGTCGTGCCGGCTGCTGTCGAAGGGCTGCCAGCTGACCGTCCGTGTTTCCGATTCGCGAGGCGCCATGAACGTTGGCACACAGGAGCTGCAGGCTCTGCAATCCAAGACGGTGCGCCGGCTGCACACAGACGGACCGCTGCTGCGGCGCGCTGTGCATGGCCGCCGGCGCGCATCTTTGCAGTGCCGAGTGCTTCCCGTCCTGTTCGTCAGTGAACTCTTGCTTCGATCTCGCAGTCACGGATTCGGAACATATGCATCCTGGCGCACGTGGACCACGGCAAAACGACCCTGTCGGACCACCTGATCGCGTCCAATGGCCTCATTCACCCCAAGCTGGTGGGCCAGATGCGGTACCTGGACAGCCGCGACGACGAGCAGGTGATTGATATCAGTTTCTCCTCGAACTTTTTCTCGCAGTAGCTGCAGGATATGCGTAGCCGCCAATAGATCGGCTTTCGCCGCCATCGCCGCCGCCGCCTTCCCGCGTGTTTCCGCATGCAGCACTGCATGCTGACAAGTCGCAGCTTATTGCATTACATGACGCTGCTTGCTCCTTTTCCACGGAAATTCCCGTGCCCCAAGACCTCTGCCGCACACCTGCCAGCGCGCTTCACATCTGGATGCCTCATGCACTTCACTGCAACCTCATCGTGCGGAGAGCTGGACGACGCCCATCTGTTTTCCTGGCAGGCCCGCGGCATCACCATGAAGTCCAGCTCCATCTCGCTGCTGCACCTGGTGGGCGAGCGCGGCGGCAGCAGGGGCGCGCCCTCGGCCGCGACCATCAGCGAACGAGCGGCGCACGGCGTCCTGGTCAACTTGATCGACAGCCCCGGCCACGTGGACTTCTGCAGCGAGGTGTAGCTCTAACCATTCTTGATGACTCCACTGGAGTGTCAGATTATCCACATTCCAGAAGCGCTTTAGACCTGCCTTCTTGCAATTTGACCTGGCAGCCCGCAGTACCGATGAAAGGGCAACTGAGAGGCCAAAGCGGCTGAACGGGGCCGTGCATTGCGGGCAGGTGTCGACGGCGGTGCGGCTGAGTGACGGCGCGCTGCTGGTGGTGGACGCGGTGGAGGGCGTCTGCATCCAGACGCACGCCGTGATGCGCCAGGCCTGGGAGGAAAAGGTGAGATTGCGGGTTGGCAGGCGACACTGCGTGACTGACTGTTTGGTGACACTGCCATTGGGGCGGATAGTGGTCGCCAGCCTGATGTTCCTGGTCTTCAGCTCCCATGTCAACCTTCTGGAGGTCGGAGAGGGGATGTGTCCTTCCCGAACAGACATCCACACCCGCCAAATTGGCCGCGTCCCAGTACAGAAGCCTGCACCTCGCCTGTGACCGGGCTTTTTCGACGCATGCACAGGTCAAAATGTGCCTGATCATCAACAAGGTGGACCGCCTCGTGCTGGAGGTGGGCATGAGCCCCGCTGAGGCGGCCGAGCGGCTGCGCAGCATCGTGACGCGTGTCAACGGCGTGGTATCGGCCTTTGCGTCTGAAAAGTACATTTCCGACGCCGACGGCGTGCTCGCGGCGCAGGAGGGCCCCGACGCCGCCGCCGGGTGAGCATCCTCTTGCTTGTGATGGCTCAATTTGTGTCTGAGCCTGTGGCTGGAGCCTTCATGAGCACAGCAGGGTTGGCTCCGGGACATGAGTCGATTCTCGACCGCCAGCGGCGCTGTCAGGCGCACGTGGCTGCTGGTTGCATCAGGGATTCGGATATGTTGAAATGCGCAGAGGTCCTGCGTCCCTAGCAGAACGCAGACAGCAACTCTTCAAGTAAGAGTTGGTGGCTAGGCAATTCAACCAGAGATGTGGAACTGGTTTTATCGAGCCAGACACTCTTGATAGACAGTCGTTTGGCTGTGGCAGGGCAGGAAAACATGCCACAGGATAATGGCGTCAATGTTGCAGACGCCATTCTGGCATCCACAGTGGATTATCTGCATAGGGATGGCGTCAGCAGCGGCTGCGTACCGCAGTCACGGTCATGAGTCGCGGATGAAGTTATCATGCTATTTGATTGAGTCACTCGTGGTCACTTGCGGATCAGGAAAAACATTCGCGGCGCCGCCACCGAATCTACCGCTGAGGCAAAAACGGCCCATTCTGGCTCTCTTACATAGTGCGTGACATCGGAAACGTAGCAAATACTCGATTGCACACCATTCACTTTGAGAACAACCGGCGAATGTTTGGGTCGAGTTTCGCGGTCTTCAGTGCATTTTCCGGGGAATTTCGAACTTTCTGGCCTACGCGCGGACTGCTCGCGGACTCGCCCTTGACGTTTGCAAACCAGCTCGCGGACAGCTGAAATCTTCAATCATCCGCGACTGATGCCCGTGACTACGGTATTGTCCGGACAGCGCCCCTCGAAAACCAGTTGAAATCGGAATCAGAATAACCACCGGCCATGTGCATGCAGGGACGGCGTCAATGGCGGCGCGACGTACGACTCGGACGAGGAGGAGCGGCGGCGGCTGCAGGAAGAAGCGGATGACGAAGACTACTTCAAGCCGGAGGAGGACAATGTGGCCTTCGCCTCCGCGGGCGACGGCTGGGCGTTCACGCTGGGGCAGTTTGCCGCGATGTACGCTGCGCGCTTGGGCGGCAGTTCGAAGGCGCTGCAGAAGGTGGCTGCCCCGCTCAACACACGTGCGTCAGAAAGTGTGCCAGATGCACCTTTCGTCCCGTGTTTCAGCAATCGTACTCACGCTTGTACACCTTGTGTACATGCCAGGCCTGCCAGGACGTGTTGCTGCTCTGGCGCTGCGCTGTGCCATTCTGCATTCCGCACACGCTCAGCAGCGGAAGCGGACGCCAAGCATGACAAACAAGATCATGCAATGTGCACGATCATAGATATCCTGTTTTCCACAGGCGCTGTGGGGTGACTACACATACAATGCGAAGGCAAAGCGCATCGTGCGGCTGCAGCCGCACCGCGGCGACCGCGGCCGCCCGCTGTTCGTGCAGCTGGCGCTGGAGCCGCTGTGGAAGGCCTACTCCGCGGCGCAGCCTGGCTCCGACCCCGAGGTGCGTGTCTCAGGGCACAAGCTGCGTCAGATCAAAAGTGATTGGGCCCACCTGCGAAACCGGCCGATGCTCCTACGATGCTGGTGCAGCTATGCAAGTTTCGTAAGCCCAACACGCGCTGGCATCTGCTCCTAGCCAGGTTCAGGTTCAGACTAGAAGGAGCATTGTGTCTGTCGTGGCAGCCGAATGGCAGTGCAGCTGAGTGGCTGCGCGCTTCTTCGTATGTTCGTATGAAGCTGCACTGTTGTCAGTCAGTGATGTTATGTACTTCAAGGTCAGGACTGCGCCTGAGAGCTCATGTACATGCAGGGGCTGCTTATGTCTGTATCTCAGGGCAACATGCTTGAGCAGGAGGTGCTGGGTTAGATCATGGCGGGCAGTTGGGCGTGCAGGCAGTTGCTATGGCGCCGGCGCACCCGCGGACACCCAATCACGTATTGCACAGCAAGTTGCGTAGCAGGTTGTTGGTAACGTCATGTGAGACTTTGCACTGACTCAACTTGTTAAGCTCGTTGTAACAGGAGGTGCTGGGCAAGATGGTGGCGGGGCTGAGGCTGGATGTCAGTGCCAAGGCGCTGGGCCACCCGGACGCGCGGACGGCGCTGCGCGCGGTGCTGCGCGCCTGGCTGCCGCTGTCGGACGCGGTGCTCGGCATGGCCGTGGCCCACCTGCCCGACCCTGCGGTGGGTTGCTGCTCCCTACATGTTCCACTTGCTCTTCCAGTGCCGCTGACGAGTGGCAAGGATATCCACTGCGCGGGCTTCAAACAGCTGTTGCATCCCGCTGCATTTACCGGCTTGTCCTTCTGCCGCCGCGGTCCGAGGCGCTGCGCGGGGCGCCTTGCGTCCTTCCTTTCCAATTCCTTGAATTGTTGGCTGTTGCATGCAGTCAGCCGCGCCGGAGCGCATACCGCGGCTGCCGCCGCCGCTGATGTGCCTCTTGCCTTGCGAATTTCCGTATCTCGATGTTCTCTGGCAATTTCATGCAGTCGGCCGCGCCGGAGCGCGTGCCGCGGCTGCTGCTGCCGCGTTCGGAGGCGCTGCGCGGCGCGCCTTATGTCGTTCCTTCCTCGTTTCCCTACTGTTATATGGCTCTTTCATGCAACTGGCAGCGCCAAAGCGTGTGTCGCGGCTGCTGCCGCCAGGGTCCGAGGTGCTACGCGGGGCGCCGCTGCCGCCAGATGTCCGGCGGCGGTCCCTCTCTCTCTTTCTCTTAAATCTCTTGAATCTTTTTGTCGTGCAGTCGGCGGCGCCGGAGCGCGTGCCACGGCTGCTGCCGCCGCGGTCGGAGGCACTGCGCGGCGCGCCGCTGCCACCCGACGTTCAGGCGCGCCTGCACGCAATGGAGGCAGCCGTGGGTACCTGCGACACCTCCCCGGGGGCGCCGCTGGTCGTCTACGTCTCCAAGATGGTCGCCGTCCCCGCCTCGGCGCTCCCAAGGTGAGTTTCTGCTTCACCAAAGGTCTTCACCAAGCATCAATCACTGGCTAGGATTTAGCTGACAATCGTGATTGTAACTTCCTGCTCTTGGCTGACTGATGGAAGCAACATGCTTGAATTGGAAACACAAGACACATGCAGAGCTAATTACCCTCCTCTCGATCCCGGTTTCCGGTCTCGTTCGGTTGAGGGCAGTCGCTCTGCGACAGTAACTCTGGTGGCGATGCTGCGCAATGTGCACCGGGATTGGCTGCCAGCCGCCTGGTGCCGCAGCTCCCTGCCACATGAACATAATACACCACACATCAAGCCCCGTTGCACACCCTGAAAGCACTTGATACTGCTGCTCTTGTGCACTCAGTAGCCCATGGTAGCTACTCCCAGTCTGCGAAATCTTCCAACGGACATTGAGAAAGTTTTTTTGAGGGAAAACTTGATCAATTCTCGTGATGATCATGGGACATAGGCAGCATGGGCAGCCGGCGCCGGCCGACCCCAACCCTGAGGTCTTCCTCGCCTTTGGACGTGTCTTCTCGGGCGTTGCGCGCGACGGCGCCACCGTGCAGGTGAGCCTCCTGCGAGAGCATGCAGCATGGACACCTTTCGCAACAGCGTGCCGGCCCGGCACTAACCGCACCGCATGCTCCCTGGCCTGGCCGGCATGCACATCACCAGTCATGTCTCACGATGTTTTTGCTGCTCTCAAACATACTCTCAATTATCACATCTGCCAGGCTCTGATCACAACAGCTGCATTCCTTGAATTACTAGTACTTCATGTGCAGGTGCTGTCGGCGGCGTTTTCGCCGGCGCAGCCGGGGGAGCAGCGGCACAAGGCGCGCATCGCCGGCCTGTACCTCATGATGGGACGCGGCCTCGAACGCCTCTCGGTGCGCCCTCTGCTTGTGACACCATTCTTGCAGCTACCCAGCCCTGGGGGAACATGCGTCTTAATTGATGATTTCCAGGACACAGTCATGTTTTGGAACCTCTGGGCATCTGCTTTGTCTTGCCCAAAGCTGATACACTAAAAGGACAGCCGTCAACAATGGTAATGTGCCATCTGCCTGCAGGAGGTGCCTGCGGGCAATGTGCTCGCCATTGGCGGCCTGGACACCGCCATCCTCAAGTCGGCAACGCTCACGGACAGCGCCGCCGCCCGGCCGCTGGCGCCCATGCTCTTCCAGGCGCGTTTTCCGCAAGTCTCGAGTGTTTTTGCAAATTTTGAAGTGAACAGCCCTCATACTCTTCCAGGCGCATTGCCGAGGCACGTGCCTGCGTGTAGATGATGCTGACTTCGGAAAAAAAATTTGACTGGTTTCAATCAACATGTTTGTCACGTGGCCACAACGTGCAGCTGCAATCTAAGCTGTGTTGCAGCAGCGCGGACTTGTGCCTGGGCCGCAAGGTGGCTGCCTCACTGGGACACCAGCAACGGCTGTCCTCTTGCCGATGTTCAACTGCGCGCCTGCTGCTGCATGCACTCAGTATCTCCTACATCTCCCGCTGCATTCTCTGTGCAAACCGGCATCCGCAGCCCACAGCCTTACTGTTACCGGATGGAGGACCAGCAAGAGGCCGACTCCCACATCGTCAATTGGTAACATTCCCTCCTCAAATTGAAAGTACTGTCTACCCAGGCGGCGCCCATCGTGCAGTGGTGGAGGCGAAGGCGCCCGGCGACATCGAACCGAGATTGCGAGTGAAACTTTGTAGAATTGATTGACGACGCACGATATTTCTGCATTACGCAGGCGGCGCCCATGGTATGGGTGGCGGTGGCGGCGGAGGCGCCCGGCGGCGTTGAAGTTGAATTGACGCTCGCAAATGATACAATGAAACATGACCGCATCCCTGCATCGTATAGGCGGCGGCAATTGTGCGGGTGGCGGGTGGAGGCCAAGGCGCCCGGCGACATGGCGGCGCTGGCGGCGGGGCTGGACCTGCTGCGCCTTGAAAACAAAACGCAACATATCAATCCATAATTATCGCATCCCTACAGGCGGCGCCCATCGTGCGGGTGGCCGTAGAGGCAAAGGCACCCGGCGACATGGCGGCGCTGGCGGCTGGGCTGGACCTGCTGCACCGCGCCGACCCTCTCGCCGAGGTCACCCTGCAGCCTTCCGGCGAGCACGTGCTTGGCGCCGCGGGTGCGTTGCCGGCGTGATTTCGTGTCTGTCCTTCTGCTGCACTACCCAAGCTGCTGCACCGTGCCGACCCGCCGCAGGTGGGTCGCATGCTGGGCAACCCGTCTTCAAATCGGCAGGGTGCCGGACACTAATACAACGCCGCCCACGATGACATTGCACGACACCATTGCGAAGTTGTATAGTGATTGAATAGAACAATGTGCGGCCGCAGGCGAGGTGCACCTGGAGACGTGCATCCAGGACCTGCGGGAGCGCTTTGCGCGGGTGGAGCTGACGGTGTCGCCGCCCCTCGTCGCCTTCCGCGAGTCCGTCGCCGACCCTGCCGAGGGGCCCGACGCTGCGCCGCGCCCGCCGAAGGTGCTTGATACATATTGAATTATTCCAGTCACTGCCGATCGAGGGTGCAGTTGCCCCTTGCAGCCTGCTCCACATGATGTGGCAAGCATAGGCGCGTGCATTGCAGAGATTGCATGGCGTCAGTCCCCTTGCACAAAAGCACGAAACGTTCCAATGTCTCGTTTCCGGCAAGATCAAACAGAACAACGGTTAACGGCTGTCTAAGACAGTTGTTGCCCGGCACAGGTGGTGGAGGGCACGACCGCCAATGGTCGCGTCTCGCTGCGGGTGCGGGCGCTGCCGCTGCCGGCCACCGTCGCCAGCGCGCTATCCGAGAACGCGGACCTCATCCGCGCGGCGGTCGACTCGTCGCAGCGCACCCATGAGACCAGCATGCGCGCACGCGCCGGCGGCCGCGATGGCACTGCGAGGGCGGCGACTGCACAAACTAGCGGCGGTGGAGACGCAGCGGCGGGCGGCGCCGAGGCGGACGTTGGCGCCGGGCGCGACCAGAACGGCGCAACGGCGCCGGCTCCGGCAGCTGGCGGCTCGGCAGAGGACCATGCAGACGATGGCGGCGGCGCGCTTGGCGCCCTGCAGAAGAGGTGGGCGTTGAGTGACGCTGGAACCCTGAAATGTTAGATAAAATGCTAGGGTTTTGAGGACTTACAGCAGCCACTTGTGTGGTGCCGTGCACCTCAGCTCCCTATGCAGCCCGCCTTCCCCTGGTGAGGTGGCAGCTGCAGGGTGCCTGTGCTGTGCTTGGTCCACATGGTGGCTGCCGTCCGACCCCCACTTGCATGGACGCAAACATGCCTCTTGCACTGCATGCTCCTGCGGAGCGCACCTCTGTGCCGACATCGTGATCGGAAACGCTTGACAAACTCTGACCCCTGACCAGCAGTGATGACGCGCAGGCTGGCAACGGCGGCGGAGGATGCGGGCGGCGCCTCGGCGGCGCTGCTGCGGCGGGCGTGGCTCATGGGTCCGCACCGCGTGGGGCCCAATGTGCTGCTGGCGCGGGAGACATGGCACAGGGTGGGCGGCGGGTTGTGGGAGGCGCCGCCGGCGCAGCTGCTGCGGCTGGGGCGGCGCGAAGCCGCGAGCGCTGAGGAGGAGGCGCACCAGGTGGGGGCGGCAGGAAACAAGCACGACAGAGAATGCAGCAGAAGGGTCTTGAAGTTCTGGACAGTGTGATGACGTGCTGCGCAGTCAAGTGCCTTGGAACGCGGACACACGCAGCTCACGTAGGAAGCTGAAGATGATACTCTACAGTTTAACCAATCCCGTCAAATCGCATCTATTGTCCGTGCTGCAGATTGGGGATCAGGTGCGGCTGGAGTTGGGCGGCCCGGAGATGGGCGCCCTGCTGCTTCCTGCTGCCGCGCCGGCGGGGGCCGCCTCCTCAGCTGTGCACCTTCCCCCGGCTGCCGGGGAGGGCCGCTCAGCGCCCGCCAGTGAAGCAGGTGCGCCATGATGATGCCTTTCCGCGCGTCGTCTGTTCTCAGGCACCTGGGTTGTCCGAGAATGTCGTTGTTGCCTCGATGCAGCTGTGCTGCCAATCTCGGGACTGCATTGAGGCCAATGCGCGCGTCAGCCGAGGATGACCCTGCCTAGGCAATTGCAGCATCAGGGATGTCTGTCTTCTGCGGAACTGTAGTTGTTGGCTAGTGGGGGTTGCGCGATGAAGAAAACCTTTTGAACGAGGCCTCCGCTGTGACAGGTGGGGCCGCATCATGACTTTACACTTTGTTTCAGAGCACTGTCTGAGCGCACCTCCCCAGCCACACCCAACCTGCCTGGTCAGCATGCCACATTCGCGGGTTATGCAAAACGTTGCTTCTGCACAGCAGCAGGTGCGCCTAAAGGTGTAGTCATAATTGCGCCATGATGACTTCATCGCTCTAGCCCTGAGACCTATCCTATACCCTGCAGGCTCAGCGGCGGAGGCGATAGATCCGATGGCACTGGCGTCCATGCTGCACGCGGTGGAGTCGGGTGTCGCTTCCGGCTTCCAGCTGGCCGCCGCCGCGGGGCCGCTGTGCGACGAGCCCATGTGGGGCGTCGCCTTCGAGGTGCAGCTCTGTGCAACACAGAACGTGATATACCACACTAGCATCCAGAGCTCGCAGGCTGATAGCTGAGTGTGCATCGACGAAACAACGCGGCGGTGGCTTTCGTTGCAGGGCACGGGGATGGCATGCTGTCAGCTGCTGGGCGGCAACCACATGACGCACAGGACATCTGCAACCTTGCCCTGCGCGTGGGCATGCCTCGCGATTCGCCTTGTGATGTTGTGTCTGTATAATACTGTGCAGGTGGAGGCATGGGTGAACCTCACAGGGCAGCGGGGGGCGGGCGCCAGTGGCACCACGCTGGATCTGCAGGAAGACGTATACGGCCCCCTCAGCGGCCAGGTGAAGGCTGCCCCACTGCCCTTTCGCAGCTGTGGCACAAACAACGAACATGTTGCGCGTACTGCATGCTGCACATACTCCTTGCCCACCCATCACCCTCCACTCGTTCGTGGAGCAGCCGTCCGAGCCCCTCCAGCACAAGAACTGCTCAAAGTGTGTGTGACGTCGTGGGCGTGCGGCGCAGGTGACGGCAGTGGCGCGGCAGGCGTTTCGGCGAGCGGTCTCGGAGGCCAGCCCCCGCCTCGTGGAGGCCATGTTCCTGTGCGAGGTGTCCGCCTCGTCTGAGGTGCTGTCGGGTGCGCGCTTGCGTTGCCTTCCGCGGGTCTCTTATACATGCAGTGTTTGCGCAGAAGGCATTGCATCCTTTGCTTCAGGCCCAAACCCTGCCACAAAGCAGCAAGATGTTGCAGGCATGTGATTGCGCCCCTTGCCGATTTGCAAAACAGCCCTCGCTGGTGCATGTGCTTGCGCCCCTCTGCTCTGGAACCTCTGACATCCTGAAATTTTGAGTTCCATGTGCTCCAGGCGTGTACACGGTGCTGGGGCGGCGGCGGGCGCGCATTATGTCGGAGGAGATGCGGGAGGGCGCTGACGTCTTTGCGGTGCACTCCTTCCTGCCAGCGGAGGCGTCCTTCGGCCTCATGACAGAGATGCGGCAGCGGTCGTCGGGGGGCGCCTCCGCTTCGCTGCTGCTCAGCCACTGGGAGCGCCTCCAGGTGATCAACTGTAGAAGCAACATCAGTGGACGCAGGGGAGCGGCTTTTTTGGTCGAATTTCGAACCGATCTTAGACTCGGAAGGTGCGGCAGCTCCTCCAGCGGCGCCTCCGCCTCGCTGCTGCTCAGCCACTGTCAGCGCCTCCAGGCAACCGAGCTGAGGCATCTATTCACTAGAGGAAAGGACGACCAGTGGACGCAGACGAGTGGTTGTTTTGGCGGATGCTGAACTGGATCTAGACTCAGAGAAAAGCTGCAGTGGTTCGTCAAGCTGCGCTTCCGCCTCGTTACTGCTGGTGGCTGGGAGCGCTTGCAGGTGTGCCGCAGTCCCAAGGTTTCCTGAACTTGCACTTGGGCTTTGCACTGGAGAATCCTGGTCCTACCTCACAACAGCTTGTGCCAGCCAGCGGCAACCTGGTGAACGGAAACCGGCGGAGCTGCAGAGTGCTTGTGGCTCCGAAATGGAAACAATGCGCCTTGCGAGCCCAGTGATTCCCATGTCTTCACTGAAAGGTCGTCAATGCATTTGCAGCCGTGTGCTCAGGGCCAGTAACAATGCGCACTAAACGGACGCGCAGGTGGACCCGTTCTTCGTGCCGACGACGGAGGAGGAGCGGGAGGAATTCGGCGAGGAAGGGCAGGGCGTGGGGGCGCCCAACCTGGCGCGCCGCCTCATCGACTCGGGTACAGCTGTTCGTTTTGTCCCTTGCATTTGCCTGTTCTTCTTGGTGGGGCGCCCAACCTGGCGCGCCGCCTCATCGACTCTGGTGCTCGGCTTCCTTGCCTCTCCCCACTGCCTTTGATGCTCTTCCTGTGCTTCTTGTTGTCTAATGACGTTGTTGGTCATCACACTGCGATGGAACGAGTAACACGTTCGTTCAGTCGACGAGCCATCAATAAAGACTTGTGTGTGTTGTTTTGTCAGTGCGCCGGCGCAAGGGGCTGCCGGTGGAGGAGAAGGTGGTGAAGGACGCCACCAAGCAGCGCACGCGTGCGCGCAAAGTGTGACGGCCGTTCGGATCAGGGCAGCTCAGGCTGTTGGTGGAGAGTGTGCAGCCGGCTGCTGTGGTCCTCTGAGGATGCTGGCAATCCTTGTCTGATGCCAGGAACCCGAGATTCGGAATCTGATGGGAGTTCAAGCAAGCAAGTGTACCTGCCTGATTGGAATTCAGCAAGTATGCCTGCCCGTGTAAGGACGCTGGCATGGAAGTGCATGGATTTTCATCAAGTACTCCAGTGGCACAGTAGATGATGCGTATTCCCAGCCGGTCCAGCTAACACTGACATTTTCAGCCAGTTCAGCGCCTATCGTGAAAGACGATCGATGTGCACGCAGCAGATCGGACCAGGCAGCAATTGAACCTATGGTGGTAATTCCGATATAGCTCACACAGGCAGCGTGTTCGAAAGCGCATGCCTCCACTCTATTTTTCGTCTCGTCAGATACCGAGGTCGAAGCATGGAACGTCGTGATCCACATCAGAAGAGGGCTCCACTTGCATGACCGCCTGCGATGCTGCTGCGGCAAGCGGTCCCTGCGCTGTGGGTGGCCTCAGCTGCGTCTCGGGTGCTGCCGGCCCATCCCCCATTGCCCCGCTGTTCCATGCCAACCCTTCGTTCGGCCCCTCCTCGTTGGCCTTCGCCGCTGCCTCGGTGCATCCTGCGGCAGCTGCGCACACCGCCGGCACGTACTGCCCTGCTACAGCGGTGGCCGCCGCAGCCGTAGCCGCCACCGGCTTTGCACCCGCCGCCGGCAACAGCACTCGGCCGTCCGGCCAGAACGCACCGGCGCGCCCGCGGCAGCCGCTGACGATGTCTGCGAGCGCGGGCGCCGACTGCGCCAGCGCCGGCGCGGCGCCGACGATAAACAGGTGGCGGCGCGCGCGCGTCAGCGCCACGTTGAGGCGGCGCGCGTCCGAGGCGAAGGCGCCGGGCCGCGTCACAGCCGTCGACAGGATGATCACTTCCTTCTCCATGCCCTGCTCGGTCACAACAGCACATCACACCATCATATCCTGTCGCAGCTGAACCAGGCACAGCAGCTCGTGATGCGACTAGGCTAGAGATTCATGCCTGCAGCTGGGACACAGTATGTTTCAGTTGAAACGGGCCACGCAGAGTTTGCTAGCACGAAGCAGGATCGCCCGGCAACTGACGAGTCTCTGCACGAGGTGAAGTGCGCATGCCTGGAAGCTGTCCACAGTGGCAACCTGCACCGACTCCGGCGCTTCCGCCGGCTGTCTTCCGTGTCGCCGCATTCTGCGGCCGGCGCGCCCTGTGATGGCTGCAGCGCGGCGCGCGCCAGGCCGCCCAGCGCCGCTTGTATGCAGCGCACCTGCAGTTGATGTTTATCACCGGCTCTGATGCTGGTGATGCCTCTTTGCTCGGGCTCCGACACTACAGTGGGGCAGCATAATGCGTGCACTAGCAACCCCTTGTACTAGCAACCCCTTGTGCAAGGTGGCGCTGAGATTAAATGACTTGCCGGCGGCTTGACCAGATGTGCACCCATGAAACAGGGTGTTGCGCCGTCACAGCCCAGCGGTGCGCGGCGCCGCACTTGGGCGAGGAAGAAGCAGATGACGTCGATGGACGACGACAGCACCGCATCGAACAGTTCTAGTTGCGACAAATTATCGCACTGAGGCCCTCAGTGTACAGTTCGCCACCTGGGCGCGGAAGAAGCAGATGACGCCGACGGACGACGGCGGCACGCCCGCCTCGGCCAGCAGCGCCACCAGGCGCTTCACCGCCGTCGCCTCTGCGGCGTTGGATGCGCTGCGGGAATTGTCGTACGCCTCGTTGCCCCTGCAGCAGGGTGGCCGGCAGCAAACGTGTCGAGGGTTTTGCTGTGAAGCTGCAGTAGATATACAACCTGCCGGGTTGCGGCGCTGTGAATGCAGGCTGGACGGCTGCAGCAGCACACAGCTGCAAAGCCTCTTCGAGATCATGTGATTATCACATGTACATCGCCACTGCCAGCATGTCAGGAGTTCAGTGAGATATTGACAGGAGCCTCACCTGACGTCCAGCACCGCCAGAGGCGGGCAGCCGGGCAGCAGCGGCCGCCGCTCTGCCGCTGTCACGCCGTCCAGCAGCTTCCCGCCTGCAAGGCCAATGTGTCACTTCCGTTTCAAGAAATACAGATTATCTCGCAAACTCCAAGTAGCACATCCTGTCTGGACTGGTGCAGCATGAGGTCACTCTGATGTCACCTGGGCTTGCTTGTCCTTCTCGGCACTCATCACGAACATGAACCGTGCAGACAACCGCAGAAGACTGCCGCTGCAGAGCAGCAAGCCCAGCGCACCGTAGAACTGCCGGTTGGGCACCGCCGACAGCGCCGGGTGGCAGCGGTACTGCCGCCGCAGCAGGTGCGTCTGCGCGCTGGCGGCCACCAGCCGCTCGAACAGCGGTCGGCCGAGGCCGGCGTCACGCCCCCCCTGCAGCGCCTGCGGCGACGCCACCAGCGGCGGCAGCTGGCACGGGTCGCCCGCCGCCACCAGGAACCTGGTTTGCAGAAGAGTGTAGGTTTGATGATATCCTCTAGCATCTCACGCATGTTGACTGCAGCATTGCAGCGCTGCCAACTGCTTGTATCAGCCTGCGACGGGCAACCTTGAACTCCCAACCGCATTTGCTATCATTACAAACAGAGTTTGAGCGCGCGTTAAATTCTAAACCCTGAATTTAAACACAGCGCACCGGCACTCGCGGAAACTGATGGGCGAGAGTATCAACGTTCTCGACTACCCATCTGAAGCCTGCACTGCAGCATTCTCCGCACCAGCACTTGGAGCGAATAATCGGCACGAGCGGCTCCACCATCTGAAGGTGAATCCTAGACCCGACCAGGAATAGGTTCTAAAGCGCACCGGCACTTGGAGCGGTTGATGGGGGCGAGCTTCAGCGGCGAGCGATCCTCCCAGAATCAAATCCAGACCCGACCAGAAACAGGTTGTAGAAAGCGCACTGGCACTCCGAGCGGATGATGGCGTGAGCGCCAGCGGCTCCACAACTTCAGCTTTCAAGGGTTTAAACAGTTTCGCAGCTTTCTGAACGCACCGGCACTTGAGCGGATGATGGGCGCAAGCGCCAGCAGCTCCACCATGTTTATGTTGAACCCTGAATGCTGGATAATCAGCCGACAAGAGCGCACCGGCACTTGGAGCGGATGATGGGCGCGAGCGCCAGCGGCTCCACCACCTGCGACGCCTCGTCCAGCAGCACGATGTCAAAGTGGACGCCCTGCAGCGCCTCGGCCACCAGCGAGGCGCAGCAGGTGGCGCCAACGACGCCCGCCGTCTTGAGGCGCTTGCGCCGCGCGGCCTCCGCCCCCTGCTGCACCGCCGCCAGCTCCCGTCTTCGGGCAGCGCGGCATCACGCAAATGCATCAGCGCCATGGACTGCTTGGACGGCTTATTCGTTTCGAATCTGGTTGCGGTGGTCAAGCTCATCACTTCGTGCCAGCACTGGGCACGCACATGATTTTGATCGTCTGCGAAATTTCATGTCTTGCTTTCGGTCGCCGGGTGCAACACCCGCTGCTGGTGGTCGGCAAAAAAGCTGTGCGGGAAATGGTTGCATAGCAGCATGATGCACTGGCTGATGGCGGCCTGGTTCAGGATTGCACAGAAGCAAAGCAGCATGACGCACTGGATGATGGCAGCCTCCCGGGGGCAGATCGCGGCGGCGAGCATGTCCTTGAGCTCCGCCGCGGCGCCGCCGCGCTTGCTCTTGCTGTCGGCGGCGGCGTGCAGCGAATGCGGCAGCACGCCCTTGTCGATCCGCGGCAGGCTGCCCACGCGCAGGAAGTCTGCGACATGAAACAACACCCCTAACTACTCGTGTATGGGACCATATCAAACCATCTGCCCTTGCGCTTGGGCACCCCATGGTGTATGCAAATAGAAGATCGCATTTGTGCACGAGAACTTACATTCCCGTGAACGCCACGGCTGCAAGCACTTCCGACGCCGCTGAACATGCAACATGCACCCCCATCTCGACATCTTCATGGCACCAGTAAGGATCAGGGCTGTTACGCATATGTTACGCATGCAGCAACCTGTGAAGCCGTGGGCGGCGAGCCCCAGCAGGATACGATCCACGGCGGCATTGGTGTGCGCCGCCACCAGCACCCGACCCCGCTGGGCGCCGGGCCCCCTGGCCTCCCGCAGGAAAAGAATCAGCGCCACCAGCAGCGTCGTCTTGCCTGTGGAAAACCAGAGGTACTGAATTCCGGTCACGTGTGCACGTTTCAGAAATGCAAGGCAGGTTACATGCATGCATGCTGTGGGAGCACCGGATGTGCAGAAGCAGGCAGCACAGCTGACAGTGGCATATGCATGCTCAGCTGGCGTCGCTTGCATGCATGCAGTGCCTGCAGACGGACATTTGACACAACAGTGTTGGCTGACGAGAAGCCTGGATGAAAACAAACACCACTGCGCCAAACATGCCCCACCTGAACCGAATGGCCCATGCACGAGCACGATCGGGTCGTCCTGCATATTCAACGTTGCCCCGTCATCAAACCATCGGCAATGCAGCAGTCAGGCAGTATGAGCCGCCAGCTTTCAGGGTCAGCAGATACACAATCAACCTGTTACCGCACCTTGCAGGTAAGGCGCCTGGACCACCCCTGCACCGCCGCAAGCACCGCCGCCTGCTCCTCGTTCAGGCCATGGTCCGCCGCCGCCGCCCGCACCTCCTGCATCACGTTCCAAGCAGTCTTCCTTTGCTGCCAGGCCGTGGAGCAGAGCCATGCTCTTGTGTGGAGACATGCGTAGACGTCGCCGGTCCGACGATTCAACATGCCCACAGTGCTTGCTGCGATGCCTGTTCTGCATCCCGCTGTCATGTACATGGAGACGTTCAGATCATGCATTGCTCACTCCTCACCCCCGACAGATTGGACATCGATCCGCTGCCGCCAGCCTCGCCTGCCGGCAGATCGTCCGCGCCGCCGCTGCCGCCGCCGCCGGGCGGCCGCCGCTGCCGCGCCGCCAATAGCAGCGACGGCAGCAGCGGCAGCGTGCCGGCCTGCACGCCCTGCAGCAGCGCGGCCGCGCCCAGCTCCGTTGCGGCGTTGGGGCCGTGCAGCGCGAACACTGGCTGGCTGCGGGTCAGGCCCGGCGGCCGCGGCCCCAGCAGCTCAACCTCCATCCTGCAACAGTTGGTGACTTCAAGTCTTTTCGCATTCCATGTGACTCGTACTTCAAGAAAGTCGCAGTGAGCATTGTCTTGGCTGGCATTGCCTGCACAGGCTCCGCCGCAACACGACCCCTGCCCTCAGGCAGCATCAAAGTGGAACAGCAGAGCAGAGCGCTGCAGCCCTTGCAGTGCATGCGCGATGCTTTGACCGGCGCAATGGAACAGGGTCATGCAAAGAAGACGTGCCTGCCATCGGCGTTGGGACCGTGCCAGCAGCTCTGCGCCACAACCACCCAGTCGGTGGAACCCAGCCGCGACGCCGCCGTCAGCCGCTGGTTGTTGCTGATCGCCCACAGGTCGCCCTTCCTGCCGCGGGCCATGCAAGAATACGTCATATTGCGTCAATATGACGCATGGAGCTGCTGTCACTGTCCCTCCTGCAGGTCTGTGCAGGTCTCGCAGCGCACGGGCTGGCAGCAGCAGCGATGACACGAAGATAAGATTGTGAAGTGAAGATTGTGGAGTGAGAATTGCGAAGAGAAGATTGAGAAAGAAAATGAGAAAGATAAGATTGACACAAGGCTTGTAAGAGGAGCAGCATCTGTTGATTAGCGGCTGCTGCAGAGCTGCAGTTCAGGTACACAAAGCAGGAAGACTGAAAGAGCAATGCCACATATGGCACCTGTAAGCGGCGGACCGCTCCCGGCCGGACAGCAGCTCCAGGTAGTAGGTGTGCTTCGGGCCCGAGCCGCCGCCGCCGCCGCCCGCTGACTGCTGCTGCTTCGGCCCCTTGCCGCCGCTGCCGCCGCGAAAATCAGTGCGCTCCTTGTACGTCACCAGCCGCGCGTCCGCATAGTACAGCAGGCCTCCGCGGCGCAGCTGCCCCTGCAGCTCCGCGGGGCTCCTGCTCTGCGGCTGCGGCCGCGCGGCAGCCGCTGCACCCTGTGCACAGACAGGCTGCATGTAGGCATAGGTGAGGTGGATGATTGGCACGCCCGTGCCGTCACAATGCATGCGCGCACCATGATGCAGTTGAGACAGGCATCAAGCTCACAGTGATGTCATTCTTGCAGCTCTCACCTGCGTCACTTGCGGCACGCCGCGCGCAGGCGAGGAGCGGCGAAGAGCCTCGTGGAAGCGGCTGGCCGTCTCCGCAAACCTGCGGCCAGTGGCAGTGCACCTGTCCTCAACACCAGCCTGGAAAGTTTGCATGCACGCATGGCAGCGCTGCATGGTTGTTTCACATACGAATTGCACGCATCTCACACGCCTCGGATCACATACGAAAGGTTGTGAAGCGAAAGAAGATGCCAGCTGCCAGAGTCTGTGCAGCTGCCAGTATATTTCATATTTTCGACTCACCGCAGGCTGGCCTCCTCGGTCAGCGCGGACGACCAGACGCGCTGGTACTGCTGCAAGGACTGGAAGGTGTCTGGCACCGGAACCGTCCGCTGCAGCTGCTGCCCTGGTGCGGGAAACACCACAGTGGCCGCCGCCGCCGCCATGCCGCCGTTTGCATGCCCGACAGCCGCCACCACTCCCGCGGTGGTTGGCGACGAGTCGGCCGCCTGGGGCGGCTGCTGTGGCCTCGGCACGGCAAAGGCTGCCCGCTGCGCCGACGTTCCGCCGCTGGTCTTGCGGCCTGGCGGCGGCCGCGGCTGCAAGCCGGTGACGGCGACCGCAGCTGCTGCGGGCCGCCGCTCGTTTGTCGCGTCTGCGAGGGCGGCTGGCGGCCAGCTCGCTTCTTGCCAAGCGCTGGGCAGGCGGCGGCCGGCGTCTGGTGCCATGTCCCCGCCGCTGTTGCCGGTGCCGCCGAGTGACAGGCTGCCTGCTGGCAGGGCTGGCTGCCGATTTGCTGCCTGCCACCTGTGCGCCGATACAGATGGCTGGTCGTCTTCCTCGTTCATAGCGTCAGCCAGGGTATCCATGTCGACGTCCCACCAGCTTGCAGGCGCCTCGCGGGCCGCATGGGTTTCGCCTCCGCCGCCGCCGCCGCCGCCAACGCCTTGGCGCAGCGGGCCGCCCGCATTGTCAGACGGCTGCGCCGGCGCCTGGCCCGGCGGCGGGCGCCGCAGCAGGCTACTGATTGCGGCGGCCGTGCCGCCGGGCGGCCATTGCGGTGACAGCTGTCGCTGACAGTCGCTGCGCTGAGCGGCGTCAGCTCCAGGGTGCTTCCTGAACGCCTGCAGGATGTCGTCATCTGCGAGTCCACCAGGCAAGGGCTGGCGCCACATCTCCTCAAACATACCGCAGGCTGCAAAGACTCCATCAGCACTGCCACGCAGATTGCAAAGCTCCTGCATGCATGCATGCGCGTTGTAACATATGCAGCAAGCAAGCGTATGTGGAACCTGATCGCCGGCGCTGCCGCTTGGCCACCTCTGCTACCGGGGAGCTGTCTGCCGCATGCTGCTCCTGCTGCACGGTGGCAGCCTCAGGCGCCGCAGGCACCGCCGCTGGCCGCGGCTTCTGAAAGCCGCGCTTGCGCCCCAGGGTCGGCCTGAGCACCGGCTGCGGCGGCTTCAGCACAAGCGGCTGCTGCTGGGGGCGTGGCCTGCTGGGCGCCGGCGCAGCTGCTGCACTGCCGCCGCCGACGCGGCCGTTTGTCGGGCCGCCGGCGCCCGGGCCATCTGCATGCGGAATTTCCTCCTCCTCCAGCAGATTCACCAGGAAGCCGTCGAAGCAGTCGATGCCTGTGCAACATCACAATCCGTTCAGGTGTCTTTAGAGTGCTGCTGAGTCCTTGCCGCGAAAGCATGCACAGGGACAGAAAACCTCATGTATTCATCCTGGTGTCATTGCTGCAGAGTCCATGTCGCGAAGCTTGTTGATGCTAGTCACGCCAGAACGCACCATCAACATCGGCTGCGAGCTGTAGCGAGCGCGGCAGCGTCACTGAGCTGAGGATCTGAGTGCCATTGGCACCAATGAGTTTGGCGCGCCGGGTGTTGCTGACAGACAAGAAGCCGTCATGGTACGTCTTCACCTTCTTTTTTATCTGCCGGAAGGCATCGCAATGCTCAGCATGCCGCTGCACAGCTGCATAGACGTCCAGTATAGACGTGCGGCATAGGCATGCCGCGACGATGCCCCTCCATAATTCTTGGAGTGTTCGCCAGCTAGTCAATTCGACATCAGGCGCACAGGATTTTCAATCTGGTCTTAGCGCACTCAATACCGTATGACGTAGGCTGCTGGCCTACCTGCTTGGTCCATATCACTGCAAAGCTGTGAGCCATTGTGCGTTGCCAGCTGGCTCGCACGCTTGCAGTCTCATGGACGCAGATCACGACCTGAAGCGCGTATGACACATGATTGAAGCATCTGTCAGCTGCTTGGAGGCTGCCGGGACAGGAAAATCTGTCGTATGACAGCTCCAATGAGGTTGGATGGTGCACGGCAAATTTGTGGTTGCAGAGCAGCTGGTTTGCGAAGCAGTGCTGCAACGTTGTGTCGGATTGCAATTCAGCAGTGCTGCTATGAACGCGAAGCGACCAATGCAATCTTCAAAAAATGAATTGGCAGCTGGTGAGCTGGCGCAGCAGGTGAGGAGGTGTTGCTGTGTTCCAACAGCCATGCGTGTCCAGACCACATCCATTTGCGAGCAAGAGGTCACGGTGTGTGTTTCAATTGCATGAAATCCAGATTAGCAGGAGAAGACAGTGCAATTGGGCTGGATGCACGTCATCTGCAGATGCCGCCGTAGAAAATCTAGCAGAGCCGCATCGACCAGCACTCACATCGTCTGCAAATGCACAAAGGCGACACCACTACGCCGTCCATAATCACGCACCAAGTGGGTACTGTCTACTGGCTGGTCCAATGGCATGCTAGATGGCCTGTGAACTCTGCTGGCAATGTCACAGCCATGTACCTAATCTATGCTACTCACTGCGCAGCGGCATGCTGCCCATTGATGTCCACTCCTTTGTAAAAGCCTGGCACATGGCAATGCCCCCACGATGTACCTACTTCCACGATGTACCGACTAGCTTCACGGATAGTACTTCCGCAGCCCATCTAATGACCATGTGCACGCTGTGCAATAGTGAAGCGCACTGCCTGCTGACGCGCCGCCAACTAGCCTGCTGCTGCTGACAGCTGAGAGAAATCACGTGCCCCCAACCGTCTGCCCCAGCCCGAGGATGAACCTCAGGACCGTTGTCCCTGACACGTACTTGTGTGCGCGCCGTGTCTTTGGGTTCCTGAACAGGTTCCACATCTTCCGCATGCGCGCGCCCTGGCCGGGGGTGAACCCCGTCTGGCAGTCGTCTGACGAGTAGTCCATAATCTGCATTGAAATGGAATCGCGCCCACCGGTGAGTTAAGCGATGGCCGGTTGCACTGACTGGCATGGCACCTCATCAGAACCGGCAACTGTGCATGCATCAGAACAAAATAAGGAACATGACGGTCATGCAAGGTTGCTTCAGAATAGATGTTGCTCACATTGTGGATCGGGTCCATGCCCGGTTTGCTCGTGCACGTGTTGCGCGGCGCGCAGCCGTAGCCGGGCGAGGCCTCGTACGGCGTGTCTGCATCCAGTGTGGAGTGCGCAGCCTGAGTCGCTGCCCAGCATGCACAGATGTTGGTTTCTATGTGAGATCAGTGCTGTTGTGTGTCGTCCAACAACAGCGGGGTTTGGTCCCTCTGGCCGGGTGATGTTCATCAGGGAAAGCGCTGACCTGACACGCCGTCGCCTGGCTTCTGGCATTTGCCCTCGAATGTGTGATACAAGCCCAGCCAGTGGCCTGCGATTCAGCGGCTATGTGTTGGCTGGGGTATCACCGGTCTTGTCATTGCAGCACCCAGAGGCACACATGAGCAGGAACACTGGGCAGCGTCACCATGGCACTGTACAGCTATGTGTTATAGGCAGCAAGACGCACCGGTTTCGTGTGGGATGGTGGTGGTCAGCTTGCCTGAGGCGTTCCTGCACAAAGCAGACACGACATGTTCAGGCATTGCATGCAGACATGCATCGCGTCTTCATCATGAAACTCGCCCCGTGCAGATCAAGGTTCTCAGGCATGCATCAACGCATCCTGGCATGTTGCCTTTCGTATCCGGAGTTGTGAGTCACCTGAACATCTCGGTCTGAGCAATCGTGATGCCGTCCAGGCCCAGCACCGGGGTGTATGAATTGGTGTACGTCCCCAGGCTTTGCGGGTCATAAGGAAACCTGCTCGTGCAGCAACTCACAGTCATGCGAGGCAAATCTCGAGTGCTTTCATGCCAGGTTCTTGCCGGACGATGCACTTCTCAATGCAGGCTTGCTGTGGAGGACTGAGGTCACGGGAGCTCTTACCGTGCAAAGCCTGCAATGTACTCGTCTGAGGAATCTGTCTGCGGGTTCAGCAGCGAACCTGCGGCGAGCAACTGCATGCATCAACTCATGCTTGCAGCACTTCCTGACGTATGCAAAAAACATGCCGATGTCCTTGCTGCGATTGTGTGCTGGCAAAGCACGCAGACCCACCGAGCACCCATACGTTGAGGCTGTCCCAGGAGCCGCGGTGCGTCTTCGACTTGGCCGGCCACTCGCGCCTGCCGCCTTCGCCGATCATGCTGCTGTACAGTGTGTGGCTGGTGGTGCGCGTGACGCCCGCCAGCTTGAAACTGAAGCCGTGCTTGTTGTAGAAGAGATTCAGCTGGACAACCTGCGAGGGCAGCGCAGGTCGCTCAGCCGCATGCGGCAGTATCATGCGCTCTTGCGAATGCAGCATTACGCAACTGGAACACAGCCAGTCCGGGGCTTGCGGGCCGATGCTGCTGCTGATCTGAGCAGATGGCACACTCAGCACATTCAAAGGAGGCACTCCCACCTGCGCGCTGAGGTACGTCGTGGAGACGTCGCCTTGCGCCTGCGAGCTGCCGGCACGGAATATGTGAAAGTACACGTTGATCTTCTGTAGCTTCGCGGCGGACTTACTCGCCATGTCCACCGGCGCCGGGTCCTTTTGCTTGAGCAGGTAGGCGTGCTGCACCTCGTTGGCTGCCTGGCTGAGCGGCGGCATGCTGCACCGCGGGCGGGTGGCACGCGCCGTCGCTGCCGCTGCTGTCAGGGCCGACGCTGGAGACGCTGCAGCGACCGCCAGCAGCACCGACAGCAGCACTGCCGCTGATCTGATGGTCGCTGTGCAGCGGGCCATGTTCGTCAGCCAGGCTCCTTCTCCCGTAAGTGGATAGCTGCGAGCAAGATCAACGGCAGGTTGGATCTTGCAGCGTCACGGTCGCACGCTGCATGTAAGTAGAGCTGCGGTCGCAAGAACAGGCAAATGTGGTGCCGCAGGCCAGACGTTGCATGCATCGCTTTTCCGGATCCGTACAACCACCCCGGGAAAATGAATGCAGCCGCACCGCCGCAAGCGTCTTGTAGATCAGGGCGGAACACGCATGGACGCGACGAGACCGCCCACAAAGGATGTATCTACAGATGTCGTCTAGATAAACTGTCAAGGTGCTGACGCCAGCAAGGGCATAGCGCGCAGCGCAGTGGTGCATGGTGCGCAGCCGAGTTCAAGGATACGCCACAGGGTCACTGAAGATAGAGCCGCACTTGCCTGCTAAGGACAGTGAATGGGCCAGAGGGGCCAGCACCGCCGCGCTTGACTGGCCAGTCCACCAGCCGTTGTGCCAAATGGCCTATCTACACTCGAGCTCCCAGCATTTCTGGATATCAAGCCCAGTCTTGATCCGTCTCGAACTATCGTCTCTCCATTGCACCCAGTGCTGCAGGTCCTCGCCTGGAAACGCTGAACCCTACTCGTAGGCCGGGAGCCGCCACCAAAGGAAAGCCCAGAAAGCGGCGGCTCCTGGCTTGTGGCAGTTAAATGCGTGTTCGGGTCATGCTCAGGAGCTCTAGACGTGCAATCAAATATCACAGGCAGCTGAGATGGTGTTTCGCATGGGGTGTGAGGAGGACCACCACCCAAACACGGGGTGCGCAGACAAGGCATGGACAGCTGCTGCATGTACAGGAGTTGATCGCTCTGAGGTATCATCGGTATGGAAATTGAAGAAAAATAAAGCAGTGCCGCCATTGCTCTAGCGCAAGTAGCTCCGCGCTGGAGACTGGCCACGCCGCAGCAGCGGCAACAGCCTGGCTCCTGGCAAGGCGGGTGAAAGTGCAAGTGTGTGGCGCTCTGCTCAGTCCACTGGCAGCGGGCCCGTTCTCATCGTCAGCCAGCGCGTCGTCGGCTCAGTTCAGCAGCTGTTCTTGCCTCGGTAGCGACTCGGTGAAGCCTACTCATGTCTCTTCGAAATGAACAACTGCCACATAGATTTGCATTGCTTGATGCCGGCATGCTTGCGTGTGACCAGTGTGAGGTGCTGTCGCGTGTTTCATATGATGATGCGCAGGCGAGAGCTCTCGAAAACGGCAGAGGGCGTGGTGGGCTGCGCAGGCAACGGCAGTGGCCGTGTGCCGCATGAACGTGGCGCCGCTGTCGCGGCAGCCAACCTGAAGATGGCGGCAGCATAAAATGGGGGAAGAATGATGGCATGGCGGCGAGGGGGATGATGGCGAGTGACAGAAAGGGATCGGAAGACGAAGACGTGGCGGGAGGAACACTATGTGGATGGCATAGACCATCTGTGCAAAGAAGGAAGGGAAAAAAAGTTTTTGACAATGGTGTCAGCAGCGGCAGAATTAACGCATCAACTCCTTTTGAACAGGGTTTGACCGATTCGGGATGCACAACTTTGACCTCTATGAACGCTAATCAGCCTGAGTGAGGCCGGAACAGTGTAACATCTCTATCTCTATCTCTCTGTGGATCAATACGCCAGTATTTTGTTTCCATAAAATTCGCACAACAAAATTTGGCAGCATAACCTTCTTTTGGCGGCTGCTGTGCAATTCCAACGCGAGTGAGTGTGCAGGATGTTTCTGATCTGATGGCACCATCCCCTGCTGCGTAGTATGCATCTTGCAACAGGTACGTCTTTGCAGCGGCAGGTTTGTTCCAAAGCTCAGACGCTGCGCCAGATACATGTCAGCCGCTGCGCCAGATACATCCAGCGCCACAATGTTCTGCCTTGCTCATGATTCTTTTGCAGCCGCCTGATACTGTGCGAACCTGCCGCGAGCGAGATACCGACCGATGCATCTGGCAGCCGCGACTACAGCCTCCGCTGCAGCATGGAAAGAGCTGATGACCGCCCGAGTGATTTGGCTTCCAGCGGCGGCGGTCTGCCTGCTACAAAAGGTCAACACATGTACGTTTGATCGTATGAAAATTCAATGGCAGTCAGAGAAACACTATCAAAAGCAGATGGATGAGTGCGATGCAGCTTCAATTGGCAAATTTGGTCACTGGCGGACATATTCCATCTCAGACCAAAAGAAGCCTGAAGCAAAAGTGCAGGATCAGCTGCTTCTTGCCGCAAAAGCACCATCATCCATTGCTGTCATCACGTACCTAGATGCAGCTCAGCTCACACTGCCCATAGAGACGTACTCGGTTCCTGAGGAACACGCGCTGTCGCTGCTGTGGCTGGCGGAGCAGGTGCTGCTGCTCATGCCGTCAAAGCTGCTGGGGGTTGATGACGCGCCACTGGCTGCGCTGCTGCGACAGACATGTCTTTGCCTGGCTGTTGCCGCCACCGCTGGCTCGGCCAGGCACCACGCAGGTCGCTGCAAGTCCGGCAATTTGATGTGCTGCACGAGGCCCTCCGGCTGCAGATCTGTGTACAGGATCTGGTTGACCTGCGGCGGATAGTATTGGACGCACATATTTACCGCTTGGGATACATCGTGCAATGCCCACGCAATTGGCCCTCGCCTACCGACCTGTAGAAGGAAATGATCAAACTGTTGCAGTTTCATCATTCGTAGTGCACCCAGCTCAGGCACAATCTGGGCGATCCAGAAGGTTTCGAGGCAGCCGCGCTGTGCTCAGCACAGATATTGCAGATAGATAGATAGATTACACCCAGCCTCACTCATGCTGATAAGGCATCAGATCACAAACCATCATGTGTCATCATGTCACAAACTGTTGATGACACTCACTGAGCAGATGAGCCGATGAGACCCACCTCCGCCAAGCATGCCAACATGAATCCGGCAGATGGTACAGGAGAGCTGAAATGGGCCTATCTGAATCAGAGGCATCTGATTCAGCAATATTGCTGAAGCTTACCAGGACCGCAGTAGGTGTGTGTCTCTGGCCACTTCAACGAGTCGTGCAACCGCGGGCGTGCAGGCACTGTAGCCGGCCTCTTGCACACAATTCGCAGCTGATGAGCACAAGCCATGGCATAATGGAACCTCCAGCTGCGCCAGGGACATGTTCCATGCACGCCTGCCTGCATTGCATGCCTAATTACCGATCAGCTCAACACACAGCTGACGCGGCCACGGCCACGGCCACGGCCACGGCCACGGCAGCCCGAAAGGAGATCAGCGAAGGTTTCGACGGGCCGGATGAGCTTTTCTGGTTGGATTTCGAAGGCAGCAGTGGGTTTCTGCAGCTTCCCGAAATCAGTTGATGTGCCGCTGCGCATCGCACATGTGAAGTCAGCCTGTCAGTGCTGACCACGCTGCTGGATGTGCACTGGATTTGCGGTTTCCGAAAGTTTTGACCTGCCAGATTGCTCCACCTGGGTCACGAGACCAAGTCCCAGGACTCCTTTACGCGAATGCGGTCTGCTAAAGTGTTGCTAGAAGCAATTCCTGTAGGGCCTGTGAAACAGTTCAACTGCGGAGCCAGCACTGCGCCGGAGCCACGTCGTGTTCGTCTTGTTGAAAAAGCGGCCAGCATCATGGCGGGAAAAGCAGTGGTGCTTCTGGCGGCGGTTCTCTGCGCGGCCTTCGCCTGCGCTCCGGCCACCTGCATAGAGTTCAATCAGGTGGCCGCCTGGAAGCTCGGCATCTTCACCAACAGCCAGGTGAAAGTTTTCTACACCTCCTGCGGCGATGGTGCAAACAAACCCGTCTTGCAGAGATTCCGGCCGTGAAAACCCCGACAGTTTCTGCAGTCAATTTCTATGCATGCCTTGGAAAGCTGATGCTGTGTGACGAGCCAGCTTTCCTCTTCGTCTTTTATTTGGTGGCCTGTTGATTCCAGTCCAGGTGAGAGGTTCAGCACAACTGCAGGTCCGCTGCAGGTGAAAGATCTGCAGAATCTGTGGGCTAGTCAGCTTGACAGCCTCGCTGTGATGAGAACAACGCTTCTGTGGCAGCCTTGAACACTGTCGAGCGTGTTTGCATCACGCTAAAGGCCTGCGGCAGCTGCATAGCTGCGTCAGTAAATTGAACATGTGCTCAGATTGACCCCTTGATTCGCAGTTCGTCTCGAGCTTTGAAAAGTAAGACATCGAATGTCGAGCTCAGTCTACTGACGCAATCAGTGCTGGCGGCGGTGCCTATGCGTGCCGCTGGCTGCTTGCGCTTTTGTCCGCCGCGGAAGCGGGGCAGTGACCCGGCAGAGTTTCCCTCCACAGGCCTGACGGCAGTCGCAAAACAATTCACCAACGAGTTCCGTGTTCCAGATTGATACACGCAGCTACGACTACACCCCCGGCGGAGTCCCGGATTTTATCGATTTTATACTTGCAGTGCGCCCCTGCGGACAATCTAGTACAAGTCTCAAAACCAAAAGTCTCAAACCCAAGGTTTGACGATCGTCTGTAAAATTGTGCTCGCAGTATACCCCGGCGGTCGTGCCCACCAGCGGCTCGCTGACGCTTCAGTGGCCGGTCGGGAAAACCCACGGAGTGTGGAGGGTGGGTTTGCCCGGGGCGTACCTGCTGCATCATCTCATTCCAACACCGCTTTCGTACCCAGCACATGTGCTGCGAAAGGAAGCACCCACCAAGTCATTTTTTGTGCCTGTGGCATCACTATTGCTTCCTGCTGTTCCTGAGATGCAATAGCGAAGCGATCCCGATAGAGCAGGGCAACGAAATGCTTCGTGTGCTGAACCACCGCAGGTGCCATCGGACGCCTGCCCGCCTTTTCCGTTCCAGGAGAACCCGCCGAATCAGACTGTAAGTGTCAGGATCGCATTTTGCATTCAAAACACAAAAGGACCGTGCTGGCAGCCGTGCTTCCATTGCTCTCATCCTTTCAAGATAATTTCCTTCTACAGGCTCAAAAAATGGTGTCAAAACACAGGCCAAGGTCCCACCGCAAGATGGCGGCAAGTTCATCATCGAGTGCGCTGCTTGCTTCTGCAAGCTGCTTTAACTTGTGTTTTGACCTGCCAGCCTCTTTGCATGCTCGCTGAAAGGGGCTATTCATATGATCCTAAGGAAAAGGTCACGGCTGCGCAGGTGTCCTACCCCCGATGTGCGCTACTACGCATGCCCGGTGAGCGAGAGAAGGGACTTGCACGAGGACAAACTGTTGACTAGACCACAGATGGTGTATGCCCTGAACATTCAAGCTAGTTTTGGCCTGAAGCAAGTGGCAGCACCACCATCAACGCCTGCCAGCTTCACTTGAGCTTATTAATAAGCCTACATTTCCTCCAGGTGGAAGGCCACTGCTCTCCGGGCGGACTTCTCATCAAGGTGACCTGCACCGACCAGTTCTGATGGCGATCGCGCGCCGGAATCCCAATGGGAGTCAGACGCCGCATGGGAGAGAAAGACGCACACGTGTACCATGAAGGCGCAAGACGAGAATGCTGCAGAGTGCATGCATCTGGTGGAAGTATGGTAGCCAGATGACCATTGGCACCGAACTCAATGCTGCCTGCTGGACCTTGACAGCTGCTGTGCTGCGCCTCATTTGCGACACTTAAAGAAGACACTTGGGAGTTTTCAGGCAAGGTTGACTCATGTTGTACACATTCTTGTGCTGCACTGTGCATGTGCGCGCTGTTATTGCACTGTGCCTGCTTTGTCGACAGGTGACGACATCATGCCGTGCACATATCGACTTCTGCGATGCAATGGATTCCTATTTAGTGGGTCCGGTCCACCATGCACTGAAAGCGTGGCTGCTTGGGTGTGATATGTGGCCGGTGCCAGCATGCACCAATCTCGTCATGCACTCGGTATTGCGCACAGATGCCGCTATGGTCGTGCCTGGGCTTTCGCCGTTAAGGTACGCAGGTTCTTCGGGCTCGAAGAGCCTTCCGTCAATTTTGCAGGTGGGAACATTTACCAGCTGAACCAAGCTCATATCTACAAAAGCTGCACAGTATTACGGTGCCTGTCCTGCGCGTTTCGCATGGCCCCTCATCGCCTAGCAGCCAGTGCCGCCGCCGCCGCAAATAAACCAAAGCAAATGTCCCAGCGCCGCATATGGCATGCCGCTGCCCCTGGCAGTGAACGCGGCGTCCACATCTTGATGACAGTCGTCACCTGCAGCAGCTGCCATCCCCGAACTAAACGAGCGAGGCTGCCCCAACAAGCAATACGTATAAACAAGTGTGCGCTGTTCGTGTTGCCGCACTGCAAATTTGGTAACGAGATTGCCAGCAAAAAACCTCAGCCCCAAATGGTCACTTAGGAGACATATGTGGGTATTTGAAAGAGTTGCCCCTGCGTCATAGGTTGTGGCACTGGCAATTGCCCCCTGATCCGACATAAACCAATGCCCGACAGTGCCATACCATGAAAGCAAATCCGCTGTCCCCAGTTGGCGCCGACCACTCAGCCAGCAGGGCCGGAAGCATGTCGCAGCTTGCGGCTCGGTGACGCAGGCGAAGCGACCCCCGTTTCCCTATCTCTTGTCTTGTCTAATTTCACGCCAGTGTAGGCAGTGGACATCCGGGCGGGCCTGCCACGTATTGATCAGGGATCTGCTGCCTGCTGCCTGCCGCGATTTCCCTGCTTGCGAAATTGCCTTTGCGCCGGCTGGGCACCTGAGAATCCGCAATATATTAGTCCAAATATACCGTTACTGCGGCCGATTATGGATGGTGGGTGCCATCACTAGTATAGAGGCTGATCATACGAAACCATTATGGACCCGGAAGCTTTTGTTGCGTGCTATCACCGCGGCGACGGTGGCATGGATGCGTCGCCCTTGGACGCCTTGCCGCCGCCGCCGAAGCCCGGCCACCGCCGACGTGCCGCCTTGAGGCCTGCCGCCACCGACCGCCGCGGCGACTTTATGTCCTCCTGCTCCTCCTCGGGTATGGCGCCGTCGCCGCGGGGCGTGGTGGGCTGGCCGCGCGTCAGTGTCGGATCGGCCCCAGCCCCGGCCGCGCGGCCAAAGCCGCCGATGCGGAAGCGGCCGCCAGCAGAGCCGCTGCCGCTCTGCGGCGCCACGGAACCGCCGCCCGAGGACTCATACGAGTCTGTGCGCACGCCGCCGCCGACGCTGCGCTCCGGCCTGCTGCTTCCGCCGCTTCCGCAGCCGCTGAAGCTGGCGCTGCCGCCGGGACTGGTGCTGTCGCCGGCGCGGGCGGGCCTGCTGCTTCTGCCGCCGCCGGCCAGCGCGCGCGTCTCGCCGCGCCCGCTGAAGCTGCTGGCCTTGCGACTGAACATGGAGGCCAGGCTGCCACCGGCGGCAACCGAGGTGGAGGCTGTGGAGTAGATGTCCCGCTCTCTGCGCTGGGCAGCAGGCGCCGCAGCAGCGGTGGCTGGCGCGGCGGCGGCGGGCGCCTCGGCGGGTGCGGCAGCCTTGGTGCAGCGAGGCCTGCCGGCGCCGGCCGCGACGGCGACGGGCGCGTCGGTGAGGCCAGTGGCCTCGATGCGGCGCACCCTGCCAGCCACGTTGGTGGCAGCCGCTGACGCAGCGACGCCGCCGTCATTCTCGCGGGCGGTCTCGGCGGCGACGGCTTCAGTGCGCTGCGCCGCTATGCCGCGGGACAGCGCCGGCCGCAGCGGCAACGCCATAGCCGCGCCGCTGCCCGTGCTAGAAGCGGAGGCGTTGGACGCCGCATGCTCCACTTGTTGCTTCTCCGGGGACTCGAGCGGCGGCAGGCCCGGGAACGACACCTGCAGAAAGGAGTGAAGCACCATGTCAGGAGCGACGCACCATGCCATCAGGGCTTTTGAAGGCAATTATTGCCAGGCCAAAGCGCCAACATCGCAATGCCAACAGTGACTGCGTGGGCTGCCAGAACCATTCCACGTTGCGCAATGGACCACAAATACGCTGCAGCTGCCACCCCCACGCACAGGCCTCAGGACCCAGGCTTGCGCCCGTGGCGCACGCGCGCAATGCTCACGAATATGCACACCTGCTTCCAGAACCATTCATGTGGGTTTGGGGATGTTTCACTCACCTTGCGGGTGACGGCGCCAGCTGGCAGCTCATCGTCTCGCCTCCTGGCGGCCGATGACCGTCCCTTAGCGGGACTGCCTGGCTGCGAGCGCGGCGCCCCTTTGACGGGGCTGCCAGGCTGACTGCCGGATGAGGCGGCGCCGCATGAGGCCTGGGAGGGGCTGCCCGGCTGCATCGGCGGTGTGACGCGGCCCGCCGCAAGTGGCGCCAGCAGTGCGCTCAGCCGTCCGCTGCAAGACAAAACTGGTGGCACAGTCAGCAGCCGCAGGAACGAACAGAATGCTGTGTAGACGCCTGTGTCTGTGTCTGTGTGGCATTGGGTCAAAAGTGCTCGGTTTTGAGTTCAGCTGGGTTGCTCTCACGATGCATGAGGCGCGCTCCTGCTGAGTGCGGCGCGAGCGGCCTAAATGCGCGGTGCAGTCACTGAGCAGACAACCAGGGTGCTGCGGACCCAACAGCGAATGCAGTGTCAGTGCATCCCACCTGAGGGAGCCGCTGCTGAGGCGCGCAAACTCGCGCCGCCGCCGCTGCTGCGACTCCGTGAGGCCCGCCTCCAGAGCCAGACCGCCCAGCTCTGCGACAAGACAGCAGACGTGGTTTGATGACTTGCTTCAGCAAAAGGTTACCTTGCTGCGACCTCGTGACGACAGTGAACAGAACTCTGCTGCATCCTTCGCAGTTTTATTCGAAGGCTTGATGGCGGATGGGCGTCAAGGGCACAGCTTGTAGCACAGCCAGGAGACTGCCTCTCATCTGATCTTTCGTGAGGATGCACTTCCATTCCTGTTTTCTACAAGTGAGACGCGTGACGGGCTGGCGCGCGTGGTCGCCGCCCTCCCGCACCAGCCATTTATGCATGAGGGAATGACCCTGTTCTATCCGTTTTGTGGGACATGCACAGTTTGGTTGTTCACCTGAGACGCGCGGCGTGACAGGCTGGCGTGGGACGTCGCCACCCTCCCGCACCAGCCGGATCTGCGTCTTGGCGGTCCAGCTGCCTGCGGGGCGCACCGGCGCCGGGCGCCCCCCCTGCAGCAGCTCCGGGTCCACATCTTCTGCGTCCTCCACTGCGCCTGAGGCTGGTGCTGATGGTTGGTTGGAAATGAGCTATCAAACGTGTTCTGCGCAGCGGAATTCCCCCTGCAGCAGCTCCGGGTCGGCGTCCCCGGCATTGTCCACCGTGCATGCACAGGCAATTACTATCTGTGGTCGGCCAAGTACAGACGATGTTCGAATTTTATTTCGCATTCCGTCCTGCAGCAGCTCCGGGGCCGCATCCCCGGCGTCCACTACGATGCCTGCACAGGCGGTTTCGACGTTGATGGTCGGTCAAGGGAAGACACTGTTCAACGATCGCTTTTTGCTGAAAACAGGCGAAGACACAGTCTCGTACTCACAGGAAAGGTACACACACCTGCGGTCAGCATTGGCATGGCGGACGCGCCACGCGGCGCCGCCAGCAGCGGTCGCGCATGTTCGAGGAGCCCGTCCATAACGGCGAGCAGCACGGCCAGCCCCTCCGCTCGGCCTGCCTCCTCTACGGCGGTCGTGGCTGCCGTCTCCTCTCCGGCACGGAGCTCCTCCACCAGCTGCAGTATATGATCCAGGAGTTTAAAGGGCCATTCCAGGTGATGAAATCATATCTAGACAAATCATATCTAGATATGGCCCGCCTCCTCGTTCGCGGTCTTCGCCGCGGTGCATTCTAGGAGACAACATGCATGGTTTCGAGCTTGGTGAAGTCATACGCAGACGCATCATCCACCGCCGTGGTGGCTGTCGGAACAAGGTGGGCAAACGTCCTGATGCAACAGGCATTGGCAGGAGCCTCTGTTCAGCTGTCGAACACGGCTCCGTCTGGCGGGAGCTGCCGTCGCACAGCAGTACAAAGTTCCTTCAATTGAAAACTGGTTTGACGTCAAATGTTCCAGAGCGGCTGCCCACAGGTGCTGCTCGATACCGCCCTCACCTGCTTGAGAGTGTCGACTTCGGCGGCCGTCTGCGACTGCTGCTCCAGCGCTGCAGACAGCGTCTCCACCTCTGTCTTCAGGTCCTCCAGTTCGGTCTCGTGGTCCTGCAGGCAGCGACGAGTTTCGCAATTAGAAACTGATTGGAAGTCCATGCACCGGGATCTTACATGTTCCTCAGTGCGTGTGTCGTGGATCCCTAGGAACCGCTGTTGAACTTTCGTGCACAGTGCATGCTGTAAAAGACCTAACATACCTCTGCGGCCTGTGACGCAATGGCGGTGGCCTCTGCAAATTGGCGCTGCGCGCTTCGCAGCTGCCTCTCGAGATCCACCGCCTTGGCCGTCTCCCGCGCCACTGCCTCCTGCCGTTCCTGCAGGGCAGCAGAAAGTAGCACAGAAGATAAACTCAATTGCAGGCCCGAGCCATCGATCATGCTTCCTACCATTACAGGGCGGACCTGGGCAATACTGCCTCTGCCGCAGCTGAGTTTCTATCGCCATGCAAAATGATAAACCACACATCCTCTTGGAGAATTTGAGGAAACGTCTGCAGCTGCTGCTGTCGGTTGAATAGCAATCACAAACCTGCTGCGAAATTATGTGAGAGATTGCGCCTGCTGGAGTCCGTCTACAAGTTTATTCAAGAGACTGCACCTGCTGGGCGGCGTGCAGGGCGTCGCAGGCGGCTTCGCGCTCGCGGTTGGCGGCAGCGGCCGTGGCCGACACCTCGGACCGCACCCCCCGCAGCGCCACCATCAGCGCATCCACCCTGGCCTGTGCGGTAGGAATGCTTCGCGTCACCTTTCCGGCAGACCATTGTATTTTGTGAGGCTGAACGCCACCTGAGACCGCGCCCCCCGCAGCGACACTATCGGCCCCTCACTGGCCCTTATCGGCCACCATCGGCCGGTCGCAGGTGAGCAGAGCCACATACAGATACTGAACGCATATGTCTTTTGCATGTTGCACATCTTCAACGTGGCCGACACCTCGGACCGCACCCCCCGCAGTGCCACCATCAGCGCCTCCACCCTGGCCTGTGCGTCAGGAATACATTGCTGTCAGGATCTGCAGTGATGTATATTGTCAAGTACGAAGTGACCATTGCATGCCTCTCAACCCCTCTTCTGACGACCACCCATGAGGATGGGACCACCATATTGTGAGGGTGCAGTTCAGCCGGCTTTAGGCTTTGGTGTGACTTATCAAACTAGAAGCTTGCCTCGGAGTTGGCGAGTGCGTCCTCGGCGGCGCGAGCGCGCTGTTCCAGCTTGCCCACCTGCTGCTCCGACGCCGCCAGCCGCTGCAGCAGCTCCTGCTGCCGCGCCGACGCCGCCTGCAAAATGTGGCGTTAGACGCGTTTCAGGAGGGTCTCTTGCAATGTACAGCCTGGCGAGCGATTGTGTGTGGCGCAGACTTCGACAATTACACACGTCAAAGTACGGTTGAGTGTCAACCAGGCTCCAACTACAGGATGGGCGGCTTTCCTTTCGCGTCTTCCAGCCCATTGATGCAGGCGTTGTTTGACCAGCGAGGCGACCCGAGGTGACACAATAAACTTAATGAAGCCGCAATCAAGCAGCAGAAGATAAAACGAGTCGGACGCACCGTGACGGCGGCCTCGCCATCCTGCAGCTGCACGCGCACTACCAGGTAGCCCTGCTGCCGTATGATGTATCACTACCATGTTGCATGTTGTTGTGTTGCACACTTGAGTGAAAATCGTGGATTGAGTCGAACGCACCGAGGCAGCGGCCTCGCCGTCCTGGACCTGTGTGCGCAGCGCCAGGTAGCCCTGCTGCGCCGTCGCCAGCTCCGAGGCGAGCGACCGCTCCCGCGCCTCGGCGGCGGACATGCCCCGCTCCGCGTGGCCTGCTGCTTGTGTCTGCGACGCCAGCTGCGACTGCGGCGGATGCGACAAAAAACAATGGCTGGTTTCCGGGTACTCGTGATTAAAGTTTTTGTCAAAAGTTCCTCGGTGGCGCTCATCCCGTGCTCAGCGTGGCTCAGCGGAAGGCCAGCTGCGGCGGCGGCGGATGCAAGTATGGAAGACAGTCGTAAAACTACGCAGCCAGCACGCTCGTGATAAAATACGCTGTCCATCAGGTGCCCAGCAAGGACTGAAGTTTCGAGCTTTCATCAAAGCACACCTCCAGGCCGCGCTCACGGGTGGCGGCAATGCCCGCCTCCCGCACCGCGGCGGCCACACTGCGCTCGGCGGTCTCGGCGCGCGCGCCCGCACCCTTTGCCGCCTGCGCAGAATTGTGCGACAAAGTCAATCGTCTCTCTGAACATTATCTAGATGCCCGCCTTCCGCACTGCGGCAGCGACGCTGCGCTCGGCAGTCTCGGCGCGTGCGCCCGCATCCTTTGCCGCCAGCGCAAACAGTCACACGTGTTGAATCTGCAAACTGCACCGGCTAGTCCGTGGCGTGCAAGCCCAAACAATGTTTCATGTCGCCCAGCATTGCTGTGTTCCGAGCCGTGCCGACATGGGCGAGCTCTGCACCGCCACACCCAAGGCTTGGGATATTTCAGGGCTGAACCACTGCCCTGCAGCCTCCAGAACTGTTTATATACCTGTTCCGATGTTTCTGTCAACGCAAGACAAGTCCCCACCTGCGTGGCGGCATCCAGTTGCGACCGGAGGTCGGCCTTGTGCTGGCTGCACTCCGCCTCCGCTGTCTCCGCCGCCTGCGCCATTGCCCGCAGCCTGTCCGCTGCTGTTTCCAGCTGGCCGCCAAGCTCCGCAGCGCCTGGGGGCGAAACACCGTGTTGATGTCTTTCGACTGAATGGGTTGACAAGTTGATTTCTGTGCTCTGCATGTGCGACGTGACGTGCCAGCAGGACGTTATGGCATCAGCGGTGCTTTTTGACTAAAGCACAGAACACACACCCTGCACTACACACAAAATCTTGTGCTCACCTCGCTGCGCGTTGCCGAGCTGGCTGTCCAGGTCGGCTTCTCGCGCAGCCGCAGCGGCAGCGGCGGACTGCGCGGCGGCCTCGACATCGGACAGACGGCCCGCGAGCGTCGCGGCCTCGCCGCGCGCCTGGGATAGCTGCGCCTCCAGCGCCTGTTGCAAAGTTCGTCCATGAGTTTAAAACGCGATGCCTGGCAGTGTCGCAGTCAGACCGTCCGTGGAAAGCAGAGGCCTGGCGCGGTGGCGGGGCGCAAGGTCAACACGGTCGAGTGCAGCAGGGACCTACGGCTGACGGCACCCCACCTCGTGCTTTTCACCTCGTCCTGATTGCTGATTCTGCTCACGGTCACATACTCGTATTGACAGACTCAACATACCTGCTGCTGGCAGCCGAAAACGCGCTGCGCCTCTTCCGCCTGCCGCCGCGCCGCCGCTGCCTCCTCTTGCGCCATCCGCTCGGCCTCGGCTGACGCCAAAGCCGCAGCTTCCTGTGCCGCCACCAGCACCTCTGCGGCCTCGGCCCGCTGCCGCGCCTCTGCGGCCTCCGCCTCTGCCGCCGCTGCGCGCCGCTCCTGCTCCTCGACCATGGAGGCGCCTGCAGATGATGCGACGGACGACTGTCAAGAAGCAATCTCCGGCTGGTGACTTCTGGAATGCACTGTGTTCGGCAGCATTGAGTGCGCAAGCCTTGTGGCTCGAGTACCCTCGTCGTGCCCCTGACACCATCTGCACATCCAGCAGAGTTCAGGCATAAACCCATCTGCGGCCACGGCCGCCTTGGCATCGACGAGATGTTGGTTCCAAGCAATTTCAGCAGTACGATTCATGATTTTCGAAAACGGCATCCTATTGCACTCCGAAACTGAAGCCCCTGCTTACCTGCGGCGATGTCCGCTTCGGAGGCCGACAGCCGCGAGCGCAGGGCCTCGGCGGCGGCCTGCTGCTCCGCCGCCGCCTCGCGCGCCATCGCCAACTTATCGCACAGCGTCTCGTTGGCCTGGGATCAGGGCAATTAGCTTCAGGCGGTTCAATTCAGTCGAGAAACAGCAACAGTTTAGGATGTTTCGCCCTCTCATCGCCCCCGACCCCCCGTCCTACGATTACGATTGTCACCGCGGATCGCCAGAACTCCTGAGGTGCGGCAAGGAAGAGGCAGACAGGCAGCACATTTTTTGGATCAAGTTCCAACATCTGTCTATCTGAAAGAGAGATGTTCACCAGCCCAAGGCGCCCTGCTCAATGCACAGGCTAGAATTGAATCTCGATTTGTTTTACACAGTCTATTTGATAACGCATTATGAGCTTTAATTCACCTTTTGGTACTTTTCCCGTTCCTGCCGGTACTTGGCGCCCTGCTGCTCGTGCCGCGCCAGCAGCGCCTCCCACTCCTCCTGCGATTTGCGGGAAAAACAAACCGGATGACACAGCCTGTATGAACAATAACATATGCATTCGTACTGCTCATGCCTTGCCAGCAGCGCCTCCCCCTCCTCCTGCGCAATGACCCAAGTGGACTGGGGATTAGGGTTTGGATTCGACATTGAGGGTGTTGCTGGTGACGTCGCCAAAAACCGGCGAGACAAGTGCCTCCAGCATATGAATGCGCAGAGGCGCAGACCCTGCGCAGGCTGGAGCACAGCACGTGCGCTTGGGGAGGCTTGTGGGCATTCGATGGCGCCGCCGTCAATCCCATCACTGGGGAAATGGACACAGGTGCACACACAGCCATGCGCAGAGATGGATCAACCCACATCGTGAACCATCATTTACATTGGAATATGGGTACCAGTCACCCGCACCAGCGACTGCGCGGCTTGCTGCTCCAGCTCCTCACACCGGCGCATCAGCCCGGTGAGCGCCTCGTTGTGCCGCTCCACCAGCTCGTTCCTCTCCTGCGGTGATCAGAACACCCAGATATTGTCACAAAGGGTTCTGAATCCGCCAGCCTTGATGTGTGATGGCGACCCTTTCAGAGTGCCTTTAATGTGTGACGGCAGCTCGGAGCACCTGCTCCAGGCGCGCGCAGTCGGCGTCATGCTGCACGCGCAGCACCTTGTGCGCGCGGGGAAGCGCCGCTCATCAAGGTTTCATGCTAAAAAAAGTTCTTCATGTTTGCGATTGACATTTACGCCTGTCAAGCAGCGAAGTCTCTTAGACAACTGCTCCAGCCACACGCAGTCGGCGTGATGCTGCTGCCAGAGCACCTTGTGTGCGGCGCAGGTTCAGAGGCTCAGGAATGGTTGTCAATTTCTTATAAGCGCTCTCAACACACCTGCTCCAGGCGCGCGCAGTCAGAGTCGTGATGCTGCTGCAGCACCTCGTGCGTGCGGCGCAGCGCGGCGGCGTCCGCCTCATGCGCTGTTGCCGCGTGCGCCGCCCGCTGGTGTTCCTTCACGCGGGCCCGCTGCTCCCGCTCCAGCCGCGCCCGCATCACCTTTCGGCAGGAGGAGCCGCATGACGTTCACAAACAGCAACAACAGCAACAAACAGCGGCAACAGCACGCAGCATCACTTCAAATCTGAATGCATGTCAAACCCCGCCATATCGCATTCAGTTTGCAATTTCCTGTAGTCCAGATGCTGGCGGAAAACTGGATGTCCGCTTCTCCAGATTCGCGTGAGTCTCCATTGCTTGAGTCTCCATTGCGTGATTCTCCATTGCAAGAATCGTTTCCTCATGGTATTTACCTCCTTCTCCGCAACCAACTGCTCGAGCTCCACGGCGTGGCCCTCCTTCTCCTTTTCCCGGTCCCGCTGCGCTGCCGCCAGCTTGGCCGCCGCCGCCTTCTCCTGCTTTCGCGCCTCAGAGGCCAGCTTCGCCAGCTGCTGCTCCAGAGCTGCCCGGTCGGCGGCGTACGCCGCGGCGGCCGCCTGCAACAACACACAGAGCGTCAAACATACCTTGTGGTACATGCAGAGAGACCAGGGTCTGCAAATCTCAGTTCAATTTCGAATGACGGCTCTGAGCTCGGTCCGCTAGCTGCTGCCCCAAGCCGTCCATTCGGCAGCTACGTTGCGGCCGCCGCCCGTTCGGCAGGTACGCCGCGGCCGCCGCCTGCAAAAGCGACGCGCAAGAGCGACCGCCTGCAAAAGTAGACGACGTATCGGTCTTTGCGAAACAAACCACAACTTGGAGCCTGGCCGCGCCAGCTGCTGCTCCAGGGGCGCCCGGGGGGGCGGCCTATGCACCGGCAGCCGCCCTGCCAAATTGAACAACGTTACTCCGTCAGAGTCAAGTCATATATGGCACTTGAGGAAGCCGGATGTGAGCACACTCGTAGCCATAGTCCAAAAAGCATTTTGGGGCCAAGTTGAGGTCTAAAAGTTTGACGGATGACACAGACAAGCTAACCAGTGCGTCGTCTGCAGCACGGGCAGCGAGCTCGCGCTCGCGCAGGCCGGCCTCGGCGGCGGCGGACGCCAGCGGCTCCAGGCGGGCAATGCGTGCTGCCTGCTCCTCGCAGCGCCGCTGCGCCTGCAAACATGTGACATGTTCGTGTCTGAAGGTCTGTGTCGGCGGCACAGCATCACGATTTGGTTTGGGTGCAACATCCTGGACCTTGCGCCTCCACTTCACCACCGTGATTGAACAGGGACACTGTTCTCGGCCGGCGCTGTGCAGCTGCACAGCCGCATGCCATCCAGGCGCCTTGGAACAGCACAAACAGCCTGTAACGGAAGCCACATGTAAGGCCTTCCCCCTACAAAAGGACGTCATCGCACCTCCGCACGGGCCTCCTCCGCAGCGGCGAGCTGCCGCCGCGCCACATCTCAGCACATCATACATGCAGCACTGCCCGCGTGGTGCTTTGAACCTGAGACCTACGAACCTCGGCGTGGGCCTCCTCCGCGACGGCGAGCTGCCGCCGCACCTCCGCCAGGTCGCCGCCAAGCGCCGCGATCGCCGCGGCACGCAGCTCCACCGCCGCGGCGGTTTCCGCCGCCGCCGCGTCGCGCAGCGTGCCCTCGGCGGCGCGGGTGCGGGCGGCGGCGGAGGTTGCGCCCCGCAGTGCGCCCACCATCTGCTGCAGCCGCGCCTGCAGCGCCGCATTTTCGCTGCGGAAGAAACAGAAATGGACATCACTGCGATTGATCCATACTTTCATCAAAGCGGCGGCAGAGTCTCATTGCAAGGGTTCCTCACAGGCCCCCATATATGCAAAGCTCCACAATTAGCCGCGACATGCGTCGCGGGCACACACCTGAGCTTGCTGCAATTTGCAAAGGGCAGATGCAGTAGAACAAGCGCTGCACCTCTGCAGGTCTGATGCGCTGAGGCTGCTGCTGGTGGATCGGGCGGGGCTGGTCGGCGCCGCAGCCGCTGCGGCCCGCATCGGCGACAGCACCCTCAACAGCCCGCTCGGCAGCGGCGGAGGTAGCCGGGCCGGCGAAACCGCCGCCACATAGCTGCCGCCGCCAATGGTCCAGCGGCTGGGCGTCGGCGGCTCTGAATTTGCGCCGCCCGCGTCGCTGCCGGCGATGCTGCTGACGCCGCCGACGCTGCCGCCAGCTTTGCATTCAAACGGGGTGTTGCCCGCCCATGGGTGTGTTTGCGGCGGTGCCGTGGCGTGCTCCGCGTGGCTGCGCACCGCCAGCTGCGCGGCACTCCACGCGGAGGAGACGCGCCGCACCGGTGACCCGCCAGCTGCCTGGTCTAGCGCTGCGCCGAGGGACTGTTGCGCCGGCGACCGCAGCCCCGGCGACTGATCGCCGCCCCTCAGCTCGCGCAGCACGGGCGACTGCACCTCGTCTGATACGGCCTGCGAGTCAAGGTGTTGAAGTCAGGCGGCTGCTGCTGCGCATGCAGGGAGCTGTGCAGGCAGAACGCTGTTAGTGATGACAGCTGTGTTCGAAATTTGAGTTGCAAACGGCGTGCGCTGCTCGCTCCCCAGCGGCTCTGCCTCAAACGCAGCCGTTACTGATCATGGACGCCTTCAGGCACACGGGTCAGACGCAGGCGGCGGGTGATTACAGCGCTGACTCACCGAGCTGCATGCCAACGCGTCGCCTGCAGGGCGCCCGCAGGCAGCCCGCAGGCTCACCTGCAGCCCCGGACTGGGTGGCATGCTGATCCATGCTGCTTTGGCGGCGCCGGATCGCCGGGGCGCGGGCGTCGTCGCCGGGCTGGCGCCTGGGGACGGGCTCCGAGGCAGTGCGACAGACAGCTTGCTCAGCAGGCGCGCCGGTGGCGAATTCTCTTGATCCTCGCGCCTGGCCATTCTCGGCGGCGTGTCCGTGAGCTATGAAAGCTGAACTTGACTGCCTGCGCTGAGAGAAGCAGCCGTCGATGCCACGTGCTTGGCCAGCATATTGTAGTTTTGCGTCGGTGGTTTGGATGCATGTGGCATTGGCTCAAGTGAATTTGCCGCACATCGAATGATCCGCAGATCTGCGTGCTGCATCGTCCAGGGCCCCGAGCCGCATCCGCGGCTGTGCGATCAGTCACCGTAACGGCTGTCATCTGAACGAGCTGACTCGGGGGAAGGCCAGGTGCTGTGGCAATGCACACCAGGCCGCTCCAGCTCGCCGAAGAGCCTAGGCGAGACGTTCAGGCCTCAATAATGACCCCAGTACTGCGTGGCTGCCGTCCGGCCGGCGCTGCACCCCGTGGTGACCGCACCGGCCAGCAAGCGGGGTTAGGGCCATTCCTGTAGGTCAAGCTGTGCACTCGCGTGTGATTGGAGCAGCGCAGAGACCGACGCACATTTACTGCTCCATCGTCACCGCGTAGCCGGAGCTGCGTGCTGAGCTTTCAACGTCGGGACAGCCAGATAGGCGTTGTTACTCGCCTTCAACGGCGTGCAGGCGGCGACGCAGATGATCCGGCCACCGCACAGCTACGCAGAGGCACTAGAGTGATCCAACCTGGCGCCTCGAAGTCGTACTTTTGGCCCTGGCTGGCACTGAGACTGTGTAGTGCTTTCCTCAGGTTCCTCGCAGCAGTTCGAACTGAGGAATCGCTGTTCAAATTAGCCGGGGTGAGCAAGGTGACGATCTGTTAGTCATGCATGTTGCTTAAGCTCGTTCAGCTCTACCCGCCCACTTCTCGCTTTCAAGCCTCCGAGATTGCCTTGCAGCCTGTGGGCGGCCGCATACCGGTGCAACCGCATCAGGCTTGACTGTGCTGAGCATTGCCACTGGGCGCGCTGGGTCGAATCATAAGGGCAGCAACAGCACGCTGGCGACAGATTAGATTCGCTTGCCACCAGCTTGTCGCAGCAAACCTTGCACGCTCCGGCCTGTTGCACCAGCAGACACCGGTTCGAGTAATTTTGAGTACCACATCAGCGCGCTGCGGCCGCCAATCGGTGGCCTGATTGCGCGCTGCTGCACTCGGCTGCCGCTGCTGTGACACAGCCAGGAGCGCCTCCACGTATGTAATGACACGGCACGGTGACGGCGCGGTTGTCCCGCTGTGAAGCGCCTGCTGAGGTGGTGCGTTTCGACACATGCCGCCAAAGATGCGCAAGCCGCCGCGCCGCAAGGCACCCACCGTCATCGGCCCCAAGGTTGGCAAAGTTACGCTTGCCTGAAGGAGACGCCGACTTGGTGTGTTAACAGCGGGCAGGGCACAATGCCTGGCAGGTGCCAACGCCGCGCCCATTCACTGGCAGCACATGCCCAGCCGACCGAAGCGTCTGCTGACGCGGAAGCTGCTGGGCGCGCCGGTCGTGCGGCAGATCACCATCAGCGCGATGCACATCAAACAATCAAGAAGTTTCGCTCGATTCTCTTCATGAGCTGCAAGGTGCTTAAGGGCTGCTGTGTTGCTGCGCACAGGAGCTGCTGGCGTGCTGGATGTGCAGTAGAACACCTGTGCGGCGTTCGCCAGAACGTGATGGGTATCACATTTCATGTCTTGCTTCTGTTCAGCTTCAACGCCATCCAGCACGTCTGTGCTTCTGGCGTGCAGGAGCTGCTGGCGGCGCTGGACGTGCAGCAGACCACCATCAGCGCGGCACACATGCGCGTCGGACAGCAGCTCAAGCAGCTGCAGGTGCTCGCCTTCCTGGTATTATCCTTTTGTCTCTCCTGCACTGCGGCGGTAGCAGCGGTGCCAGAAGTAAGTGCAGCAGCGGCGGCACTAGCAGCAATAAAAGCTTCGGCGATGCGTGTGCAGTCTGCACCGGTTTTGCAGGAAGTCCCGATGCAGTTCCTATCCCAGAGGAATTACGCCAGATGCCGTTGACGTGACGTCGTCTTGTATCTGCCACCGCAGCTGGAGGAGCAGCTACTAGAGCAGATGCTGGAGCGGGCGCGCTCTGCTAAGCAAACCACAGCCGACGCGGCGGCGGGCGATGCCAGCAATGAGGGGCCGGCGGAGGAAGATTTCGAGGATGTGTAGAAGGAGCAGGGGTCACCGCGCAGCACCATCAAGCGCATGGTTTGCATGCCTGAGCTGACTAGAATTTTCCTGCCCTGGTCGGAGGCGGCTCGATGGCGCCGCAAGACGTGGAGCCGCTCGATATGGCGCCGCGTGAGATGCAACAATGACGAGCCACAATCTTCAGCTGAAGATTGTGGCTCGTCATTGTTGCAACCGGTTCATAAGAAGGTGTACAGAGTGCGCAGTAGTTGAGGTTCAGCGTGACATTTGCCGTAAGATGTACAATACAGTGTCTGAGTGTTCGCCAACTGAGTGTTCGCCAACATGTAACAACGGGTGCACCAGAATTCTGCTAGCAGGCAAGTGCATGGCTGCTGTCGGCTTTGCAAGACTGCCACTCTTTCATCGTCCTCAGCAAGAACGCCCCCCAGCCCGTGACATGACGCCGCTGCTTAAAGGGCTGCAGCGCCCACTACATCAGGTGTCCTGCGCCAGACTCCACTGCCGCCGGCCGCCTGGAGCATGCTCGGACCAGTTCACTCTGCCCTGCTTTTCCAGCTTGTAGAGGACCCCGTTCACCTGCATGAATGAGAACAAACGTGCACACGAGATTCGTTCGTGACACATGTTTGAATCATGGTCGTGTGTGCAATGCTGTGTGCGCCGCCCTCCGCCTGCTTTCCGCATCACCTGTGCCCGTGGCATGTCCAGGTTGAAAACTGCTGAATATCGTGCACAAAGACACGCATCTGCAGAATGAGGGTGCCTGCTGTGGTCTGGTCCATATATGACGGGAACAGAGCCTCTCACCCTGACTTTATAATGCGGAAGCTCTTTCTTCTCGGCTTCAGGCCAGAGGCTGCGGCAGATGCTGCGCACTTCCGAGGTGCCGCGCTGCTGCAGGCAGGACAGCACATCCGCTGCGAGCCCTGGCTTTGGCGGTCGCAGAGGCGGCGCCCATGAAGCTTGCCCGCCGGCCTGCTCTCCTGTGCTGCGCCACAGCACGACCATGAGCGGTATATGACATCATACATAGGCGGCTTGTGGGCTGGTTGTCAATCTCTATCCTGCTGGTCCGCAGCGTCAGACAGGCTTCTGAAGCATGACCAGACAGATTCACGAAGTGCTACTGCCATTCGTCTTGCCAGGCAAGTTGGAACAAAGGGCGCACTTGAGGGCGCGGGCTGCGGTGCTAGCTCTGGATTCGGCGGCCAGCTGAAATGCGGCAGGCTCGGCGACAGCAGCCCGGAGCCGCCGGCAGCTGCAGCGTCGGCGCCGCCTGAGCCAAAGTCGCTGCCCAGTGGCGAGTCGTGCAGGAACTCGAGCTCGTCAAGCGCATCCAGGGGAAGGTCGGCAGGCATGTCAGCCATGAAGGCGTTGGTGTCAGCCGCCGCGGCGCTCTGTGAGGGCCAGCTGGTCTGGGCATCTTGAAACAGCGGCGCCCCAGCGGCCGCAGCTGCAGCAGTGGTGGTAGAGGCTGGCGCCGCAGAGCCCTGGCCACTCATCACAGAGCCGAGCCCGCTGTGAAACAGCGATGTGCGCCAGCTGATTGAGCTGCGGCTGCTGCCGGTGCTGCTGCCGCCCTGTGAGCAGCACCAGGTGCATTTCATCAATGCATGCACGCGATGCGGTGGCAAGGTCCACACTGTCCGACATGCACGTGTGCAAACAGCTGGCGGAGCATCAGTTCGGTTGTCCGCATTCAAGTCACATCTTCAAGCCTGAGAAGCCCTTATGTTTGACTGCCATGCCTCTCATGCATGTGCAGCACACCGGGCGTTTTGATACACCACAGTGTGCCAACGAGTGCCATCTGCGTCACACCTGGGCAATGAACCTGAAGTTCTCGCCGTGCATGTGCAGCGCTCGGTCCTGCCCCTGCAGCTGCGCGCTGTGGCGGGCGACCTGTTCGCCCAGCACCGCCTGGCCATCCTGGCTGTGCTGCTGCTGATCGTCCAGATGTTGCACCGCCGCCGCGAGCTGCAAATGGCCCAGGCGCAGCTCGTGCACGTGGGCGACTAGATGATTCACCATGTCGGCTGGCGGCTCGATTAGGCGCCCGTTGAGGAAAGCCAGCTGCGGCCCAGCCGGCCGGCTTTCAGGTCGCGATGGCAGAGTGGAGCTGCACAGACAAACAGGTGCAGGGGGGGATATATAATTGGAGGTTGTACGACAGCCTTGCTGCGGGACAGGCGTGCAGCACCTTTTGACAAGTGAGCTCGTAATGAACGAATTGGTGGCTGTTCAATACGACCACTCCAGGACGACCACCGCACTTTTGGTGCGGCTGCGGAGGCGGCAGCGGCATCCCCGGCGGCGGCGGCGGCGGCGGCGGCGGCAGCGGCGGCGCAAAGTGCAGCCGCTCGATGCCGAGGCCCTGCGCCGCTGCCCTCGACTGCGCTTTGCCGACCAGCTCGAGCGAATACAGCCTGATGCGCGTACATGCCGCGCTTTGCTGCCGCTCCATGCCGGGAAGCGCCACATGCAGGGCCGCCGTCGGCCGCAGCTGCCGCGCGGCAATGGCGGCGTTGACACATGGCATAGTGACGAAACTATTTGCATGAATGCAGTCCTGTTTTGTGAAGCAAAAACACTACTTGCCTGTGCAGCAGACCCGGGCGGAAGCTCGGCATGGTGAACCGCAACAGTCGCGTCGACATGGTACTTGACCCCCTGTTTCTTTTTGACCGTTGGGTCGTTGGCAGGCAAAAATCGGCCGCGGCCGCCGGAGCCGCCAGGTAGCGCATACACAGTCACATCCTGAAGCCGCACTGCTGAAGCCGCCGCTGCCGCGTCCGCAGCGGTCGGACTGTCCTGCCGCTGTGTTGCCGCGCCCTGAGCTGCTTCCGCATGCTGCTGCGGCAAGCACGGCTCTGGCATTCCCACGAACCAGGTCTGCGCGCTGCTGCCGGATCGGCTGCTGGGGTGCTGGCCGAGCAACGCTGCCAGGCGCCCTGGCAACTGCTGTTTGATGAAAGCTGTGGAGCACACATCGACCCCGGTCTGCAGCACGCGCTGCCCTGAGCCCGTCCAGGGTCTGCCGGTGTTGCTCATGGCATCTGCAAAGTCATCGGCATCCGTTCGCCTGCAGGCAGCTGATCCAGTCTGCCTGGGCCTTTTGAGTGGCGTCTTTTCAGCTCTCGTGCCCACACTGACGCTGCCGCCTTGCGATTCCATTGCTGTTGCATCGACAAGGGGCAACGAAATATCGAAGATGTGATAAAGTGCCACCGATTGACAGAGGAGGGTTGATGTAGGCGAAAACTGCGTTGTGCTTGGGACCACTTGAACCCTGATGCACGCCTCAGGGCCAAAGCGCCATTTGACCTGATGTAAAAGCTGGTTCGACAAGTCCAACTCGTAATTGCTGGCCGTTGCAAGCGCAAGCACACTTTCTGGTAATAATCACAGTCCTCCGCAAACGAGTCGGCATAGATCGCTTGTCTGCCGCCAAGAAATGTGGCTGTGGTGATGCAGGGGGCATGTAGAGCAAGGGAGCGTGGGCTGCACTGGCTAGAACATAGGGTTGTCCGGCAAAGAAAACAGGGTTTGCGACATAGCTAGATAGATTACACCGCCAGCCTCACTCAGGCTGATAAGGCCTCATATCACCAATAAACCATCATGTGTCATCATGTCGCAAACTGTTGATGACACTCACTGAGCAAATGAGCCGATGAGACCCACCTGCCCCAAGCATGCCAACATGAATCCGGCAACCATCATTTTGTCCCCTCTCCACACCAGCTGACGCATGCCCGGCGGCACCGCCAGATCAAACATGCAAGAAAAGCGCTGCTGGACAACGTGTCTCGCGGGATATTCCATCAGTAAATGCTTCTCGTCCCCGACCGCGCCACTGTCACAGAATGTGCAGCAGCGGTCCTGCCTGCCTATCTCCGCGATCCCAAGCGGAGCCTGAACAGCGTGCAGCTGCGGCGCCGACAACTCCAGCTGCCAGAACTCGCCTCCCTGAGCCCAGCCAGGGCGCGAAAACCATGCTGCGTATGTCGTCCGCTTCCCGCCGCCTGACACCGCTGTCCTCGGATTCATGTCCACAAACTCCTGCTGCTCCAGCGCGGCCGCGGCAGCCGCCGCGGCTGCGATGGCGCCCATCATGCTGCCATCAGCGCCTGTCAGCGCCATGCCATGCTGCTTCGCACATGCCAACAGTCCAGCTGCCCAGTTTTGTATGTTGGACTGCTGCGCTGCCGTAAGATCGTACATGGCCGCCTGCTTGAAGATGGAGGATTCTGGCAGAGCGGTCAGCGCACTCTAAAACCGCAGCGCCTGCCGCTTCCATTCCACTGCCAGCGGCAGCTCGCCAAGCTGCTGCGGGAGCACTGCAGCGGGGACGGAGCGCCGAATGCCGTACAGCTCCCTCATCGTCCGTATGTAGCTGGCCTCCAGTTTGTTTCGCCCATGATGACACATGATGGTTTATTGGTGATTCGATTCCTTATCAGCCTGAGTGAGGCTGGCGGGTGTAATATATCTATCTATCTATGTTGGCATGCTTGGGGGAGGTGGGTCTCATCGGCTCATCTGCTCAGTGAGTGTCATCGACAGTTTGCAACATGATGACACATGATGGTTTATTGGTGATTTGGTGCCTTATCAGCCTGGGTGCGGCTGGCGGGTGTAATCTATCATCTATCTAGCTATATATTTATCTAGCTATCTATCTATCTAAAGAGAGAGAGAGAGCGAGAGAGGAGAGAGAGACAGAGAGATTGAACTATTCCAGCCTCACTCAGGCTGATTATAGGGCAGTGCAAAAGTTTTGTCACGGTTTTGCACGTGGCCTGGACAGAAATTGCTGGCGCAGCGCAGAGCTGACGGCGGCACCGCAGCAGCTCAGATCCGATTTCAAACACAGTTAT
>JAABUL010000359.1_pt1 | contig 97983 bp, 89 predicted proteins | sample 5559151 | NCBI WGS metagenome assembly JAABUL01 (sample SAMN10711876, study PRJNA513368) | rock metagenome | isolation source: Antarctica rocks | place: Antarctica: Victoria Land, Pudding Butte sud | reverse complement strand
AGTGTTGCGATCCTACAAGTAGTATTACGTAAGTGCTTCTTTGAAGAGTAGGTAGTAGTAGGTGTTTAGGTAAGATAACTCGAATGTACTATAAATAGTTATAGACCTTTTAGTAAGATTGTAATATGAGTTAAATACAAGTATATCGAAGACATCCTTAGTTCCTATATACCTAAGTGATTGTGAGTTACTCTATAGTGCTCCCTTACTCTGCTCTATAGAGTAAGTATAGAGTATAGAGTAAACTAGCTACTCTATCGTCTCGGCTAAAGCCGTAAGACGGAGTAGTCCTTATTCTACCCTAAACCCGCGTATTCTGTGTTATGCTCGTAACATCTAGGTACTAACTAACTATAATAACCTATAGTACTTTATAACTACGTAAGCGTTAACTAGCTAATAAGCTCGTATCGCCGAGTACCTCGTAGCCTTCGATTTTAAAATCGAATATAAGGAGGAGACGGTAAACCCTTCGGACGGCCTATCTAGACGGCCTAACTACTTCGCTAGCTTTAAAGATATCGCGAAGAGATAATAGCTAGTAGGTATACTACTAACGCTATAATAGAAGCTAAGAGTTATAGAAATAAGGAGATTACTATCCGCCTCTATAGCGAGACTAAGTAGCCCTCTTAGCGCTTACGGCGATAAGACTATACCGGCCTCGTAAGACGTCCCTATCTATAAGCGATCTAATCTATCGCTTATCGCGCCTATTAGTACCGATATAGTAATAGAGTACTCTAGCGATACCTTAGGAACTACGACGGATAAATATACTATTACTATTATTCGTACTATCGCTAGTACTAAAGGTCTCGACCTCCTCGTACCTCGAGCTATAGTAGCTATAGCTATAGTAGATAAGTCTACGTTTATAGATCCTCTAGAGAGCCTAGTTTCTCTTATTTACGATATCTAGTTAAGGGACGCCTTTATATAGGATATCTATAATAGGGATATAGTATAACTAGGTAGCTCCGACCTAGCTCTAGGTTAGGAGAGCTACTAGCCTACTAATACTAAGTATCGTTTCGACTCTAATAGGCTACTACGTAATAGGAACCGTATATATATCCCTCGTTATACCGCGCTACGTTAGGAGCTCTTATAGCGTAACTACGACGACTTAGTAGCTAGTTATTATAGGCGCGACCGGACTTAAGAGGTCCTCGCTTATAAGTACGATTAGCTATACCTTATAACCGAAGTACGTACGTACGTCGATAAGTATAATATATACTAACGTACTAAGCTAAAGTACTATTAACCCTTTAGCGAGCTTTAATCGCTTATCCCTCTATAGAAGCCTTAGAAGTCTTTATCTATAGACTTTATCGTTAGCCTACTACTATTAAAGGGGTTTAACGGTAAGGTTTATAATTCTATCCTAGTTATCGTAGATAGGTTCTCGAAGATAGTACGTTACTTCCTAGTAAATAATACTATAGACGCTCTAGCTCTTACGGAGCTAATCTATAATAAGATCGTTATATTCTTAGGGCTACTAGACGATATCGTCTCTAATAGGGGCTCGGTTTTTACGAGCGAATTCTAGAGTACCTTATACTACTAGCTAGTAGTTAAGCGCCGTCTCTCTACCGCGTTCTATCTATAGACTAATAGCTAGACGGAACGTCTAAACTAGTAGCTCGAAGGCTACCTTTAGATCTTCTATAGCTATAACTAGAACGACTAGGCGCGACTATTATATATAGCGGCGTTCGCTTATAACTCTAAAGCCTATTCGAGCTACGGCTTAACCCTAATCGAAGTAGTAATAGGCGTTATACTATCTATCCCCAATAGTATTTAAGACGAATACCGTACGAAGGGGGGGCGAAAAGGCCCTAAGAAGCTAGTAGACTAGGCTAGGTAATAGCTAATAAAGAGGTAAATTACTTTCGATAACGCGAGAAAGAGCCTCGAAGCCGTAGTAGAGCTATAGGCTAAGTACTATAACCGCTATATAGAGGCTAAGTAATTCTTCGTTAGAGACTAAGTACTTATTAACGGACGGAATATTAGAAGTAAGAGGCTATATAAGAAGCTTAATAATAAGTATCTAGAGCTATTTACTATTATCGAAAGGGTAGGTAAATAAGTATATAAGCTTAACCTACTATAGTCTATAAAGAGACTATACCCGACCTTCTACGTCTCCTTACTAGAGCCGTATAGAGCTAGGAAAGAGTACTAGCCGCTACTAGTAGACGAGCTTAAGGACGATAATAGTAACTAATACGAGATTAAGAAGATCGTTATATATAGCCTAGATAGTAAGGAGAAGAGGCTATACTAAATACGCTAGAGTAGTTACTTATAGGAGTATAACGAGCTTAAGTATAAGGATAAGCTAGAGAGGGTAAACGAGTTACTATAGTTATACCTAAAGGTAAACGGATTAATACGCGAAAGCTCCGGTACCTCCGCGGAGGCTATACTATACTAGGGCGGAACCTCGAACTTAAAGGTAACTATACCTCCTACTAAAAAAAGGAGAGGTAGACTACGTAAGGTAGTCTAATAATTAAGAAGTATAATAGAAGTTTATTTACTTACGCCTTATAGCCGCGTAAACCTCTCGTAATTATAGATTACCCCTATACGAGTATATAGTACTATAGAGGATCGGAGATATAAAGAAGAAGAAAAATACTCGCTTTTATTCCGTACTAGGCTCTCCCTAAGAGAGGACTAGTAACCTTACTATAAAGGTATAGTAGATATATACTATCCTCTCTAACCCCTACGTATACGAGCCGTTTACTTACTAGCCTTATATCGCTACCCTACTATAGTACGCTAGACACTTCTCCTAATTCGTTATACTACGTACCGCTTCTAGCTCTATCTTATAGTTTAATACGATATTACTCGGCTCTATACTACTAGAGATACCTATATAATCCTTAAAGAAACGACTATTCTTCTCGAACGACGTATAGCGAGTAGAACGCTACTTCGAGATACTATTACTATAGTCGTTCTCTACTTCCTCGATAAGTATACGAAGACGGGTAGTAAAGCTCTTATAGTAAGTACGGAACTTAGACTAACGAGTAGCGACTTAGAAGGAGTTAGCTCCGTTATTACGAATAGTACGCTAGCGGTACTACTCTACTATATTAAGGGTACGGTTAAACTTAGCTAGATACGTAGTATCGTACTTAGGATTCGATTTTAAGCTCTTATAGTTACTATACTTATTACTTAAAGAGGCGTAAGAGTAGCTAGAGCTAGCTAGTAGCGTATCGTTACTCTAGCGGCGAATATACTTACGGTAGATATAACGATAGAGATCCGGTTGTAGTATAATTTACTCCGGAAGGTTAGGGACGATAAGGAGGTCTATCGAAGATACGTTAGTCTCGTTAAGATTATATACCTAGTACGGCTTCTTCTTAGCGTCTAATATAGGCTTTAATAAGTTAAGACCGAGAGTACGCTAGGCATTTACTATCGAGTTAGGGTTACTAAGAGGGCTTAGGTTCGGAGCTTAAGGAGAGGACCGCTAAGAGGCCGGCCCTATACCGGAGAGGTTACGAGTCTCTAGCGTTAGAGGATTAGCGAGAGCTTAAGGACTACCTTTAGTACCTATACGCTAGCTACCCTAAGTTATAGTATACGGCGTACTAGGAGGACTATATAGGTATTCTATCGTAGGCGTATTAATCGGCGTAAAGCTAAAAGGACGGTAGTTTATATTTAGCGCGTTCGTATTAGGCCTAGCTACGATAATTAGTAGGTATAGTATAGAAGTAGCTAAGGAACTTACTAGGAGTACTACTACGACGGTTATTAGGCGGAGTAGAGCTACGGTTAGTCTAAGAACGACGCTTACTAAATAGAGGTATCGTTTTCTTACTACCCGAGCTACTAGGTATATTACTATTAGATATAATAAAGTAATAATAAAGTAATAATAAATAAATAAGAAGGTTAAACGGCTTTAAAGACCTATAGTAATATAGATATAAGGGGGAAGGTTAAAGGAGTAAACGAAGCTCTAATATAGCTCTACCTATATAATACTACCGCTAAAGCGATACCGGAAGGCCCTTATAACGCTATAGCGATACCGTAGGGGCTAGGTAACTCCGCCGTCGAATTATATATACCTACTACTACTAAACGATATATACGCTTAATATATAAAAACCGCTACTATAGTAATATAGTACCGCGATAAGTAAGCGCGTAACTAGCGCTATAGCGCTACGGTACCTACTAGGACTACGCGTTACTAGCTCCGAGGACGAAGCCTTAAGAGGGTAGGATAGTTATTAGGGGAGCTTATACGTAATAAGCTAGCTCTACTAGTCTACCGGTACCGCCTCTAGGGCTAACCGCTATTTAAGCGCTACTTCCCTATAACCGTCTCTCCTCCTTAGATATTCGTATTTACTTAAAACTACTACTTACTCGTATCGATACTACCTATTTATAACTCCCCTTATAATAACCCTTTATTCTAGCTAGAGTTTACGTAAAAGTAGTCTAATTCCTCCCCTACGTTTATAAGCTACGGACTCTCGATTAGTAGCGTAGTAGGTAACTATACGGTACCTAAATACGCCCGCCTATATTACTCTCGATTCTCTTACCTATAATACCTATTACTACGTACTCTTTAAAGAAGTACTTACGTAATACTACCTTATAGGATCGTAATACTTAATAGTACTATAATCCTAAAACTAACTAAAAGATAATATATATACTACTTATACTAATATAATAAATATACTTAAGCTTAGTAGAGAGAGATATAATAGTAAAGACTACTAACTAGTATAGATAGTAGTTCTATTATAATATAAAGAAGGTTCTACAATAAGTAGTTAGTAGTTAGTAGACGTAAGTTATATAAAAGTACATATAATTTATCTAAAATAAGTTTTAATTAAGTACACCCGAGATAGGTTTCCTAGAGTTGACCTAGATTCCTACTCTTTTTATATTAACGGACGCGCGTGTCCTCTCACAACAGAGGGTACATGTATGAGAGAGCTGGAATCTGGTACTGCGGAAAGCACGTGGTCTCTAGCTGCATTGATCAGTGTCGAGAACTCTTCTACGTGTGGCCACCAACAACGCACAATTTCGAAACATTCGATCGCAGCCCATCTAACGGCTTGCAACTATACGCCAGACTGGAGGGTGGCCCTGCGGTTGAGCTTGTAGCGCACAATGCGATACGCATGAAGTCAGGCACCATCACAGAGTCGAAACGCTCACGGGAGGTTTCTTCATCACGAAAGGCTATATCGACGAGTCAGCGCTGCTGCCGATGTCTAGATGGTTTGCGAAAAGTCTGCTGCACAAGCTCGATAACGGAGGCAGAGATGATGCGCTGGACAATTGGCTCTGTTCAGCCCAGCTCGCTCCCTTAACGGATGTGAGGGAGGCATGGCGGCTTGCTGGCGATGTCCTGCTCTCTATATTGGCGGTGCTTCCGGCTGCACGGAGAAGGATCTGCGAGTTGCTCAGGAACATCGATCGATCCAATCGTAATAACTGGGCTGGAGAGGTCTTGAACAGGTTGAAGGCGACATGAAGGCAGTCTTTACTTGAACCTAGTGTGCTGCGGTTACATTCAGACGCAGTGTCTTTCTAACAAGGGCGATACGAGCACCAGGTGATTTCTTCCTATCTACTATGACTTTCTGATCCGACGACTCCAAGCTCAGGTATGACGCTAAGAAAGATATCATATGAGCTACATTACTAGCGAATTCACGCTCGAGCGAGTTGAGGACGGCGACGAGCAGCTATCAACACAATTAGCTCGAGAGGCGTGAATCTGCATCTTAGCAAAAGCGGGTCAACAGTGCTTGGGTCGCGGAGTCTTGAGCATCACGCTTCAAGTTGCTTACTCCTTCGGCTTCCGTCTGCGTTCGTCAGCGAAAAGAGTAACTAGTGAGTAGAGATGATTATACTGCTGACGTCCTCCCTGGAAGGTGGCTGCTCTTCATACCATCCCAGCATAGTTCACCATCATTTCAGCGTCGCTAGAGTATCACGAGTCAGTCAAAAATGTCGTTGACAACCACTACGATCGCCAAGGAGGCGAACCTGTCGGAACCCGAAGGCATGCCGCCGCAGCCGCGCAACGTTGAAGCATACGTCGGATATTGCGCTAATGAAGCAGGGGAAATGCTTGTGGGCACGTTTCCTCGCCCAGGGGAGCCTACAGTGGATGTCGTGTCCTGGACGATGGCGCCGAAACTAATTCATGATCTTCGTGGTAGCGATGACAAATTTACGCTCGAGACTGCAGGCTTTCAGCTTCTACGCCACAAGAGCAGGTTCGAAGATTGGACGCCAGACGAGGATGTGCGAAAGGCGTACATGGAGGAAATGCAAGAGGTTGTTCAAGAACTGTGCGTCCGATAGGCCCTGTTCACAGTCATATTACCTTGTTGCTGAGCTATGTCAAGGACTGGTGCGTCGAAAGCACTCGCATACGACTACAGACTCAGGCATCTGCAAGGCCCTGCTCGCGGCACACACGTTGATCTGAACGACAAAGCACTCTTCTGGCGTTTGCACCGAGCGTTTGGCGATGAGGCACACGACCTGATCCGCGAATATCGAATTCAAGCCATCACAGTGTGGCGACCTTTCCGCATCGTCTACAAGGATCCATTGGCTATTATGGATGGACGATCATGCTCGCAGAGTGAGTTTGTCGAGTACAACGTCAGGAAAGCAGATGCCGGATCGCACGTCTACGAAACGATGTCTTACGTGCTCGTTCCTAGTGACGCCCATCGCTGGTATTACCTGCACGAGCAGAAGGAAGATGAGTGTTGGTTGATCAAGAACTACGATACTGAGGACAATCGCGGACCGAGATTCACCCCTCACGTGTCGTTCATGGACAAAGCATATGAGGGCCGTGAAAAGCGGGAAAGCGTTGAGGTTCGCTTGTTCGTGTTCCATGAGAAGGAAATAGTGTGACCGCCTGGTCACACCGTACTTGCGTTCATGTTGTCAAAGCAAGGATGACATCTTCACTCTTTTGTTAATACCGAAGAGCTTAATTGGAAGTGTTTCTTGGCCCATGTTCGTGTCACTTTCCGAGTACACATCTTTACTGAATAGCACTCGAATCTCTCGGCACCGCGGGTTGGGTGTTTGCGTCTGCTCTACACAACCTGCGCCGCGTGTAGTTATATCATAGAGCAGCTGGGGGTCTTATGAGGTTTACATGCAACCTTGCCTAATATTCAGCCTTCCGAATCCTGACGTTGATTCCTTATTTGATGCTTGCTTGCAATGAAGTCCGTGCAGAACGGACATGGTTCCTGGTTGCCTAGCTGAGATACGGATAGAACAGTGACTCGCAAGTTTGGCAAAGAACTGAGGCTGTGATGTTCCAACATCGCTGAGTCGGCAAGCAAGGATGCAACCCAAGTGGAGAGATTGGAGTCTGACTGCTCCGATCGGGCCCATGAATGCAATTGACTAAGGACTTGTGAAGGGCGAGATGGGGTGTGAAGAGGAAGCGACGGAGAGACGGGATCAAAGGAGAGGAGTCGCAGGATTGTGCTTTCCTTCTCTAATGCTTCTAGCTTTCTTGCTGTGCCTTCGACGCACCCAGCGAACTTTCGCATCGGCCGGACGTTTGTCACGACCAGAGTATGACTGCCGGACCCTGTCCATGGTCATCTGGCAAGAAACCAACAAACGAGCTCATTGTGTAGCGCGATTGCTGCTCGGGATCGCCAATTGCGTTGACTTCGTGGATGTTCCTTTGACCGGATTAGTTACAACGGCAAGTCTTCCTCGATTGTACGATAGTGCAATCACCTCGAATTGAACAGATGAAGGTCTCCCACCTTGTACTTCATGCTCTTCGACTGTCGATCTGCCACTATGTGTCGACTATATCCGTAGTCTGGTGGTGGGTTCTTGAAGGAGTCATCGGTGACGCCTTGCCATGGTCGATGGTGCACTATGCATTCCCCACCATCCACGTCTTTGAGCAGGATATTCCAGGTAAGTTGTGCTGAGATCTGACCAATCTCCCACCCCGGCGCATCCTAAAGCCAGCATCAGAACCTTCGAGCCGAACGTGGTGGTACTATTGCAGCGTACAAACGGTCCATAGTCTGCGTGCAGCTTCGCAGCGCGGTTGACGAGGCGCAACAGGCCGGCAAAGTACTCGATATCGCCTTCGCGAGCAATACGCACGGGAACAGCACATATCTCACGAAGCTTCTGGCAAACACGACCAAGCACGTCGATCCCAGCCTCTGTTCGAAAGCGATCCTGCAGGCTCTGCGCCTCCCGGACACTCGAGAAATAGCTACCTTTATCTGTGATGTAGCTATATTAGTAATTGAGATGCTCGTGATTGCGGGCGCTTTACCTTCGACGTGATTGAACGCAATACCGACTGTGCCGACAGGAGGCCAGATATCGGCGATCGGATAAGAGCCCTGAGTAGGTTCAGTCCCCTGGTCTTACGATGCGAAAGAGTACATACGATCTCATGCGTTTTGATAATGTCCACCAACCGCTGGCATTCCGATACAGTCAGGAAGCCTGACTCACACACATCAGGTATTCGATTGAGGAAAAGGTCCTGGATGCTGTCTTCAGAGAAACGCCCAGTAGATAGACTACTCCATTGCTGGGGACAGATATCAGCAGGTAATGGGAGTGAATGAAGCGAATTCAGAGAATGGTCCGCCCTTAAGCGATTCTCATCGATAGCCTCAAGTGTTGCCATGTCTCAAAGTCGTGAGCGCGCAAGCACAGCGCTCTGGGTGAGACTCCTTCCGTCATTCGTTACCAACCACAGATACATGCATTGGCATGTTGAGATTGAGGCGGTGGAAATTGTAATCGGGTCTGCTTACAAAGTAAGCCAGGCGTGATACTTAGGTTTCACCAGAAAGTGAGGAAACTAGCGGGACCAGCAAGGCTGGACGGAGCTCTACTACTGCGGCGGGCTCGATTCGTGTGGGAGGAATCACGTGGGTCCAATCTCACCTTCGCCTTCAAGTCATGGCCGTTGTTGAAGACGTGCGGCCAGACCCAACTTGCGACAACCACTGGTCAGACTACCAGGGTCCATTACATGAGCATTTTGCAGCGAATGCAGCCAAATGGCCAGACCGGACGTGTATTGTCGAGAGCCCAGCACGGGATGGCGCAGGCAGAGAGTTCAGCTACCGGCAGACTGATGCAGCGTCGAACACGCTCGCGCACTTCCTCGTCGACCATGGCATCCAGCGAGGCGAGGTGGTCATGATCTACGCCCATCGCGGCGCCGAGACGGTGGTGGCGGTGATGGGTACCCTCAAGGCGGGTGCTGCCTTCGCGTCATTGGATCCGGCCTATCCGCCCGAACGCCAGATGGCGATGATGGGCGTCAGCAAGCCACGCGCTGTCATTGCTGTGGGGCGGGCGGGGAACATGCCGGCGCAGGTGACGGGGTGGATGAAAGCAAACGTCGCGTTGCGGGTGGAGGTGTCGCGTTTCCGGCTCGCGGAGGACGCCTCGCTCGGCCCCGACTTTGCTCCGTGGGCCGCACGTTCCACCGTTCCGCCGGACATCGTCATCGGGCCGGACGACACCCCTTCCATGTCAGTTGCTCTTTTGCAATAGCAACATCCCCTCCAACTGACATACACGACGCAGCACCTTCACGAGCGGTAGCACAGGTTGGCCTAAGGCAGTCCGCGGCCGCCACTTCATGCTAACCTACTCCGCCACCTGGTGGAAGCAGCACCTGAACCTGTCCGAGAACGATCGTTTCTCAATGCTCAGCGGCATCGCCCACGACCCCCTACATCGCGACATGTTCACGCCGCTGCTACTAGGCGCCTCCATTATCATCCCCTCCGCAGACGACTTCGCCAACCTTGCGGGCTGGGCGACGGAGTACCGCGTTACCTTTATGCACATCATGCTGACAATGACTCGGGTACTGATGGAGAGTGCGAACGGACGCACGCTCAACGATCTCCGTATTGTCTTCACAGGTGCGGAGCGTCTGTATCGTCGCGACTGTCAGCCGCTCCGCCAGCTCGCCCCCAATGCGAAGCTCATTAATGCCTACGGTGCCACCGAGACAGGGCGGTCGTCTTGCTTTTATGAGATTCCGCCGTGGCATGACGAGCCAGACTTCCTGGACAAGCGCCTCTTTGAGGAAGCGATACCCGTCGGTCGGGGCATGCAAGACAGCCAGATTCTGGTGATCAACAGAAGCACTTTGCAGCAATGCGAGGTGGGTGAAGTAGGCGAGATCTATTTTAGAGGGCCTGGCCTATGTGAAGGTTATATTTCAGAGGACCAGCAGCCGCAGCAGACCGAAAAGTACGTCGCCAACTGGTTTGTAGACGCTGACAAGTGGGTCAAGCAAGCAGCGAACACTGTGACTGGTAATGAACCGTGGAGAGAGTACTTTCGTGGACCTCGCGACCGCATGTATCGCACTGGTGACCTGGGCAAATACCTATCTGATGGCAATGTCATGTGCTTGGGCCGCTGTGACAATGTTATCAAGATCCTTGGGCACAGGCTCGACATTGGCGAGGTCGATCACTTCATGCTTCAGCATCCTCTAGTGAAGGCGCATTACACGATGCAAGACGACCAAACGCAAAACTTGCACATGTACTACAGTCCGAACCTTCCACGCTGGCGAGCGTGGCATTTAGAGCAGCAAGCGAAGCGAGCACAGTGTCCCGAGCGTGCTGGACCGCGGCTACGACGTCGCGTCTCTGCGACGGAGGAGATGGGCGTCGAGCAGCTCAGGAGGATCTTCCAACCACTTTCGGACGATATACGACAGTTCCTGGCAACAAAACTGCCCGCTTTCGGTGTGCCAGCTGAATACATGCCCATACTTCATCTGCCCTTGACGCCGAATGGGAAGGTCAATCGCCAGACACTTCCGCCCGTACCTACCAGGGTTCAACAGGCCATGCCTACGAGGAGGGCACCGGCAGGGTAAAGGAACGGTTGCAATGCACATCATCACTTGTTCAGTACCCTACAACACTTGAGACATCATGTTCATCTTTGAGGTGCTGCTTCGAGCTCAAGGATATCCGGTACATACAGCGAATATGACCATAGCACCATACGGCAACAGTCGAGTCGACAACGCTGATGACCGAGCCAGGTCAAAACTCTGACATCGTTGGCAAGCAAGGCTCAGGCTTGAAGAGAAACGTAGAACGTCGAATGGGTTAATCGTCATCATCCTGACGAGTTCAATAGACTGTCAAATTCGACTTGATCCATCACTCGCCCAGACACCCTATCTCTCTCGCAAGCGAAAGTCTGCGGGCACAGATACGTCACAACTCGGAACTGACTCTTGTGCAGGGCGCAACCAAGATAATAATGGCTTCCGCATCGCTTAGCAAGTGTCTGAGCGTCGCTGAGGAATCAGAAACGCATGGTCAGTATGCTGGAGGTTGTACTAGCGGCGCGCGAGCCTACTCACAAAATCTCCCTCAAAGCCTTCTCGTACCTGTCAATCATACCATCCGACCGCCGTGTGCTGAAGAATGTTCGCAGCTTGGCTAGCACATCAGAGTCGCTTTTGCAGCCATAGGAAGCGAGCAAATAGATTTTGGGTGACAGCGCTTTGCCGCAACCTAGAGTGTAATAAAATCCTGGGCTTGCTCGACCTGGAGCGTCCGCAGGCAAGACAGCTGGAGCATCGGCGAGAAACAAATTCCAGAAGTCTTGCAGGTCTGCAATAGCATCCGTACTTTCATCGAGCGGTGCTCTCCCGCCGAGAGTCAACACGTCCATCAAGTACTCCATGGAGACATGCGGCGCACGGGCATACAGTTTGAGACGAGCATCTTCTGGGACCAGACAATCGATACCGAATAGACCCATCTCACAGTCATACTTCACCGTGGCCTCTTCCAACCAATCTAGCACCGGCTCGGCATTCAGAGCCTCGTACTGGACTCGCGGCAGGTTACGGATGGCCTGCTGTACCATCTGCAGGGTTGAAATACCAAGTTCCCTTGCTTTCAGGCCCGGATAGATGTACATCTTCAACACAGGGCCGGTCTTTTCGATGTCCAGCGCAACAACGGTCCCGGCCTTCGGAGTCGTCTCTTCGATGAACTGGTCTGAGCGGTCCATATCGTCCGGCGGCAGTACTTGCTGAGTAAAATGTCTGTACCACTCCAGATCAAGACCAGGGATCATATCCTGCTCACTCAGCCGCGAAACCCATCTGTCGGTAGCTTGCCGGTTGAGCGGATCCGAGGGGGTGCCCGCATGTCTGCCTATCGGCTCGAATGCGTATCGAACAGTAGCTCGACCATCCGTACTCCATTCCCAACTGAAGTCGATGGGCGTCCCGTCTGGCGTTCCAGGACTTCGCCACCCCTGGACCCTGCCAGCGGCGTCCGGAGCCAGACCGAGCTCCGGAGCGGCAAAGAGCGCATAGAAGGTAAGCTCACGATATTGCTCTGCCGAAGTGTAGCCTGCATAATGCAGGAGCTTGGCGTATGTGCGACCCGTAGTATTCCACCAGAACTGGGCGTCTGCTGACCGGAATTGAAGAGTCTGGTTGAGCGTCGCCCATGGTCCAAGTGTCACGGTCCGGACCTCCACTTCATCGCCTTTGCTGGATGAACTGGTACCGTTGGTGCGGAATGAAGTGTCCTGTTGGCGTTCTTGAAGCATTGGCGTCGCCGCGAAAGATTCGTGCACAGCGTGAACAGCTGCTGTCATCCTTCCACGAGATACTTGATACAAGGCAATTTGTCAGTCACGCGAATGTGTGAAAAATTGAAGGTTGTGGCGGTTGGCGAATAGCCACTCGCCGAAGAGGGCTACTGCGCGGACCGAGCAATTGTGCATGGCCTGTAGACAGCGGCATTCTCGAGTCCACCACAGCACAGTGCCCTGCGCCTATTGTGAAAAGTATGGCTTTCTTTACCTGATTATCTGGAGATTATGGTCCGGATTTCATAATAATCCATATAGGCGAGCGAGGGGAGGAGAAGCGCAAGGGTCGGAACACGTAATCTCCGTAATCGCCGTAATCACTATAATCTCAGATTAGCCCATCATCTGTTCTGAAGTCAACAAGGCCTAAGCAACCAGTATCAGTATCGCTCGTGATATTGGATAAGCGTAAGTCGGATTACACGGGGCCTGCACTGCTTGTCGTGCAATTCGTGTGATATGGTAAGAGAGTAAGCCAGCAAGAGACTCTGTCGCCACCGCCACGGCCAGCCACTGCGTCCAGCCTTATCCGACAGCATCGCACTACCAACGACTCTTCTCCATGTCGCCACTTACACATTCCTCGACGGCGCAGACCGAAGCGGAGGAGACCAGGAGTAGTGATGTGAGCGGCGAGCGGCCAGCAGATGGACAGACCAGCGGCGCTCCCTCCCCCCGCCGCCTCATCGCGCTGGCTGCGCTCCTCCTGTACGTTGCCCTGGTCAGTATCGCCGCACGCTTGATGGAGCTGCCCATCAGTCGCGCCGTTGAGCTCCGCTACTGTCAGAAGTACTACCTGGCCCATGATCCGTCACAGATTGGCCGCGACGGCAACATTGCAGAGGATATATGCAAAGTGGACGAAGTGCAGCGGGGCCTTGGGTGGATGTTGGGCGCGTTAGGGACCCTTACCACGTTTTGCGGTACAGTTTTCCACTTGCATCATGCTGGATCGCTTTCTGCTAACTCTCATAGATATTCTCGTCACAGCGCCGATGGGCGTCGTGGCTGACGGGTTGGGGCCTAGGCTTGCGTTGCTTCTCAATCTATCAGCCTCTGTCGTGTATTTGTGTTGGACCGCCGCCGTAGGCAAGTTTTGGACTGTCTTTCCCATCAATGCGTTGCTCGCCGCTCCCTTCCTGTCGCTGTACGGCGGTGGCAGCTGCGTCGCGAAGATGGCAGGCTTGGCCATGGTCACTGAAATTGCGCAAACAGACCAGAGGCTGTAGGCACTCAAACATGATCTTTTGACCCTGTGATCTCTCAATAATGTCTTCTCACAGGCCGACATACTTCGCGTATGTGAGCTCCGTGGAATATGTGACTTCACTGGCAAGTCCGTCGCTTTCTGCTCTACTATTGAGCCAGAATATGTGGCTCCCCTTTTGGGTGGGCCTCGTCTGCCTGGGAGCTGCAGCGCCTCTCACCATCCTTCTTCCTAGAGGTGACCATGGCAAAAGCAAGCGCTCTAGACGGCCATCGCGCTCGACAAACGAACAAGAACATGAGAGCACACCCCTTCTAGCAGCTTCGCCGTCGATCGAAGTAAAGGGCAAGATGTCCAGCGCCTCAAAGGCCGTACGTGACTCTATCACGGGCTATAAAGAGGTTCTGAGCGAGAGCCGAAGTTTTCAGACGATGTTGGTCGTGTTTTTCCTCAAGGGTGCGGCGATTTCATCAAATCTTTTGCTCCTCCAGTATATCTCCAAGCGTTACCATTGGACCTTTGCACAGGTGAGTCGCTCCGACTGTTAATGATGGCCATGCGCTGATGGCTCTTCGGGTCGGCTACTTGTTTACGCTGAAGGCGGCCGTCAACGTATTTTGCCTTATAGTAGTCGTTCCAGCTTGGTCTCGACTAGCCAGTAGCAGGACGAGCATGACCACATTCCAGATCAACTTGATTGGTGGCAAGGCCGCTCTTTTCATCCTGGCACTCGGCGCGGTACTCATCGCGTCTTCTCCTGCGATGTGGATGTTAGTTCCATGTGAGCAAGCAACTGCCGGCTCCTGTTATTACCACATTGCTAACGTTCGTAAGCACTTGCCATCTATGCTTCCGGTACGGTTGTACCTGCATTCCTGTATGCAGTGGCCAGGTCCCCTGTTGTGGGCCTCATCACGGAAGAGAACCAGGGCAAGGCCTTTGCTGTCGCCACTCTGTGCACCTCAATTGGTGAGCTGATTGGACTACCAGCCACTACCGCAATTTGGATGAAAGCGATAGACCTCGGTGGTACTGGCTTCGGTCTTCCATACTACTTCTCATCGGTAAGCATGCAATACTGATGGAGCATCTGCGCGAAAGCTGACCTGGCAGGCTCTGTGGGCGACAGCGGCAACCGTCTTATGGCGTATCAAGTCTTCGTCTTCGCTGAGGGATACTTGTGCATAGCGCAGCTTCAGCCTCATGCTGACAAGACTGCGATAGACTTTCGGATATGATTCACACGCACTGTAGAAGTCAGTGACACTGCCTTGCTCGACTTCAGGCTCCGAAGTACGACTTGATCACAGTGCTCAGTCCACGGTCTACATTTCGACCAGCCAGCCACGTCTGGTATGTTTGTCGATAACCACAAGAACATGTTGCGAAAGAGCTCATAAGTTTCTGACAAAGATGAGGCTGAAAGCAAGACGATGCCATCATGGCGGACAGAACTTGTGCTTCGCTCGGTATCTGGCTGTTATACAGCGCAACAAGGAAGGTCTCAGGCTCAGTAAGGAAGGCTCCGACATCCTCCGCATACATTTCGTTCTGGGAGTCAATCCAATGACACCAAACGCACGTCGATCGAGGAGCACGCATCATAATGTGCCAGTGGTCCTCACCTTTGCCTCGTCGTTGCGAGACCGTGATGTCGTTGAGCAGCAGATAGATCTCGAGAGCGTACGATTAGCGTTCGAGCTGCTTGACTATACAGGCCTTACGAGACTCGTGACAGCGTCGTGTACCTGTGGCGATGTTATTCCGGAAGTCCAGATCAACCGCGTAGCGGATCCACTTCCTGATATTCAACGACACCAACGCCGTTTACAAATGCTCTCTTTTGGAGTCCATGCCTCCAGTGAGCACCAGTCCGGCCTTCTGCTCATCATGGCTAAGTTTGAAGACCTCGTACTTCTCGTCGTGCCATTGCCTCACCGTGCGAGTGCGTCCATCGCTTGTCCGGACTGAAACACCGCTCTCCGGTCTGAGGAAATAACAAATTGAGTACCGGCTTTGTGTAGCGGTCTGTTTCGTCGGCACAACACGGTGCACGCACGACTTTAACAAAGCATTAGAGAGGAAGCGGACCGTATCGCCGACGTTGATAACCATGTGGTTCTGACGTGGCCGTACAAATCGCCAGCCGTCGGATGTGGACACTTGGAGCCCTGGTGTTCGGCTCAGCAGAAGAGTCAAAGTACCAATGTCAGTATGCTTGTTATGACCCACGCCGCTGTTCAGTAGTGTATCACTGCTCGGATAATGCAGAAGGCCAAGGAATGTCGTAGATTCGACAGTATGCCGGTGGAAGCTTTCCAAACGCTCTGTCGCTTCGAGATTGAGTGCGTCCGAAAGTCGGGCAAGGATGAGATAGCATAGGCTATCACATGCCGAAGCGAACTCTCGAACGTCTTGGACATATGCAGTATCGGCAAGGCCAGGATCATGCGCCTGGCTGGCCACGGCATCCCTAGCGACCTAGGTTCATCAGCTGGCCAGTATAGGACGTCCAACCGGGATCTCGTCGAACCTTCAGCGCTTCATAAGCATCTCTGCTACCTTCCACCACTCCCGTCGAGGTTCCGGCAGGTCTATACCTGAGTTCCGTCAATAGTGACTCTGGTAGGCGGCCGGAGACATATACCCTCGGGTGTGGCTTCCCACAGCGTCTCGAAGCTTTGTCTGGAGAGGCTGTCGGAAGTAGCCTTCCATCAATTCGAGTATTCTGCCTTCGCTTTCGTCCACTTTGCTTCCATCGAGGCTGCTCAAGTTCAGGTAGAAGAAACCATACTCGCAGCAGGCCTGGAAGAGTCGAACAACCTCGTCCACATCTTGAAGTTCCAGTCGCCTCGCATCTACGACCGGAAGTTCAGCCCAGGCGTACTGATTTTCCTGCTGCTCGTCTTCGGACATCTGAGTGTTGGAATATAGATACCCGGACATCAAGGATCCATTCGATTCCTTGCTGTTTGATCTTAAGCTTTTCTCTGAGTACCAGCTTGTGGACCATCATCGAGACCATGCAGCGTTTGACGCCAGCTTCGTGCCTGCTTATGTCTGCTGCTTACAGCCAGTTTGGAACATTTTGACTTAGGTACCAACCAATGATAGCCGTTCGTTCTGCGTTGGCCACTTGCTCTACATATCTCCATGTAGGTGGCGGCTCGTTACGATTGTGCTATCGCCAACATTAACCTTTGTGCTGAACTATGGACCCCAAAGGAACTCTTAACGCAGTACCGTTCGGAAAGAAGGTGCGGATGTAGGAGTAGATGTAGGAGTATTTTACTTCGCACCGAGAAACCCGAGTTCATCCGGCAGCTACCCGAGCACGTGATACAGTGGCTTGGCTTGGCCAGCTAGCGCAAATTCCACGCTCCATCAACTAACACGCTTCTATCGATCAATATACACCTTCAAGCCTCGCAGCCTCTCCACGGCCTTGTCGATCGTTTCTACATCCTTCCCCAGAGCAAACCGAACTGCGGCTTGTGGCAAACGGTCCGACTTAGACGTCGCGAATGTCGAGCATGGCAAGGCTCCCACTCCAATGCGCGTGGCCAAGAACCAAACCACACGAAGGTCAGGTGTCATTTCTCCTTGCCACGTCGGAGGCTCACAGTCACGGGGTACGCGGACGGGCGACATATCTACAACTACGTAGCAGCTGCCCTGGGGCTCGTACCACTACCTCCCCTGTTAGCCGGCTTTCCTAGCATTGACGATGCAGATGCGCGTACCTGCAGCCCAAGCTCCTCCCACACTATATTGAAGCGCTTGATCATCTCCTGGATGTGCGTTCTGCTGCTCTTCTAAACCTGGTCGCACTCTCCGCTCTCCAGTACCTGCGCCAAAGCCTCCTGGAGAGGGCTGACGCTGCTGTAATTGGCACATAAATGCGCTCCGTATGATGGCCCGATCAGGTGCTCCGGGCCCAGAAGCCAGCCAAGTCGCCACCCCGTCAGGAACAGACTCTTCCCAGCGGAGCCCACGGTCAGTGTGCTGGCAGCAATTGCTGGACTGATCGCGGCCATGCGGGTAAAAGGGACGAAGCTCATGTGCTCGTACACTTCGTCCGACAAGATGATAATGCCCCGCTCTACGCACAAATCGCCAATCGCCTCGAGCTCCTGCCGCGAGTACACTTTACCAAGTGGATTTTGTCTAAGGCACAGTCAGCGGCTGGTTACGCTATGTCATACTAGAGATATCTACGGCGAGTTGACGATCTATCGGTATCAGCAAATAAGCCACAGCAGAGTCGAAAGGGCCATGGTGCACTGACTAGCATTCTGGTACGTGGTGTCACCGCCCGTTCCAGCTCCTCCATGTCAAACGTCCATCCTGCAGCCAAATGCGAGGAAGCGACACAGGGCGGAGCTTTGGACATGCCCACTCGCACGATCTGGCCGCCGGCGAACTTGATCTGAACCCCGTATCTGCTGGTGTCAGCTCAGAACATTGTGATTGGATAAGACTGCTTTTACGCATCGAAGAATGGCTCGAAAACGATGACTTCATCCCCAGGATTGACAAACGCCATAATGGCGCACATGAGTCCTGTGTGAATTGAGCTCGACGTCTTGTTCAGTGTGCAAGAGACTGACCTGCATTGGCGCCAGCGGTAACGAGGACTTGAGTCTCGGGATCGATGTTCCAGCCCAGAAGCGGCGTGTACATCTTTGCCAACGCTCTGAGGAGACTCTGCCGTCCGTGATAATCATGAGCTCGTTGTTCGCCGTTCATTTGACAGATCCGCGCACTTTGCATCTTGCGTATTGATTGAGACTGGGTTGTCCCAACGCGCATTTTCCAGCTTCTCTCGCGATGACAGGGATATCAAATTGGCTATCCGACTACTCAGTCTACATATGGCCCCGCTTCCATTCGGACCGCACATACAATGATCCTAGGTGGAGCTCTACTATTCGGGAAAAGGGCGAGGCGACCATCGCCTGAGCGACAAAAGCCCTAGCCATTTGTCAGTCTGGCAATGTTCAAAATTGCTCAAGGTCAGTCACTCGCCATCCATCTGCGGTTGGCCTCCCTGACCGTAGACTAGGCGCGTGGATATGTATGGACGACCCATTTGCTAACGGCTGCGATGAAACCATGACTGCAGGCACCCGTCGACTTTCCCATAGAATATAGACCCCCTCGGTATCTCTGTATGCATGGCAACACAAGGATTGATATTTGACCTGGTCGTCGTCGGACATGCTGACCCGATCGTTGCGACGCCGCCCGTTGGCAGGGGCCGGCATTTTGCTTACATCATGATTATTTGGCACGACTCTGGACGACACTATCACTGGCGATGCGTCACGTTGAGTGTCGAGTGGCTTCACAGGAGTCGGCGAATCACAGCAAGTCGGTATACGGAGAAGCGATGTTCGGGAAAGCTCAATGTATGTTGAACAAACAAGCAGGGCTCGTTAGGTAATCAAGTAAGCGACTAATATGTGCGGCTCTGCTGCATCTGCTGCAGCTCCACGTGTGCGCTAGCGAGCTACACACAATCAGTTGATCCAGCGATCGCCCTTCCTATCATGGTCCATGAGCAGTCGCCATCGATCGAGCAAGGCCTACGTCACCAGCCGCCATTCCCTGCAAGCGACAGGTAGCTCTCACAGCTGAGTTGAGGCCTCATCTTGCGACACCCGCTTCGACCCTGTATTGCATAGTCGGAACTATCAAACGACTACCACGAAACTCCCGGCCTAACCCTTGACATCATGCGAAGCGTGGGACGAGCTCTACCTTCCGAGACGATGGCATGTCCAGGTCACGTGCGCGCAAGTTTTGGTCCGGCCGTGCCCGTGGGTTGTCGTGGCGGGTTTGACTTCACCCTTCTATTCGAGCAGAGCATACTGAGCTTGGCCCCTTGTCTGATTTTTTGTATTGTCGTGATCACCCGAGAATGGCGCAGACGCCGTGGCGACCGGGTTCCTCACGAGAAGCCAATTCGAACCTCGCTATTGGGTCTCGCCGTGCTGGCTGTGTGTTGCTACCTCCCTTGTTTTGTCTACTGAAGCTGACCAAAAGCGACCGTTAGATGCTTGGTGGAATCTATGCCGGCCTGCGCCTTGTCCTCGTGGTACTTTGGTCGAACGACTCCGACACTGGCAACCAAGTCTCAGTACCGTCTGCTGCATTCGCCTTCGTAGCGGCTGTGCTACTTGGCATTGAGCTTGTGCAAGAACATCGTCAGGCCTTACGCCCCTCAACACCGGCCCTATTGTTTCTTGTCATGTCACTCCTTGCCGACTGCGTGCAGACCCGCACGTTATGGCTGACTGGGACCGCTGACCGTATCGCGTCCGTCACATCCGTTTGCGTGGGAGTAAAGGTGATCCTGGTCATAGCCGAATCAAACGTTGCTTGGCTGTTTTCAGCGAGTTCGTCTGAAGCTTCGCCAGAGCCGATAAGCGGAATATACTCGCGCATGGCCTTCTTTTGGCTGCTTCCTATCTTCTGGACAAGCTACTTGCGGCCCTTGAAACCTCAGGACTTATGGCGCATCGACCCGGCATTGAAGTTCTCTCGCAGCGGCATGAAGCTGCAGTCACAATGGAAAAGGAACACCAGCGCCAGAGGTATTGGTCGATCACCACGAAGCCTCTTTGGGAAGCACCCTTTATTACGATCTATCCTACGAGCTCAACTATCATTTTTGTTGGCTCCTGTGCCGGCTCGTATGGCGGTGATTGGCTTTACGTACGCACAGCCATTCCTTCTCTTCCGAACGACAAACTACGTTCGAGACCACGGGGAGGATCCGAGCATTGGATATGGCTTGATCGCCGCGAGTGGGTTGGTGTATACTGGCCTCGCTGTAAGCCACTGAGTCCTTCGAATGGGAAGAAACGTCACTCACTCAACAAACTTCCTGCAGCTCAGCAACGGATACTACAGCCACAAGGTCTACCGTGCGGCGGTTGTCGTCCGTGCAAGCCTGGTCTTCATTATCTACGACAAATCCCTCCGATTGCCTGAAGCGACGGCTGAGAAAGCTGCCGCTTTGACTTTGATCGGAACGGACGCTGATCGCATCCGGGTGGCATTCCAAAGCGTGCATGAAATCTGGGCCGTTGCTATCGAATCGGGAATCGGCATATATGCCCTCTACCACTACACCAACTGGCCATGTGCAGGGCCACTAGTGCTAGCCATAGGCAAGTCAACCGTGTGCTCTTGGGGTCACCACAAACTGATAAAGGCCAGCTGGTACACTGGGCAACTCCTACTTGGCTCGGAGAATGCCAAAGGAGCGGATTATATGGATGCAGGCTATTCAGGAACGTGTCGCCCTTGTGGCTGCCGTTATTGATCATATTGGCGGTGTAAAGATGATGGGCTTGTCTGACCGTTTGGCAAGGGCAGTGCAGGCATCTCGAGTGCATGAACTTGCCAAGTCGGCATCGTTCCGGCGCTTGGTAACATGGATGAACTGTTTCGGTACGCTGATCAGTCCATCGATGGAGCTGTGCTAATCTCATGGACCAGCCAATATACCATACAAACTCAGCGCAGCGCTCGTCTTCGCCCTGTACTATGCCTCGTTCGGAGATGGCCGAATTTTTGGATTGTCTGCTTCGCAAGCGTATGCGACATTCGCAATCATCGAGCTTGTGACAGGCCAGCTGATGACGTTCCTTGGTCTGATACCCTCCATGGCTGCAGCGCTGGGAAACATCACACGCATACAAGACTATATGGAGACTGACGATTCTCCCAACGTAAGTGATGATCTGGAATCCTCACAGCAGCCGCTCGAAAGCCTTTCGGGATTTGAGGTTCCAGATAGCCTTTCGCAGTCCAAAGGCTCAGAAGTCAGGGCGGCCGTGGTCGCCAAATTCGAGCACACCACGATTGCGTACTCTCAAAGCGCCGACGCCTTCTGCTTGACGAATGTCAGCCTCCATATTGAAGATTCCAGGATCTACCTTATTCAAGGCGAGGTCGGTCGGGGCAAGACATTGCTGCTGAAAGCTCTGCTTAGAGAAGCATTCATTGAAGGTGGCCATTCTCTGTTTTCCGACAGAAGCACCGCCTTTTGCCAACAGGAGCCTTGGATACGACATGAGACCATCGTGGAAAGTGTCACTGCCGGCGCGCCCTTCGATGCAGCATGGTTCACCCATGTCTGCCACGTCTGTGCCATGGACGTCGACATGAAGACATTTGAAGGTGGGATTTCCTATGACGCCGGTAACAGGGGCTCACGACTTTCGGGCGGACAAAGACAGCGACTAGTAATACATCCCAAGTTACATATCAAGATCGTTTCTGACTGGAGTTACTAGGCACTCGCCCGAGCACTGTATGCGCGTAAAAGCGTGCTGATTCTCGACGACGTTTTTGCTGCATTAGATGGCAACACGGCCTCGACTATTGCAGATCGGCTTTTAGGCAGCCACGGCTTTGCACGAAAGCACGGTCTGACGGTCATTCTTGCGACGCATGCAGGTACATATGGTTTCGCTCCTGCAACTTTCGGTCCTCTGCCACTGCTGACCTTCTGACAGACGTACTCCGATACGCAGACGAAACCATCCATATCGACCAGGACGGTAAAGTGACACAGCTGAAGGTCCCGTTGATCGCTCAGCGCACTACGATCAGATCGCAAGACCAATCCAAAGAGCACCCACCTGGTCATTGTAGCCCAGCATCGACCGATGATGAGAAAAACTCTACACATGGAGATTATGATGCCGCTAGAGTGCGTGGCAATGGTGCTGCTTGTGGGGATGACGAGAATGCAGCAACGCTTGTTGTCGGAGACGCTCAAGTCTGGGTCTATTTCTTTAGGCGTGTGGGATGGCTTACAGGGCTTCCGGTACTGATTTTTATGGTTCTCAACGTGGTTATGAGCCGCATGCAGCGTGAGTGGTGTCATTCTAAGGTGTTCGAGCGCTGAGGAGGACGTACTGACATCCTCAGAACTGTGGTTGTTGCTTTGGATCGCCGCCGAAGAACACCAAGATGGTCTTTACCTTGGAGTGTTCTGGATTTTCGCACTGAGTGCGTTAACCTCATCTACCCTGGCCATTGGCTTGGGTGCAATCATTGGCATTCCAATTGTCTCAGGCAAACTGCACTGGGACTTGCTTTCATTTGTGGTTAAGTGGGTCTTCTCCATCGGTCAACTTTTCACTTCCTGACAGAGTACAGAATGCCTATGGCGGCTCTGACAGCCATGCCTGCTGGATCACTGGTCAATCGGTTAGTGGCCAAGGCCGGACTTTGGAGAGACGTCCGGCTAAGATTTGACAGTTTCAGCGCTGACATGGCGCTCATCGATATCGAGCTTTACACCGATCTTCTCATGACTATGCTGAGTACGTGCGGACGGTCCCGGGTGCAAAGACATCAGACTGACACGTGTGGTCTGCGTCAGTGCTTATAGCAGCAATTGCCCAGCTCGTGTTCATCGCCATCGGATCGAAGTACATGGGCGCAGCAATTCCAGCAGTGCTACTGATCATTTACCTCATGCAGCACTTCTATCTTAGGACATCACGCCGACTTCGTGTTCTGGACCTAGAGGCGAGAGCACCACTCATTGCGCATGTCTCGGAAATTATCCGGGGCCAGGCTACCATTCGAGCATATCGGTGGCAACGCATGCTCCGCGAACAGTTCGCAGAAATGTTTGATAGCTCTCAGCGTCCCTACTACCTCTTGCTCTGTGCACAAAGCTGGCTACGAGTTGCACTCAATCTGATGACAGCGGGCATTGCCGTTCTTCTCGTGACACTTGCGACTCAGCTACCCGCTCTGGCGAGCGAGACGACATTTGCTTTGGCAATGCTCAATCTCATCGGGTTTGGAGACACTATGGCAGGCCTCGTGGCATCTTGGACGGCGGTTGAGACTTCTCTGGGCGCAATAGCGCGGCTCAAGGCTCTGACAAATACCGGCGATCAAGAAGATCTCCGTTCAAGCGCACCGACTCGACCGCTTGCAGGATGGCCTGGTAGGGGACACATCGTCATCAAAGACGTCTCCGCATCGTACGGGTAAGTACTCTGCACGACCCTTCGACATGACGGAGCTGATAACAAGAAAAGGTCAGGCGAGAACGCAGAACCAGCATTACGAGATATTCAGCTCGAGGTTTTGCCGGGTACTACGCTTGGCATCTGCGGTCGAACAGGAAGGTAAGAGACTCCCGACCGACATCTGAAACAGTTCGTGCACTGATTGAAGCGACTGTAGTGGCAAGTCCACCCTGATCAGTGCTCTCTGCCGGGTTCTCGAGCTTGATGCCGGCCAAATCACCATCGACGAAGTTGACATAGCAAGCATCGCCACGGAAACTGTGAGAGAACGCATTGTAGCGCTGCCACAGAATGCTCTTGTCCTTCCGGGGACTGTGAAGTTCAATGCAATTGTGCCCGAAGGTTGCTCCGATGACGATCTTTGCCAAGCTTTACGGAAGGTTGGCTTGCTGGACATAGTCCTTGAGCGCGGAGGTCTGGAAGCCAGCATGACCGACTTGTCTCTTTCTAGTGGACAGCTTCAATTGTTCCGTATTGCTAGCATGATGCTTAGGAAGAGCACAGTGCTGCTCCTGGATGAAATCACCAGCGGCATCGATGAAGCAACAGAAGCCAAGATTCGACGGATCATTGGCAGCGAGTTTCAGACGGCGACTGTCATGATCGTCTCACATCGCTTACAGGCCATCATGGATTGCGACCGGGCGGTAGTTCTGAAAGGCGGTCGCATTGTCGATGCTGGCTCACCGCAAGGCCTATCACGAGATTCTGTGGAGTTCAGGAGCCTGTGGAACTTGTCGGCATAGTGGACAAATAAATCCCCTTCTTCTTCCGGTGAACTCTGGGCTTTGTATAGTCGTTGTTAGGGTCGTCGGTCTTCATATCAGCTTGGCATTGCTTACGCCTCCCTCGTGGTGATTACGTTTACCGACAAGGTACTCGGCGCGCACAAAGTACGTACAACCCAGAATCGCAGCTCCGCAAGAACTTGAGACGCCTCTATCACTGCTACAGCGTTTCAAGCACTGTCGACAACGGACTCGTTATCAGACCTGCGTTTGGCGAGGCAGAAGAGCATCGGTAGCTGTCCGTCAGCGCTTACTGCGTCGAAAGCAACTCTGATCCTTGAGTGGACGCTAGACGCCCAGCTGGTAGTGCATCGAAGATTGTTGATATGCTATAGACCAGGACATATGCCCGCCATGCGCCCGATATCAGCCCAAACTTTCGACTTCAGCCCACGTATTCACATGAGCTGAAGGCGGTCCAATTGTCTATTCAGAGCATCAATCCAGGCTTATGGGGACCGAGAGACCGATAAAGAGTACCCGCCAATTTGAAATAAGACATGTTTACAATTGGATGGAGCCCGATCATCCTGGGCCTAGTCATACTCGCTCTCATTGCTTATTCGACGGCAGTGAAACGCCAACGGCAGCCAAAGCTAGACTTTCCCAGCGCAGAGATCGATGAAAGCGATTGGCATGGATCACTGATGCGCGCAAAGACCAAGGTATGTTACGCCTTGCCGCAAAGCCTAAAGACTTGAGCTCGCTAAAAACCTGGATGTGGTCAGTTCGGGCTGGAACCGTTTCTCTTCGGCACGCATGACAAGACTCTTATCTTACCTCACCATTTACTCGAAGAGCTCAAGAACCTGCCCGACAACCAAATCTCCTTCCAGGACCAAGTGGCGAGTCTGCTACTGGGCCAGTTCTCTGGGATTGCGAAGCATGACCTGCAGCCCTTGATCAAGACACTCAACCACGATGTGACACGAAACCTTCAAGCGGTCTTGGCGTCCCTCCAAGAAGAGGTGAGGTTCGCGGTTGGCAAAGAAATCGGGCAATGCAAAGACTGGACGTCAATCCGAGTACTTCAATCGTTTCAGCGGATTGTGGCACGCTCTACTGCCCAACTCTTCGTCGGGCCTAGTCTATGCCGCGATGTTGACTGGCTTGAGATTACCCTGGGCTTCACCAAAGCCGTGACAAAGGCTGTACTGGACATCCAATGTACGCCAAAGGCCATCAGGCCATTTACGATGCTTATCTCTGCCCCCGCCCGCCACATTCTCTATTACCGTCGCCGCTGTCATCTCAAAATCAGGCCTACCCTGGATGCTATGACACTTTCGCTCACCCGTGCTGGAGGTCAAAAGCAGGTCGGCGACAACGAGCTCAACCTACCACGTTGGCTTCTGAAACATGGACAGATGACTGGTGGCAAACACGACGTCGACCTATTGGAAGACAACATCTTGGCAGCTAGCTTCGCTGCCATTCACACGACAAGTTTTACATTGACGAACGTTGTGTTCGATCTGGCAGCACACCCAGACGTGGCAGATGTGCTCCGGACAGAGATCACGGAAGTCCTGGAGCACAGCGAAGAAGGCAACATAACAAAGTCAGAGATGCCCAAGCTTCGAAAGCTGGATAGCGCAATCAACGAGAGCCTCAGAATGCATCCTATGTCTTCAGGTGAGTAGAAGTGGAGATCTGCAAGGCGTTAGAAGATTGCTGACTGTTCTCGAATAACCAGCTGCGACACAACGAATAGTCACTGCAAAAGAAGGCATCACATTATCAACGGGCCAATGCTTACCCGTGGGAACTCGTTTCGCGTTTGGACAGGCTCTACAGACGGATGCAATGGCCGAAAAACATCTACAACCGAGACCACATCAGCCTCCACTGGATGAATACTGTCCTTTCCGCTTCAGCGATCTTCGTGCTGAGGATGGCGAGGCAAACAAGCATCAATTGGTCTCGTCGAACATCGAGAACACAGTGTTCGGCTACGGTCGCCATGCCTGTCCTGGTCGATTCTTCGCCAGTAATGAGATCAAGACCATTTTGATAGAGATGCTCATTCGCTATGACTTTGCTCTTAGCCCAAGCAGCCGTGGATCTGGCGTGACAGGCTCGAGACCCGCAACGCAGGCTCGTTTTCTTGGTTACTATCCGGACGAGAATGGCGCAGTGGTTTTCAAGGAGCGTACCTCGCGTGAAGCATAGGATTTAAAGCTAGACAGAAGCTAGATGTATCTGAGCATTGATTGGGAGCAAAAGCGTTCCTGTGAAATCACAACCAGCTTTACCTGTCACTCTTTGATCAACTTTCGCTTCTATCACGTGAGGCAATCAATTGCACTACTCGTGGTATGGTTTTGAAGTGTGTATTCATTGATGAGCTATCTCTGAAGGATCGAAGGATCCGAAGGAAGGTGGAGTGCTGATTACGTAACAACCTGCCCTCGCTTTAAGCAGTAGCATGCCCTCATGTCGCATCACTCCCTAATCCATACTATTATATTCATGCTCCCTTATGTTATCTTATGTTGACGTCGTAGACGTATACGGTTTACGTCGTAATCCTATAAAACTATACTTCTAATAGTATTACTTACGTTATAAGAAGTAACTTAAGCTATACTAGAATAATACTTATATTACTAGGGACAACGTCTCTTCTCTTCTTAGCTAAGGTCGAAGTTATCCTTAGCTACGTCCTCGTCGAAGTTATTATCGGAGTCTTTACTATTATCGATATAGTCCTTATTGTTAGCGTTACCTACGGTAAGGTCTTCGAACTCTATATAGAGGTCGTCTAACTACTACTCTACCTTAGTAATAGTCTTAAAGACTTAATTTACTTTAGTATACTTCTACGTTAAAAACCTACGCTTAAAAGCGCTCGTAAAGTCATTAAGCTCCTTCTCGTTATATATAAGGTTATCTATCTACGCCTTTAGGTTAATATACCTATACTTAGCGTTATAGTAGCGCTACGTAAGCTATATAATAAGCTCTTTAGCGGTAGGAGCGACGTCGCTAGTACCGTCGAAGTCTATTTAACTAGCTATCTCGGCTTACCTAGCCTTCTCCTTTATCGCGGCTTTTATCTTAGCTAAGTTAGCCTAGTATTATTTTTCGCGCTTAGCGATATCGTATTTATATTATTTCCTTATAACGTCGGCGTCGGTAGCCTATTTAAGAATACCGGCTTTCTATATATTAAATACCTCGATATTATTATCCTTAAACTTCTTAAGGGTCTTACGCCTCTTCTCGGCCTTCTCTAAGTCGTTTTTAGCTTACTTAGTCTCCTTTTATATATCGTAAAGTTTTTTAGCTAGCTCCTTATATTTCGCTACTTAGTTTAGGGTCGGCTTCGCTACTATAATAATAGCTAATAGGTTAGAATATACGTTAGCGCTAGCGTTATCTACCTAGTCTCTTACTAGCTATACCTTAAGTTTTTTATAATACTCCTAACCCTTCTCCTTAATATAAGTCGTAGCTATCTTTACTAATTTTCTAGGAGGGCTACTTATAAAGTCGTTATTATACTCGCCTTTAGCGAGCTTATTCTTAACGAGGCCTATTAGTAGTAGTATTAATTTAAGGTTAGTTTTATTAGTCTCGTTCGTAGCGAAGTCGGTTTAGATCCTACGCTATATTTATATAGTCTCTAGTAAGTACTAGTTCTCTAGGTAGTTAAATTCTATAGGGAATAGTTTAACGTCCTTTACGTCGCCCTTAGCGATATAGTATATATTTTTTACGATACGATCTATAAGCTTACGTCGCTACTTCTTTATACATCCTTATATCGTACTTACGTTTACGGCTTTTAAAGCCTTTACTAGCGGTACTATATCGCTCTTATTATCGAGCTCGTACTTTACGTTCTTATTTAAAGTCGGCGCCTTTTACTTTTAGGTTGGAGGTAGTAGGGGTACGCCGTTAGTATTCTAAGCTAGAGTCGTTATTATATTTTTATAAGGCTATTACTCTTAGGTCGAGAGTACTAGAGCCTTTTACTTCTATATTAGAGGAAAAATACTATCGAGGAGCTACTTATTAAAGATAACGTTACCGTATTTATTCTTATAGAGATTACTAGTATCTATATTAGAGGTAATAATAGCCTAAATAAAGTTAGGTCGTATAGTACTCTAAGGTAAAATCTCTAGAGTTATAAGGTCTAAAAGCGTAAGATCGTCGTCGGCCCTTATAGTAGCTACTCTATTATAGTAAGTTACTAAGAGTATCTCCTATACTCTCGACGTTATTATAAAGTTAAGAGATATTATTATAGTAAGAAGTTTACTTAGTAAGGTCGAAGAGCGCCTAGTATAGGCTACCCTACTTATTACGTAGTACTATAATACCCTCTTATTAGATATTATATAAAAGTAAAGCGACTTTAAGTCGCTATAAGGTCGGGTAAAGACGTAGATACGTCTTTATAAGTATATTTAGTAAGTATTCTTACCTTACCTACTAGTCCTCTACTAGTCCGCTATCCTTAAACTATATAAGAAACTCTATAACCTTCTTTTCTTAGCGTCCGACTTTGCGGCTCCTACGATTTAAGAGTAATCGTAGTATCGATATAATATCGTCTTCTTATTCGACGCGAAGCTTCTCTATTAGACGTTATATACGCTTAAAAGGGTCTATACCTAGTACTTAAGGTTCTAACTCCGCGATTAAGATAACGAGATAAATTTTCTAGTACTATAGAAGCTCTAAGCCGTATACGAGACCGGTACTTATTACTAACTTAATCCTAAAGGGGCCGACTCTTACTAGGCTTAGCTTTTTATTCTTTACGCTAGGGATAGTATAGTTCTATAGACGTAGGAAAGCTATATCTCCGACCTTAGGCTTCTACTTAGTATACTTCTTATTGTATTACGCTTTTATAACGACGTAGCTATAAGCGATACTATTTAAAGCTTCGTATTATAGTACCTCTCGTTACTTTATAATATCTATAGTTCGCGTAGTACCGACGTTAGACGGCTTACGAGGCCGGAGTCTATATAGGAGTTCGTTTAGAGCGTAGCCTATAGCCGCGCTAATAGAGTTATTTAGAACGAACTAGATATATAGTAGGACGTAGTACTATTCAAGCGCGCTATTAGGATACTAGGCTATATAATACTAAAGTACGATTTCTACTATTTAGTTCGTTCTCTTAGACTAGCCGTCTATTTAAGGGTAGTAGGATATTAATATTAGTAGTTTCGTTCCTAACTACTTAAAGATAGTCTTCTATAGTAGCGACGTAAACTTAGGATCCCTATCGGAAATAATTACTAATAGTAGTCCCTAGTTATACTATAGTAGTATATTAAGTAGTTAGTATACCTATACGTTAGCTCTATAGTCTACCCGACCTAGAATAAGTAGTATTCTCTTACTCGACTTATAGGTTACCTCTAGGATAGTATCGAATCCGTCTACTTCTAGTAAACTAATAATAAAATCGATTATAATAGTATAGAACGGTATTAGGTCTAACTTAATCGGATATAGTACTCTATATAGTAAATATCTTTTAGAATTAAGAGTCTCGTACTTAGGGTAGTAGCGGAGATACTTCTTTAGACGTAAGGAGAGCTTATAAATAAAGTATTAATTACGTATACGAGCGTACGTCTAGTAGAATCCGACGTAGTATTATTTATTATACGTAGTCTAAAAGACTTCTCCTTTAAGTAAGCGTAGGATATATAACCGGTAACCTTTATTATTACTCTTCTAAAGTAGTCCTTCGACGTCGAGCTCGAAATCCGTAGTATCGCTAACTTAAGTAACTACCTTTACTTAGGAAAGGTATTTATCTTTATCGTATACTATAAGTAGCTACGACTTAAAGTTATCTTCTATTTAGACTTCTATTATAATAAAAACGTCGAGGAGATCGTTAAGGATATTACTATTCGATATACTAAGAGTAAAAAGGTAAGAAAGGGTATTTAGAACGACGTACTCCTACCTTAGTTTATAGAAGACTATAAGGTTCCGGAATTATAATAAGTATTAGAATACTCGAATTAGCCTATTATTAAGCTTATCGATATAGCTCGACGTTAGGAATATTTAGTATATAATAGAAGTTATACCTATATAGTCTATAAGGATAATAACCTACTTCTTATATACCTCGACTATCTATCTAATCCGTTTTAATATCTAGATAAGGTACGCGACTTCTAATTCGGTTAGCTAGTACTTTCGCTTAGCTAAGGAAAGCGACTTAGATAAGAATAGTATAGGTTTAGTTTTTATATAGGATAAATTATTAGTAACTTTATCTCCTAATAGGTATACGACTATAACGCTAAATCCTCTCTTCTTTAAGGTATTAACGTAAATATATAATAGCCGACTCCGGTCGTAATAGTAGAGTAGTAAAGGTTTTACGAACTCGTATTAAAGTACCTTAGATACCGTTCTTATATCGTTAGTTAGGTCTATAAGTAACGTCGCTATAAAGCTTTTTCTCGCGTATATACCTACTAGTACCGACTTAAAGATTATCTTCTTATAGTTCTAGAGTAGTTCTACTAAGGCGGCGTAGTACGGGATATACGACCTAAGCTAGCTAGTTAGACTAATATAATATTCGAGGTCCTTAGCTATATAGAGAAACTCTAGTTTAGCGATTACCTCTAGCTTTTTAGCTAACGTTAAGAGGCCTATACTATCGACGTACTATCTAAGTAGCTTAATAGATAGGAAATCGAGAAAGGTCTTCTTTCTAGATATAGTAAGGTTTATATTCTAGAATTCTATAAATATCTAACGTAGGTACTTAATATACTTATCGATTATCTTACTCTATATACCGACGTCGTCTATATATACCTTATAGAACCTAAATAGTCCTTTCTTCTAGATAATTTTATTAATCTAACGTTAGACGAAAGGTAGTAAGTTCTTATAACCTATTAAAGCGACGTTAAAATATTCCTAGCCTTAGTAGGAGATAACTATAACTTTATACCTATCTTCCCGAATAACGGGCTATTAATAGAAAAAGGCGACTATATCTATAACTAAAATAAAAGGGTAGCCTATTACCGCTAACGTAATATCGCTCTAAAGGGGTATTAGGTAGGCGTTAGTAACCGTAATAGCGTTTAGTCCTTAGATATTAACGATAGGCTAGCTCTTAGTTTCGCCTTTTACCTCCTTCTTTACTACGAAAACCGGGAAGCTAAATAGTATTAGCGACTTTACCTAGTCTATTCTTCCCTAGTCGTAGAGCTTATTAAACGTTATATTAACGACCTTATAGTCCTTAGGCCTAAGAGGGTAGACTTTCTATACTAGTTTATAGCCCGATATACGCTAATCTAAAACTAAAGGGATTAGTATCTAGTCCTCTTCGGGGATATTAGCTAACTTACTATTATCTATAAATAGCTATAGAAATTATTATACGAGGTTCTTAATTCTCTAAGCGACGTTAGAAGTACTATAGATTATAACTCTAAATAAGCCTTAATATTCTATCGACTTAGGTTATAGGCCTACTTTAAATCCTACTTAGTTATATACTAACGTATAATAATTCTTAGTAGTGTAGTAGATATTAAGAACGTCTTTAGCGGGTATTATTACTTATTACGTAACCTATAGCTCGTATTTTATTTTTCGCTCTAGTACTCTACTAACGTATATCTTATAAACTCGGATTAGATAGGCTTTATCGATAAACTTAATTATAAGGTATTTAAAACTAATCTCGACTTAATACTCGTATAAAAAATCTACTCTAAGTATAATATTAACTACTAGTAATAGTAGAAGATATAGCTTAGCTATAGTCTAATTCTCGTTAAAGTTTAGAGGAACTAATACAACTTAGTTACTTTCTATTACCTTACCCCTAACTCCGCGTACTCGTATCTTCGACGTTAGGAAGATAATAATATTATAATACGACTTAGTAAGCTTATACGTAAGTAAACTATCTATAAGTAATAAGGGTAATCCTATATTAATATATATATTAACTCGTATACTATCTAATATAATAGTTATCGAGGCGTATAATCTACGGATATAATTAGCCTTTTACTTATTAGTTCTAGTAGCCGCTACCCCTAACGGCGCGGTTTCGCCGACTTAGTATACTCCTAATCGAGATACTTATATAGTTTATTATTCGACTTGAAAGACTACGAGTATATTAAGTACGTATACGTAACTAGAGAGTTATATACTTAGAGGCTATAATATACTAAACGTCGAAGTTAGCGCTAACGTCTAAGTTCTCCTCTTACTCCTTATCTATATCGTAAACTTTATCCTCTTCGCTTTCCTAGCTACTATCTTCTTTATCCTTAACCCCGAACGTCGGTACTAGTTACTACGTAAAAGGATATAGCGCTCTTAGCGTAGTACTACTTAATAGCTTATTTTCGTAACGACGTTACTCTTAAGGTTACTTACTATTAGTAATCTACTTTCTTTCTACGTAGTTAAGTCGCTAGGCGTTTCTATACTATTATAAATTAGTAGGCTAGTTATTATACTAGAGCTAACCTAAGCTAGCGTAGTATTTACGACGTTAGTCTCTTAGTTAAAAAGGAAGTTTACCTTTATCGCGCTAGTCGAATAATTATAGGCTATCCTAGCGCCTATTATTACGCCGCGGTAAGAATCGGCGTACTAGTTTAGCCTAGTTATATCTCTTCTCCTCGAGCTACCTTATAAAGTTAGCTACGAAGGTAATTAAGGTTAGTTATTATATAGTTTAGTAGAAGAATACGTTAAGACCGTTATATACGTATAGTCGCTATTACTAGACTCTATCGTAGCTAGCGTTTTAGGCGAGTCTCTATACGTCGGTAACGTATCTTATTAGTAACCGTTAGTTAAGAGCGTTACGTAGGGTATACTTTACGCGAGTAAGAGCTATAAGCGATTCTCCTATAGGTCGGTAGAAATAGTTAATTAGTTTATTATACTAGGTCGTAATACCTAGTATATATTATAAACTAGTTTTCTTTAAGTTACTAAGGCTACTAGTATACTAAAGCTAGGCTAATCCTCGTAGTAGGGCTAGTAGCTAGCCCTTAACTACGTTTTCGTTATAGTAGCTAGCTACGTCGTAAACGTAGTTAACGAAGAGGAAAATATCGTAGTAGTAGGAGTCGGATCCTATAGTTACTAGGTCGTTATCCCTATAGGAAGTCGGAAGATCTAGTTAGAAGAAACTAATCTTAGAGTTACGGAGTCGGCCTTTACCGCTATAGTCTCCTTCTAGAGTTAGTCGTAGTTAGTCTTATACGTATTAGTTCGCTTATATAGCTATAATAAAAGTATTAAATATTACCTACTATACTTCGTTTAAACTAGCTAGAGCGAGAGTATCTTAGTAGCTACCGTTACCGTCGTTATCTTTAGGTATAGTTACTCTTAAGGACGTCGCTTCTAAGGTTATTTAGAACGGACTTAAGAGTTAGAATTCTTAATAGTTACCGTTAACGTTACTAGTATTATAGTAATAAGTTAAGTTAGGTCGAGCTAGAGTCGGGGGAAGTACTAGTAGTACCTTAGGCGTAGAGGTAGGTATAGAGGTAGGTACTAGTCCCGCTCCTACTTATAATATAAGAGTATTAGGTAAAGTCGGCGGTAGTAGTATTTTAAGTAGTTCTATCGCTACGTTAAGAAAGCGTTCCTAGACTTACTTTCTAGTCTAGATAGCGTCGAGCTAGATAGGGTCGTATTAATATCTAGATAGGTAAGGATATAGTACTACGAATCTCTTAATAAGGTCCTTAACGTCGGCTCTCTTTACCGCCTCCTTATTAGTAATAGTAAATATATAGAACCGTTATACTTCTCGTATTAAGTCTTACGTCGGTAGTATATATCGGTATCTAGTCAGGACGACTTAAAGGGACTCGATAGTATAAGGGGTCGAGTCGGAAGTAGGCGGAAGTAGTACTAGCTATAGCGAGTAGAAGGGCTAGTTAGGTCGTAGTAGTAATACTAGTATCTCCTAGTAACGATACGGACGTCGTCGGTTTATTCTCAGCTACTAATTAGTATGGTTTTGAAGTGTGTATTCATTAATAAGCTATCTCTGAAGGATCGAAGGATCCGAAGGAAGGTGGAGTGCTGATTACGTAACAACCCGGACCCGCCGGCGCTTATGCATCTGAGACTGGGGCAAGAAATCAGCATCATTGTGATCTCAGCTCAGACTTTCTTTCGACCTACAAGGGCAGGCACGCAAGTGCTGCCAGTCTTATCACAGGTATATACGAGCGAGGCGAGGTCTGTCTACTGCACGCTCCCACGCAGGGTATGGTAAGCGAGGTCTTCTCTTGCATCTCATGATGCCTTATTAATCCTACGACCAGGATTGCACTGCTGCGCGGCAGACTATCAACATCACCTAGCGTGATCGTTCGCTCGTTGGACGGCCGATGGATGAAACGCAGATGCTTGCCAGCTCTACTCGCCTTGCCAGTCAAGTCGTCGACCCTCCGGACCATCAACCGACTCCGCTCCGCTCCATGTGATGCATGCGAAAGCGATTGTAACCCCGCGAACCCCGCAAGCAGGAGCCATTGACATACGCTTCCTGCGCAAGAGTGGGCCGATTGTATACAGGATTCAGTGGTGTGCGAAGAACCTTGACCTCGAATCCGATGGCGTGTGACAACGTGTTGGCTTAGCGGTGTCGACGATCCAACAGTAGCCTCCCATTGAGTGTTCAAACCAACGAAAGCGACCCCTTAGAGCCAAGTCTCTATTTCTGCGCCGGCGACTGCACGAGCATTGGGGGCTACTCCCAACACGCCGAACCCTACCTATCGCTGGGGTTCTTGACTGGTACCCCAAGTGTCCTTCAAATTCCCGCCCCTAAAAAAGGTCCATGATCGGCGCAAGGTATACCGTTTTCTCTTGCTGCTATCTACTCCCATTTGCTGAAGATAGGGACGTAGCATCAGGCACGAAGGACTCAACTCCGGGTGCTGCAACACATCCAATCATGCATACCGACCCTGCGAGGATGAAGACGCATTGGACGTCCCAGAGCCCTGCGCCGGCCCAGAAAGCGTGCTGGCTACTCGCTGTCTCATCCATACGAGCGACCTGTCAAACGCATCGTCGTGCTCAATGAAACCCATGATCTGACTAGCCTCGCAGACCTGCGCTGTCTCATGGAGAAACTGCTCCAGCTGTTGCACGAATGGGTTGGATCCATTCGCCTCAGGATCAGCCCCGGCCTGGGTAACTCTTCGGACATTGCTGTAGCTCGCTGCTGACGGATGCTGTGGGGCCGTTAGCATGTAACGGTCGTTGTATATTGCTCACAAGGCTTACGATGCGGCCCGTGGAGTGGCTGGAAGTGCGAGCGCGCGGCACATGGCCTTTTGGTATGGGCCGATGCGTTGTCGTGCCGTTGTGAGGCGGAGGCGCAAAAGCCTTCGCCGAGTCTCTCCTCCCGTCGGCCCTGGTACGTTGGCTGGTCGGGGTCATATACACGTGCTCCTCAGGTGGCAATCCGAAGATATCGTCCTCAAAGCCACCGCTGGCTGCTGCAGAATGCACAGGTGCATCAGCGTCGGGTCCGCTTGACGTCTGATACGGATGTGCGAAGGTTGACCGTGTTTTCCGGTGCGTCAAGGCTTGGTTGGAAGCATCGCCAGCACCCATTGGCGCCCCGAAGGGACGTCTTGCTATGTTCTCGCCCAGATTCTGGAGAAAGGGATCGTCGACAGCAGTTGGCTCTGTTGTACCACCGAAGTGATCTAGGCCTGTCTCGGTTCCTTGCAACGGTGCTGGGCGGCCATGCGAATCTTGCGAGTTCAAGAACTGAGTGAAGTCGTCATCCAGCTCGCATCGCTCTTCATCGTTCAGCGTGCCTAAGACGCCGTTTGAGCTGGCATTGGCATTGGCACGGGGAGCGTCTGCGCCAGGGCCAGAGTTCCGGTTCATCGAGTGAAGTGCGGCCGGGTTGATGTGATCCGTCTGCTGTGCGATGGCTTGATGCTCGGTTTGCTCCTGCTCACTTTCAGCAGCCTCAAGCTCCCGACGATTCCGCTCTCGTTGACGTTCGCCTCCTTGTCGTTGGTCAGAGCTCAATGACTGAGGCAAGAGGTGCTTACGGAAACGTCGCTGACTCTCACGATTCTGATGTCTGCGCTGCTCGTTGACCATGCCGATTATGCTGGAGCGAAATTGGGAGAGCTTACCAGTGTTAAGGAGGGATGCAGACGAGTTTGTGTCTGGACGGTCATGGTTCCGTGAGCCCCCGGCGGCTCCGCCTCTAGTATGTGCTACTACGTGGGCCGACAAGGAAGACAATCCTTTATCTTGTTATACATGTAACGGTACAGTAGCGAATCCTGAGCCGGGATAAAATCCTGAGCTGGGACACGAATCGTTCTCCATCATTAGTGTTGACACTCGTGCGAGGATATAAGGTGGAGTTTCTGCTGGGGTCCGCGATCCGTCTGCACGCGGCAGTCCTCATGAGCGACGGTATGGTCAGTCGTTACTTTAGGTTTACCTTCTTCTGCTAGCATCGTTTGTGTTCCCTGTGTTTAATTGCTGCTGTATGCGCCCAAGGTGAAGAAATGTATCGGTTGTGGTGGAATCGTTGGGCCATGTGGCAAAGGGAAAGAAGAAGCGAGGCAGGGTAGCTCGAGGAAGTTCTAGACGCGCCCGTTCCCTCACCTCCACTCCACCCCCACGCAGATGCGCCATGACCTGCACTTCGTTCAATTTCCCCATCACAGTTCTGCGCCAACATGCCGCGCATTCCACAGAAGGCTCAGACCGAAGGGTCAACGACCTTCGATCCCAACAAGTTCTTCGAAGCGTGGGCCAAAGAAAAATTGACGCCACCATACGACAACAACTTCCGACGCTTCATCATCCGATCGTTCGGGCTGCCACTTAGCGATACATATGGCTACCAAGCCACGACTGAGGTCACGTTACTGCAAGCCCAGACGCATATCGAATTCGGTGCACAAGGGGGTCTTCACGCGTGGTACAAAGACGAAGACGGCCAAGAGGTAAGCATGTCCCGAAGCTCAAACTCGAGGTTGAATCTCATACCAAAGCACAGCCCTAAGCGTCGTGTCAGAGAGATGAACTACCTACAGCGACCGACATTTCAGCGTATACCGACTTGGTCCGGCCTATGACCAACACTAGCAAAGCCCTGAATTCTCTGGCAGCGGGTGCGAAGAAAGAGTCAATTCGATCCGATGTAGCCAAACACCTTGAAGCTCTGTATCAGCCACCACCTGCGGATCGAGGTCTGGTGGTCAATAAGAACAAGGGCCATGTGAACCCGTACTTCGATGTCTGGGCCTGGACGAATCAGAACCTACACTGGGAAGGTCCAGAAGAAGGCACAGTGCGGGTCAAGCACTCGCATGCCATATTGCCTATTCTATATCACCACTTTGGCTGCGTATGTCCTTCTTACGAGGCTCTGACTCTGATCTCGCAACTGGCCAAAGGCAGGACAATCGTGGACCTTGGCAGCGGCAACGGCTACTGGACATATATGCTTCGAAGGCAGGAGCAGGGCAAGAAGAAGCTTACTGTCAGTCCCGTGGACAACGGACTTAGCGAATGGAGGACGATCTGGGTCGACGATACTCTGGAAATGGATGGTGTGAAGTGGTTGAAGCAACAGCAAGGTGCTCCAGACGCTGTGCTCCTGCTTGTCTACCCAAACACTGGCGACGACTTCACAAGTAAAATGATCAAAGCGTATCGGGGCTCGACTATCGTTGTTGCTGGCGCGCAGAACAGCTCTGGCTTTACTGGGTTTGCGACGGAGACGATTGCTGAATGGATGGCGCGAGAACTGCCGGAGTGGGAGAAGGTGTTCCAGATACCGCTTCCAAGCTTTGCAGGTAAAGATGAGGCGCTGTTTGCGTTTGAGAAGAAGGCATAGATCGATTTGCATCAAGTGCTGCTTTCCATCAAAGCCAAGACCAATGGGAGCCGTCGATGAGCGGACGTGGTTATGGCATTACAAAGACAAGGCAAAGTCATTTGTTTGCTTCAGCCGCGGCTCCCGTTCACAGCTTCGTCTCCGGCCACTCGCCCTCGGTCACAATTGTCATGACGCCCTGGCGTACTTTGCTGGTAACTTCCTGAAATGAAAGTCAGCAACTGCATAAAACCAACCCTGACCTACATGCATTGCAGGCCAGGACTCCAACACTTACTTTCAGCTCCTTATGAGCAGGACACTCCTTATCGTAAAACTCATGATCCTCGTGACTCTTAAAAATCGACTGAGATGAGATGGTATAGCCCTCGCTCAAATGCGATGAAGTATTGAGGACTTTTCGTGCAACGTTTGAGATGATATATGGCTTCCCATCCTGGCGAGGCGGGAAGTCAACGGACGTTTCAAGGAGTTGTAGACGATCCATACCTTCACTGCGTTCTTTCGTAAGACCTCGTACTGTTTCAGTACGCTCTGAATGTCCTCTTCCTTTGGCACTTTGAAGAAGGTTGCGCGTTTGACGTAGGTGTTTGACATTGTGGATGAATAGCGGAGTATTGATTTAGATAGATGCTTGGTACATGAGGGTCGATATGACATCTTGACCTTAAAAGGTGAGGTACAAGTTGTAGTTGCACTGTTGGATGCCGAGTTCGGCAATGCCGCGGCCGAGGAGTCGGAGGCTGCCATTGTCCTTCTACATGATACCTACTTCCGAGGGCCCTTTTCGCTGAGCATCAATGTCTTGACTGTAAGCTCCCGAGCGCAGAGTCTTTCCACCGTCAGTTCCAAGTATCTCTTGGTAAGCACGCTCATCAGCCGCGAGCGGAAGACGAGATGAAACATCCTTGAGAGATTCCCGAACTAAGCTCTTCCCGACTGTTGTCGAGATGTCTTGATGGGCGAGTCAAGCAGTTGGCGTCGTGGACCTACGATCTGATGACCTCGTTGATGGAAATTTGAGACAGCCAGAACTCAGGAGAATCAGACACGTCCAAGCAGACTTGGCCCCCTAACGCATGGCACCAATGGCTGTCCCAACACATTTCCAATGCTCGTCAATCCGATGCCATATTGCCGTCTGGAGCCAGCGACACCTCGATTAACGCATAAAACCATTAGGACGTCGACACAGAGGAGCTGGCCCAATCAAGCCTAGGTATCAGCCACGAGTCGTGACTAGATAACAACCATGTCATTCCCAGTCCGCCTCCTGAACACTTCCACATTTGAGCTATACAAGGGAAGCCACAGCGATGTGCGGAAAGATCCCAGGTATGCCATTCTCTCCCATCGTTGGGGCGATGATGAAGTCGAGCTCAAAGATCTTGACCCCGTGGTCCTTCGATCTTCAACCTCCACCAATTCTCCCGCCATCAACAAGATCCGTGGTGCCTGCAAGACCGCACAGGCTCGGAAGCCTCCGATCGGATGGCTATGGATGGACACCTGCTGCATCGACAAGACGAGTGCAGTAGAAGAGACTCGTTCCATCAACGCTATGTTCGACTGGTACGGGCAAGCTGAGGTGTGCATCACGTATCTGCACGACGTACAAGCGTTTCCCGACCCCGACACCGCAGTATTCAAGCGAATACGGGACGACAAGCTGACTGACGAGGAGTCAGAGTGGTTTGAGCGGGGCTGGACGCTGCAGGAGCTACTGGCACCGGAGCGTATGGACTTTTATGATTGGAACTGGAACCCCATGGGAACGAGAGAGGGTCTTGCTGAAGATATCGAGCGCGTGACTGGAATCGCTACGAAGTACTTGCAGGGCCCCAGTAATCTGTCCGAGGCGAGCATCGCGACGAAGTTCAGCTGGATGGCAGGCAGAGTCACCGGGCAGGTTGAGGATATAGCTTACAGCATGATCGGACTGCTCAATGTCAACATGACGCCTCAGTACGGAGAAAGACGAAAGTCGTTCATGCGACTCCAACGGGCGCTCGTGGAAACAATCGCCGATGAGTCGATCTTCGCCTGGACCGTACCCCCGGCAGGACTGCAATGTTTCCGTCGCAGCGGCTCTGCATCTTCAGCACCTCAATGGCACCCACAAGAAGACCGGTGGGGCCTCCTAGCACCTTCGCCAGACTGCTTCCGGGACTCACGAGACATCATCATCATCGGTAGGAAAATCGTCCTGAGACCTGGCGGTGGCTACAGATTCACCAGCCAAGGAATGCATTTCGACCTCGCCTACGCACAAGGCCGCGGCAGGTTCTTCGGATCACACAAAAGCAGCATATCTTTCCCGCTGAACTGCTGGAAACTCAATAGCGCGGGGAAAGCCGAGACGGTGCGATTGAGGCTGGTAAGTGTCGGCCAGTGGTACCAGCGAGAACGATGCAGCGAGCGACTGGAGACCAAGGCTGGAGCGAAAGTGGACAATAATCATGTACTGGGCCGGGGACAACTGATCCTGGCGCCTATCATCGTGCTCCAGCCTGAGGCGCCCAGATGAGACACAAATGCTGGAATCGAGGATGTTCCGGACTTCATCAGACATGATCCAACATGAACCCATTGGATAGAATATTTTGGCGAAAGCCAGTCGGTTTGAACAATGATCAAGACGTCTGTACGATTGGCCGCGACGACACCTACGCTAACTCACGTTCAATTCCTCCCGTCATTTCCCGAAGCCGTACTCACCTGGAGAGTGGTCTTCTCCACCGAGCAAACCTTCCAAAGCCGCCATTATGTGCGTGCGTACGAGTGGCCGCAACGATACCTACGCTAGCTCACGTTCAACTTCTCGCGTTACTCCGACTGGAGCCTCCTCAACGGTCTCTTTGTCAACCAGAACTCCTCGAAGCAGTATCTCATATCTCCATCTCCATCTCCTCACCCTAATTGGCCACCAGCAAAGCACGCTAGCTCACGTTCCAAAAATCTCGAGACGCTACAACTGTTGAGGACGCTACAGCTCGATATCCACGGTTCTCATCCTCGAGAACGCGCAAAGTGGATCACATCTATGCACCCGACCGTGAAATCGCGCCCTCGAGTGCAACTAGGCAGAGCGTGCATTCTCCAGCTTACCTCCAGCGACCGTGCCGTTACAGCCGATGCTGAGGTACCGACTTTCGGTTTTGTATTCGAGAATATGGCGTTGTGCTGATTGGCACTCAGAAAAGCGCGGTAGTTGGCGTTCGATTTTTGTAAGTGTATGGGGGTACTCAGAGGCGCCATGGAGCACTGTCCATGGTTTTGAGTCTGGAGAAGGGGCAAGATGGACTAGAGCCACAAACGAGCAGAAGTTCTCGCCGTCAAGTGGTGCTTGGTAAGAGTGTACGTTCTCCGGCTGACCATCAACGACGATCCCATTGCAGGCGGTGCTGTAATGCTGACGTCCGTCTCGTGTCTTGGAGATGAGGCAACGGCATGGGTATATGGCGTTCACCTCACTGGCTGGCAACGGAGTGCGCTAGCTGGTGTTCAATTTCTAAGAGTCTTTGGAGCAGTATTCACAGGCCTCATCAGTCCATCTTCTATGGTTGCGACCGTGGAGAAGGAACATACCGCCCCTGAGCAACCAACCCGCGACGTCCAACCACGCCCTAGCCGAGTGTCAACCTCTCGAGCTTACCGCCCACGACGCTGCTGTCACAGTCGGTGCCGAGGTGCTGACGTTCACCTCGATCTGAGAGACGAGCTTGCGGCCAACCGAAGTGTTATAGCTTCGCTTCAAGTGGTCGTCTATACACTACGCTAGCTGGTGTTCAATGCTCTAGCGCTGAAGGAGGGTCGTTATGCGAAATTGACCGCGGTCCTCACCATTCTCGAAGGTTCAAACGACCAAATCGTACCAAAACCCCCACCGAACGTAACAGCTCGCCGACCACTCGCGCTCCCGCCGAACGTCAGCCCCCCCTTCTGACCAAGGGCGACGCTAACATTACAGTGATCGTGCGGTCCCCAACCTCACTCCTCAATAGAGAAGGAGAAGGAGAGGAAGCAGCGATATGGCCTCAGTCTGATAGGGCGAGGAGAGAGCGCGCTAGCTCGCGTCCAATTCTCTCGGAGAAGCCGCGAAGCGTTAAGGGCGTTCGAGCATGCTGACCTTGGATGTGCGCGTGGAGAATGGGCGGGGTGTACCAGAGGCGCACTGGTGGTCACGGATCACGGCACGAAGTCCACGCCCAGATGCGTCTAAGCCGGAAGTACGTTCTCGAGCTGGGGATCAGAGGTGGAGGGGATGCAGTCGACGATCTGGTGTCCTGGTCAGGGTTTGTCTCGGAGAACTTTAGGTTACTCAGTCGTGCGAGATCGAGGCACGCGTGTACCACTACGACCAACGGGTGGTCCTCATCACTGAGATGAGTTAACATCGCACAATAAGCACCTCGTGCAACAAAACCACAAGTCGCACGAATGAACGCCGGCTAGTGGTGCTACGTACTCAGCGAATCCCGTTACAGGGACACATGATCTCATCAAGGATTTGTTGGTCGACTGAATCGCTACGAGTTTCGACTTGTTCTCGAGGAGGTGATGAGCGGTCGGGCAACCACAGTAGGCGAGATGGCATTCAAGTCTAGTTTTGTATCTACGAGAATCAGTGAGGTTCCAGAGGTCGGTCGAGGTTGCACGAAATGAGCCTGGGCTAGTGGTACTACATACACAGCGAATCACGGTTTCAGACACATTCGAAGGACGTTTGAAGGTCTCTTTGATTGAAGCTATCGAGAGTATGGTACTTGGGCGACTGTTACATCAAAAACCCATTAGAACCAGCTAGCACAGGGCTTTCCCCTCCCATCCGAGCTAGATGTGAGGTATCTTTCCCTCATAGAGTGCCAAACAGGCTCGAGCCTCGCTTCTCGTATAGCTGAATTGTTGTCGAAGGAACGTGGAGTGTGATGTGGCGATGCGGTGGTGGTCTGAAACTCGGAGAGCATCTACCACTGTCCGGTCGTGGCAGTCTCCGGAGCAGTGTCACCAGCGCTCCACCCTTGGTTGCCAGTCTCAACGGGTGCGGAAGACGCAGCCCAGTCAGCACCCTCAGCGTCCCACGAGCTGGCAGCCGGCGCACCAGCAGTTCCGCTCGCAGCCGCGAAAGCACCCACAGTACCGCCGCTGACCTCCCACTCGTTCGTGAAGCCGCTCTCCACAGCCGCAGTACCCACATCGTCGGCACCTGGGACCTTGGCCTCGTCGGTGCCAGCAGAATCCTTGTTCTCCTCGGCCTCAGGGTCGCGGTAGAAGTACAAATCGGTCATGACGTCCCACTCCGCCTCGCGCGACGCAAGCGTGCCACGCAGACGCAGCACCTCACGCGCCAGCATCCACCAGATGAGACCGATAGCGTGACGGCCCTTATTGTTGGTCGGGATGGCGACGTCGACGTACTCGGTCGGGGAGTCGGTATCGCAGAGGGCGATGACGGGGATGTTGACGTAGGAGGCCTCCTTGATGGCTTGGGCGTCGGTGCGCGGGTCGGTGACGACGATGACGCGGGGTTCCTTGAAGGAGCGGGTGATGTAGTTGGTGAAGTTACCCGGGGTGAAGCGGCCGGCGATGGGCGAGGCGCCGGTGTGGGCGGCGAACTTGAGGACGGCGCGCTGGCCGTAGGGGCGGGCGGAGATGACGGCGATGTCGGCGGGGTTGTCGATGGTTACGAGCATGCGCGCTGCGAGGACGATCTTCTCCCTGTAGAAATATCAGTATGGCTGGGCTCGTAGGAGTTTGGTGAGGCCTTCTCACCAGGTCTTGCCGATGTTGATGACATTCACACCGTCTGGGCGAGTCTTCCACAGGTAGGGCTCCATGTGGACTTGCATGTTCTTGCTGCCGATGTGGCACTGCGCCGACAGTAGCATCTCGACATCTTGTGCCGTCGCGTTGAAGATCGCGGGGAGGTTGGAGGGAGCCATCTTCGCGGTGTTGAAGGTGTTGTGTTGGTGAAGGATGGAAGAGAGAGATCTTATGTGTGGTGTCCTTACACTTCAGAAGAAGCTCGCTGGTCTCAATTTCGAGGTCGAACTTTTACCGAATGTGCGCAACATGACTCGCGTGCTAGCGTGAAGTCAATAGCCTTGGCAGATATCTCGACTTCAAGATCGAAGGAGAGGAACAAGAATCATCGTCATTCAAGATGCCTCCACGAATACCGCTGCTGCAGTGCTTGAGAGCACACAATGGTATGTAAATGGCCGTCAGATGAATTGATCACCACTAACAGTCCATAGTCACCACCACCACGACCCGCTGCTTCACCTCCTCGACTCCCGCCCAAGCATCAACAGTAACCCAGCGACGACGACATCGCGACCCCTACGCCATCGCCCAAGCCAGAGCGCGCAAAGCAGCCAACCTCAGCCGGCAAGAAGTCCTCAAGAAGGAACGAGCAGCATCACTAGGCGACCCCGTCCGTGGCGCAACAACACCCTACCTCCAATCCTTCGACACCGGCATCGAAACCACCACCTCCCCAGCATCAACACAAACCCACACATCACAACCCCCCGACGCCGAGACTCCCGAGAAAGACTCCCGTCTAAACTTCTACCTCTCCGCAACCGAACTCTCCTCCGGCCTCACCCACAGCCAATACCTCTCAACCCCCACCTCCACCGCCCCAACCCCCGAACAACTCGCCGCAGAAGCCACCTCCTCCTCCAGCCCCTCTTCCTCTGCCCCATACGACCGCTCAGCCGCACTACAAGCCGAAGCAGACATCGCAAACGAAGCCCTCCACCGCATCGCCTCCCTCTCCCTCGGCAGCAGCAAAGACCGCCTCCGCGTAAACAAAGCCCGCTGCATCTCCGACTTCGGACGTCACAACACCGACGCCACGTTGCCTCCAAAACCAGCCTCCGTAGTAGCGAGACCAGAGAATCAGCTGCCTAAGACTCCCCGCGTGGGGCCAGATACTGGGAGTAGTGAGGTGCAGATTGCGATTTTGACGGCGAAGATACGGACGCTGGCGGATTTTTTGGAGACGAGGGGGAGGGGGGATAAGGTTAATAAGCGGAATTTGAGGTTGCTTGTGCATCGACGGCAGAAACTGCTTGCGTATCTGGAAAGGAAGGAGCGAGGTGGCGGCAGGTTCAAGCATGTGGTTGAGACGCTGGGGTTGACGGAGGGGACTTGGAGGGGGGAGATATCGTTGTAGAAATCTGTTCACGTCTGTACGTATACTGTATGATTACCACTGTCTACACTACCGGATTATTTTCAGTCACGCGGATTGCTTGCAGCACGTGACGTCCGACCTCACCTCACCTAAGGCCGTATATGGACCGCGCACAAGCGTCTGTGCGGAAGACGCGAAAGTGTGTCGTCGGCGGCCAACAGCTAGCTGTACAACCCAACCAGCCAACCGCGAGCAGTCTTACGCCCGGAAACTGTGGTGGAATGCTGGTAGCACGATCACCCGAGGACGGCCGTTAGCTGCACCACCTTGACGCCCAGTTATGAGGACAGAAAGCCGAAAGACCGGACGGCGTGGCGGGCGTGGACTTTGCGAATTGCTGTCGTGACAGCCGGCGCTCGATGGTAGCACCGCGTCCGGCGTGCTATGCAGTACCCGAGGACGGCCACTAGCTGCACGACTCGTCCGGCCAACCAAGAGAAGGGTGGTGGTCGAATATGGTGGTAGCACGAGCTCGAGAGCGCGCCTGCTAGCTGCACGACCGCTTCAGCCAACTATAAAGGGCCATACGAGGCAGTGCACAGCAAGTGCGCTACGAGCTAGGCTTGCAACGGCTACCACTCGATGATAGCTCTGCATCCGGTGTGCTATGCAGTGTCCAGGACGGCCATTAGCTGCGCTACCACTCTGGCCAACTGTGAGAGAGGTCGACGTCTGCATAAGGGTATGGGATAGCTGGAGAGGCGCACTACGGCGATTGTGGTGTGGAGTGCGGCTGTGCTCGTGCGAACTGGACGCACATGTTGTCCCACAGGGTGCTCGAGGACGTCAGATAGCTGCACGACCGCTCCAGCCAACGGCAAAAGGGTCGACGTTGCGCATCCACAGACTCGGGGGTGGTTCTGAGGACGGCCGTTAGCTGTGTCCCCACCGCATCCATACACCGAGAGGATGAAGGGTGGGAGGGTTGGGTAGAGAGGTGTTGCACGGCGGATGGGTCATGGAGTCCTGCCGTGCTAGCGCGAATTGGACGCAGAATCGACTAGCTGTTTCGCGGTTTTTGGCGTTTGGCTGTTGACCTCTAGCTTCTGGTTGCTGCAGACCTCGCGCGTCCCGTGGACACGCACTAGCTGCACTACCATTGTGAGCCAACCAGTACCAGGATCGTCTATGGCCTTTTGGACTATGGCCTTTTGGCCTTTGGCCCTTGGCCTGTCGCTCTTCCAAGGACGGGCGTTAGCTGCACTACGGTGTCCTTCCAATCACAGGCGGAGTCAGCAGGACAGATGGGCGTGCTTTGTACTATTGGTTTTGACCTTTGGCATTTTGCATTTGAATGTTGGACTTTGGCCTTTGAACTTTGGCTGTTATCCCGAGGACACCCACTAGCTGTAGTACGACTTTGAGCCAACCATGACCATGAACTATCTGTGGAAGTCATTCAGCTTTTGGACTTTGGGCTTTGGCTTCGGAATTCCGACCATCCACTCACGCAAAAGACTGCCGTTAGCTGCACCACCTCTTCGCTCCATTCAGGTGTTGGGGGTAGCTGGAGTAGAGCAGAGGTGTGCTTCTTACGAACTCTTGCATCTGGCATTTACACCGTGACGTTTGGCTGCATCTCTGTTGTTCATCTACTAGCTGCACGACCGTCATCAGCCATACGCGAGCGGCCCCTGTACGACTATATCTGCGAAGTGGTTTTGTCTTTCAGAAGATCAGTGTACGGATCATTTATCTTCATCTGACCAGGAGCAACATCCTTCTCTACCCCTTACGTCTTCCGTTCACTGTACCTCCCAACCGGCCCCTGCTCTTGTGCCTTCATTCCACTCTCGATCAAGAACTGCGCATCCATCTGCGACGGTGACAACGTCCCACCTTGGACCTTCTGCGCTTCCTGCACACCACTCAGGAACTCCTGCGTTTGGGGACCAAGGACTCTGTTGCGGATAGCATTCATACTGCTGGCGTTCTGCCCGCGAGCAATAGAAGCACTGATAGCTCTCGTCGAGCCGGCTGTGGACGACGCGGACATCAAGTACGCTCCACAAAGCTGACACGACCCAGGGTGTGGCGGGTAGCTATAGCTGTTGGCGGGAGCGAGTTGAGGATCGATGTGGCAGGCTGGACAGGGGACGCTACCGCGGGCGTGAGGAGCTCTCTGTGCGGGAGCATATACTAGCGGCGCCGTCGATGCCGGGTGATGGCCTTGTCTCGTCGGGAGACCTTGAGGATAGTTTTGGCTTGCTGGCCTTGGATTGGGATTCACTCCTGGCCGGTGGCCGAGGCTGATCAGATCGTCAAGGCATATGTTCTGGCCATTGGGATCGTCAATTGACGGGCTTGATGCTTGCTTGTGTCCTACGGATCGGTGATGCATCGTGGAGTGGTTTGAAGCCGTCGGTGTTGGTGTTTCTGTTGATACAGCGTGAGACCGCCTTGATGTCTATTGTTCACGGTCTTCCAAGTTTGCTGCGAGGCCTGTGCCGCTTCCGGTGTGCTACGTTGGGCTCAATTTCCGTGCCCAGTGGTCGCTCGCTGCTGCTTATGACTTCACCGGTCATGGCACTTACGTAGGAGACTACCTAGCCTCCGCTCTCGATGATTCGTCTGGGCCGCAGCATCTTGTCCTCTTACTCGAACTTGCACCACGAGTGCTATCCCGTGTGACACGAACATATGGGTGGATGAAAAAGAACGTGATGCTAGTCGTATTGTGAGAACATTGATTCGGACACTTACAGCACCAATATGTGATGTGTTGCTCCCGCTGTCACAGTCGGGACCCGAACGAACAACACATCAAGTCCGCACGCTAGCTCACCCATTCATTGCTCACCGGTACCGCTTCGGCCTAGCCGCGATGAGACACATGAAAGTCCCATAAGGCCGAGGGCAAGTACTCTCCGGCGACTGGAAGATCAGGGTACAGTCTAGGTCCACAGTAATCATACCATACTGGCGGGGAGCTTCAGTATGGATGACGGGAACGCCTTCGAGAATGACTTCGAGGCCTGGAGCAGCCACTGTAGTCCGAGGACGAGCCGTAGAAAAGGCAGGACCGGCTGGAAGGATCGCGGTATCTAGTCCTTCGATTCAGGGTCCTGTATAGCGTTAGGATGTCAGTGTGTTGCTTGTGCGTATGAGTGTGCTTAAGCGTATTTGGGTGTCGGTCACCGGCATGATGTACAAGGGTTGCTCGTGTGGTGTGACATTGCCAATGAATCTTGCTTTTGTCGTCAGCGTTGGGCAGATCTCGGGAGTTGATCGCTGCTGCTCTTTTGCCAGGATTGGTGGAGTCGAGATTGACCAGTGTTCAGAAGTGTGTATATATACGCAGGGTGTATGTAGTTTCCACTGATGCTGCACTGTGATGTTGGCATGTGGGTAAACGGACGCCTTTATATGATATGACACGACCCTCAATCTATATTTGCCATAGTGCTGCTGTGTTTTGTCCAGGTGCGCGAGCTACATCAGTTTCACCCTGGTGGTGATCTCACGGGCTAGGGAGGAATGCAGAACGTGTGATCGTATGGCTGACACTATGAGGAAGTACACTTACAGAAGAAATCTTCCTCCCCGAAACCACGGTCAACCAACAACGATGTCAACTTCTGCATGTAGCTCACCTGCCATACCCTGGCCCGCTGCACAAGCTTGAGCAATCGATGGGGCGGGCATCGACACAGCTGATTCAGCTTCGCTGGAGGGTTGCGTGGAGGCAAGTTCCTTACGCTTGGCACCCAGCAGTGTCAGAACGGGCGAGCATTCTGCCGTCCGTCGAGTGGTGGGCGGGATGTGGTGGAAGCAGAATGGATTTAGAGGCTGGCAATGCTTCTGCCATCGATGCCTGTGTATGATCAGCCATGGAACATGGATCTGGACGGGAATGTGTTGCACTACGAACCGGCAAGCTAGATAAGGACGGCCCGTGGTATGCTTTTTGATAATGGCCAGCACTACAACAAGGCAGGGTGGCGCGCGCAATCTGGGTCGATGGGCTGGCAAGACCGTCTATTTTGCTGCCTTTGGGAGTTAGCATTCCTAAGTTACCCAGCAGTTCTGGGGGTAGACCGCCCATACCTGCATTCCGAGCATGACGCTGTCCCTGTATCAGACATGGATACTGAAGTATTCTGGCAAGGTGTCGAGTATCGAAAGTTGATCCTGGTTTGGGGCTAAAGACTGGTTGATTCCGCTGGTGCGAGTATCTAGATGTATGTTACTATCAACAAGGTGTAGGTGCTTCGCAATCAAGATGCACCTGGGACAGGCATCTTATATAACCACCGCCCAATATGCGTTTGCTCGAGTGCTGTGTTTGCATTTAGTGAGTCAGCTTCGAATCAACCACGACGAGATGACGCCCCGAGCACATAGCACGAGATCTCACTTCTGCGGGTGACGAGAATCGTAGCAAACGGCTCCTTGATCATCGAGCCGAACGGGAGCTCGAGCACATTCGAGAAGCGGCTGCGTTGAGATGGCCAGCAACTGCCCGTCCTGGTCTTGTACCACTCCGTGGCCAGGTGAACTTGGACCGTGATTGTTATATGGCCTTCGCAGTCTTGTACGTGCCAAAACATATCCTTGGCCTTCGATGGCATCGGAGACTGTTCACGGTCTACCAAACAGAAAGTAGAACCCTTCTAACGCCGTGCCGCTAGCTGAACATATCTTGTGGACACGGACTTTGATATTAGGAGAGGCTGCGTTGCTCATAGCCCTCTCGTTGCTGGGATCACCTGGGACGACGAAAGAGAAGTAAGCCTTCGCGCCGCGCCAGCACGAGAGCATCCGCATATCGGGTTCCATAAGTTGGCTTTTGTACGATCGTGTGGTAAGATTCGTACTGTACCGTCACTAACAAGGTACGAGCCTTTGAACAAGGCCTTGCCGTTGAATTCGGGCAGGGCGATACTGAGTGGTGTTGTCTTCCAGTTGGTTCACTAGGCCGTTCCTGATCGTGCTTGCGAGGTGGTGTTCGCGGGAATAGGGAGGTAGAGTCGTACATGCACACCTCATGCAGTTCTGGCGGTGCATGCGGACGTCAGCTAGCGTGAGCATCCGATGTGCCAATCACAGCACTCTCTAGCAAGCCACAATTTCGACAGACGAGACGGATCCAAGACATGTCAGCCCCACTCGGCACTCGACTTCCGCTGCCATGCATGGCGCCGTCACAGAGACCTTCCATTGCTGCGTCGCAGCTGGTAGCAGCAATAAGCGCAATTGAGCTCCGAGAGCGGCGTGGTAGTGGTACTGCAGTACCGCCCTCGGGAGGATGTTGTCGTTGATTGCGCCCTTCGCGATTGGCCTCTCCATTTTTGCGCCATTGGGACCTGATGGCGATTTTTGCGGTCGACATACAAAATCATGTTTAGGACTCTGTCAGGCACAGCGGATCCTCGCGATTACTCGGACCCTGTAGAAGAGAAGCCAAAACGAGGAGCCGCCGGCAATAGTCATTCTGGAGAGTCCACAGAAAGCGATGTCAATGTTATAGAGAGAACCGCCGGCCAGTCCCACGAGGAAGAGTACGAAGACGAAATTCACGAAGAAAAGGCACCCATACGGCAGTCAAGGCGATCGTCGAAAGAATTGACGAGGACCACAAGCCATGCTTTGAGCCGAGTATCATCGCACTTAACGACCAGATCTCTTCCGGATCCCGGACCTCCTCCTGATGGCGGCCTCAAAGCGTGGAGTCAAATCGCTTGTGGGTGGATAGCAATCGCTACATGCTGGGGGTGGATCAACTGTTTCGGAGTCTTCCAGACATACTATACGTTGACCCTGGATGTGGCTCCGTCAAGTATCAGCTGGATCGGGACGGTCCAAAACTTCCTATCGTTCACCATAGGTGCTTTCTCTGGTCGACTCCTTGATGCGGGTTACTTCTTGCCTACCGCCTTCGTTGGCGTGGTTTTGCAAGTACTTGGCATCTTTATGATGAGTTTGTCCACCAAGTACTGGCAACTCATGCTCACCCAGGGCGTGCTATGCGGCATTGGAGGCGGACTATACTTTACGCCATGCATGGGCGTTATGGCAACCTGGTTCTCGAAGAGAAGATCGTTCGCCATGGGTGTTGCCTCGACTGGGAACTCTGTCGGCGGTATGATATATCCCGTGATCGTTCGTGAGCTCCTCCCGAAGATCGGGTTCGCCTGGACGACCCGTGTGCTTGGGTTCATGAACCTTGGACTTCTGAGCTTGGTTTTGATCTTCATGAAGCCACGACTTCCACCGCGAAAGTCGCACGCTCTCATCGACTGGTCAGCTTTCCGCGAACTGCCCTTCACGCTGTTCTGTATCGGAATGTACTTGCAGGTGTGGGACATATATTATACACTGTACTACGTAAGCATGTTCTCTCAATAACATCGAGTAGCTCGGCCTGACCGTACTGATCGATTGCAGATATCGTCCTTCGGCGTGGAAGCTCTGGGTATGCCATTCGAAAAGGCTACCGTGCTCCTTATCATTATTAATGGCATCGGCGTCCCTGCAAGATTGGCTCCTGGGTACGTCGCGGACAAAGTTGGGCAGTTGAATCTGCTTGTGCCGATTTCTGCATGTCTGGTCGTTGTGGCTTGGAGCTGGATTGCCGTGCACAGCGTAGCTGGACTGTACGCTTTTGCATGTCTGTACGGTAAGCACCAACCTGCGCAACCCTTCATTCTTGATACACATCTGACCTCTTGCCCTCCTGTACACAGGACTCTTAGCAGCAGCACTCCAGTGCCTCCTCCCACCTACCGTAGCTGCGCTGACCTCGGATCTGCGTGTGATTGGGACACGACTTGGGATGGTATTTGCAGTGATGGGCTTCGCTGCGCTAACCGGACCACCCATTGGCGGCGCAATCCAGCAAGCTCAACACGGACACTACACTGGTGCACAAGCATGGTCCGCTGCGTCGACTGTGATAGCTTTTGTATTCTTCGCCGTTGCGCGGATGTCCAGGGCCGGGTGGAAGCTTCGGGCCAAGGTCTGAGGTGGAGTTGCTGGCGGAAGCTGTGTGCTTGCCGAAAAGTCCATATCTAACCAGTCTATGGCAGCGGATCTGAGAAGTATGTCTGATCATCCATAAAGGCAAATAGAAGATTCACGAGGCTAAGGGGGGTGGTTCAAGCGCATCTGATGGAGAGCAGTGGAAAACTGACCTGTTCTTGAGGTCGAACAAGGCAACGATCCGGACGTGAGCCGTCTGTACAAGAAGCAGAACCCGATTGCTGCATGTAAATCCTGGTAGTATAGGTCTGTCAGCTCGGCAACAGCCCTTTGGCGATGCCTGAAGTGGCGTGGAACATCACGCTTGCAGTGGCGTGAGCTACTCATCATCACGTACATGTGCATACACATGAACGATCTATTCTTTGCAAACGTGTCGAACATCAGTGCGATTTCATCAACGTAACGCCTTTCATGTAAAGTACACAACGCATGCACCTCTTTAGGATGTGACAATCATGACATCAGTGGAAACCACCTGATGAGCTCGCCGTCCACCTCTCATCAAACTCTCTTCTTCCGCCACTTTCCGAGACCCATGCATTGAATGCGTGGTCACTGGCGTGAGAAGTACTCCACAGTAGAAGGCTCTTGAGATTTGTGATTCTTCAAGAGTACATCAACTCAAGAGGTCTTCCTTCTCTTGCCCTCGGACACCCATTGAGCTGACGTCAAGCTTGTTGTCAATTGACCACCCATCACAATTGGTTGAATCAGCACAGCTTGGAATCAGCACAGCTTTCACCATGGACGCGGCGCCAGTGCAGCAGTCGCAGTCGGAGGTGTCAGCATCTTCGGACATACAGACGCTCACAGGCGAGCAAGAGACATGGTCTGTCTACACGAAGACCCGGTCGACCGTCCAGGCCCAGCCGTTGAGCCGAGATGAGCTCGACAAATACACACGATACTTCCATGCTACGATGTACTTGTGCTTGGGCATGCTCTACCTCAAGGAGAATCCATTGCTACGCGCCCCATTGACGAAGGAGCACATCAAGCCTCGACTTCTAGGCCATTGGGGATCAGATGCTGGCCAATCGTTCACGTGAGTTCATGAGTTGGGTTGGATGGCAACCAAGCCAGTAATTTTACTGACATCATACAGCTACATCCACTTCAACCGTCTAATCAAGAAATATGATCTGGATGCCTTTGTTATTTCTGGACCTGGCCACGGAGCACCTGGGCTCATCTCCAACTTCTACCTCGAAGGCGTCTACAGCGAGGTCTATCCGAACAAAAGTGAAGATGTTGAAGGCATGCAGCGCTTCTTCAAGCAGTTCTCGTTTCCTGGAGGGATCGGCAGCCATATGACTCCAGAGACTCCCGGCAGCATACACGAAGGTGGCGAACTAGGGTACTCACTCAGCCATGCTTTTGGCGCAGTATACGACCACCCTCATACCATCGCGCTGACGATAGTGGGCGATGGAGAATCGGAGACTGGACCATTGGCAACGAGCTGGCACAGCAACAAGTTCCTGAACCCGATCACCGATGGCGCGGTCTTGCCTGTGCTCCACCTGAACGGGTACAAGATCAACAATCCTACTATTCTCAGCCGTATTTCCCATGACGAACTTAGGTCACTCATGGTCGGATATGGTTGGAAACCGTACTTCGTCGAAGGGTCAGACCTTGAGACCATGCACCAAGCCATGGCTGCCACTCTCGAGACCTGCGTGAAGGAGATACTCCAGTATCAAAAAGAAGCTCGCGAGTCTGGGAAAGAATTCCGACCAATGTGGCCCATGATCGTACTACGTTCGCCAAAAGGTTGGACTGCACCCAGGAAGGTGGAAGGCAAATATCTGGAAGGGTTCTGGCGAGCCCACCAGATCCCACTCACCAAAGTGCTCACAGATAATGAGCAGCTGAAGCAGCTCGAATCGTGGATGCGTGAATACAAGCCTGAGGAGCTCTTCACGGAGGAGGGCAGACTCATTGAGGAACTCAGGGAGCTCGCGCCGACAGGCAACAAGCGGATGTCTGCAAACCCCATCACCAACGGTGGTATACTCCGAAGACCACTCAAGCTCCAGAAGTTCCAGGACTATGCTCTCAAGGTTGACAAGCCCGGTGTGACAAGTGGCCCAAGCATGAGCAAATTTGCAGAGTTCCTCAGGGATATTGTTCGAGACAATCAGACCACTTTCCGCGTAATGGGTCCTGATGAGACCGAGTCGAACAAGCTCTCCGCGATCTACAGCGCGGGCAAGAAGGTCTGGATGGGCGGGTACTTGCCGGAAGATGAGGACGGCGGAAATTTGGCCCCGAAAGGCAGGGTCATGGAGATGCTGTCAGAGGCAAGTAATATCCAGGTGAACATGCAGTGCGAAGCTGACTCCTATTAGCACACTGTTGAAGGATGGCTCGAAGGCTACATCCTCAGCGGCCGCCATGGCCTCCTTAATTCGTACGAACCATTCATTCACATCATCGACTCTATGGTCAATCAACACGCAAAGTGGATCGAGAAATGTCTGGAGGTTTCGTGGAGACAAGCTGTGTCCTCGCTGAATATTCTGCTTACCAGCACTGTCTGGCGTCAAGGTAAGACTGTGTTCGTATATGTGCTCGAGTAGCAGCTAACATTTGTAGATCACAACGGCTTCACGCACCAAGACCCAGGTTTTCTCGATGTCATCATCAACAAGTCACCAGAGGTTGTTCGCATCTACTTACCACCGGATGGAAACTGCCTCCTCTCGACAATGAACCACTGTTTCAAAAGCACGAACTACGTGAACGTCATCGTGGCCGACAAGCAGAACCATCTCCAGTACCTCAACATGGAAGACGCCGTCACCCACTGCACCAAAGGCGTTGGCGTCTGGAACTGGGCCTCGAACGATGCCGGCGAGGAGCCAGATCTGGTTATGGCATCCTGCGGTGATGTGGTCACCCAAGAAGCGCTCGCTGCAACTGCTCTCCTTCGACAATATCTGCCGGATCTCAAGATTCGATTCGTGAATGTTGTTGACCTGTTCAAACTGATCCCGAATGGCTACCACCCGCACGGCCTCACCGATCGCGAGTATATGGCTCTGTTCACGGACAACAGACCCGTCGTCTTCAACTTCCACTCCTACCCATGGCTCGTGCACCGTCTCACTTACAACAGGCCCGGCCAAGAGCGTCTACATGGTAAGCTTAATGCTCATCTCCGAAACGTCGATTGAAAATGTGATCGCTAATACAAAGTCCAGTGCGCGGCTACAAAGAGAAAGGCAACATCAACACGCCACTCGAGCTCGCCATCCGCAACGAAGCCGACAGATACTCACTCGCTATCCTTGCGATTGACGGCCTGAAGGATCGTCTTGGTAACAAGGGTGGTGATGTCCGCGAGAAGCTGCTTGGTGAGCGAATCAAGACAAAGAACCATGCGTACGTTCCCATTTTTCGCCCTTCCTCATCATGATACCTGAGCTTCAGCTAACTGATACTTCTTCGTGAGTAGGTACGAGGTCGGCATGGATCCACAAGAACTCACCGACTGGACTTGGCCGTTCTGAACGACAGGCAGTTGACGAAGTACACGAATCCCACGATGAAGTGCGTTAAACGAAGGGGAGAGAATACAGGACGTGCAAAAGCTCTGATCGTGATAGCGACCTAGCATGTAATATCATGAGGTCGAAATCACTCCAACCATCCACAGCTCAGTCAAACAACCCAACATTCACAGCCAGTAACTGCCCGCCATGCACACTGAACCCCGGCGGCGTAAGTAGTAGTCCGCCATTCGTGCCGATATGCAACACTCCTTGATCATCCCTCGTCCAGCCAAATTGAGCAGAAGTGATCTGAAAGATGGCAGCGCGGTTGATGGGCGTGCAGATGACTGCTCCATCTTGTCATACGGCGAGGTTCTCGATTCAAGTCTCGTTTGGGAAGGTCCAGATGGTGGCGACTGGTCGTAAGTTGCAACAGGAAAGGCCGTTGAAATGGCTGCGAGAAGAAGGGAGAGGAGGATGTAGATATTGGAAGGCATGATAGCAGAACAGGAAGCGGAAATGGCTTAAGACGAACGACGATCAATATAAACCTTCGTATCGAATTGCTGACGTCGCTCGCATCGATGCTGATCGACGAGTACCGACTCTTGGAAGGCGCTCACAACGGTCCGACATACACACCTGATTGTCGACAGTGTCGTTCGAGTAAAGTGAAGTCCGCCGGATCGAGGTCGGTTACCGCATGCTTGAGACTCCGCGAACCCTAGCAGGCGTCAGCCGCAGGCCACGGCTACTCGCCACCAGCAACGCCTCGCAAAGATCACATGCGGAATGTGTCTCTTCGCCGTCTGCCCTCACGCCCACCCTCAGCCCAAAACCCATCCAAATCCTCCTGCCTAACCTCATAAGCCCAATGATGGCACGTTTGGTGCATCACCGGACTAACCTCCACCACCTCCTCATCCGCCCCATCATCAAACACCTCCCTCACCCCCAACAGCACATACTTCTTCAACAACGTCCTCCTCCACCTCCCCGTCTGCCCCACACACTTCCGCCACCGACTAATCTGCCTCTCGTCATCGTCGCAGCGCCGTCCACGAAAGAAGCGCGTATACCACTGAAACCACCCTCTAACATCGTATTCATGGCTGATCCAGCCGGCTGCTTCCCATTCCTCGATACTCTGCCCGCAGCTAACTTTGAATTTATTGACGTCTGGATCGTAGGTTGGGCTGGTGAGGAAGCGGGAGGCGTCGAGCCCTTCGATCCATTCTTTGGGGAGTTCTTGCCAGTCGACTTCGACGGTTATGCCGAGTTTGCGGGAGCGGAGGGGGCGGTAGTATGAGCCTCCGAAGCAGCCCTGTTTCAGCATCTCTTCTGGTGATTTATTTGGAGTGAAGTCCGGGTAGTCTTCGAAGTGGAAGGTGCGGTTGTCGTCTCGCGTTGGTGGTTGTGCGACAGGTGTCCATGCTGTCCAGCCTGCTTTGATCTCGTCGACGTTCTTCGCTGGGACCAGTGGTTCGGTATCTTCTTCTTTGATTCGCGAGCCTAGCTCCTTCTTCGCGCTCTTCTTGCTGCTCTTCTTGAGGGCTAATCGAGGAAGTGGTACAGGTTTTGAGTCGTCATTGTAGCTTGGTTTCACAGGTACAGAGGCGACGCGTGCGGACGTTCGTGAAGGCGCTGGTGCTTCTATGATCTTCCTCTTCTTTGGTGGAGGTTGGCCATCTGTGTTGCGCTTTCGCTGTGAAGGGACGGGCTGAATGTCAAGTCCAGCGAGCAATTCTTGATTCTTCTTGATCTTCTCCAGGCGGCGAGCCTCGTACTCGTTCATCGTGGATGGGCGTAGATTTGAAAGCTATGGTCATGGCAGGAACACGATGTAGATATTCCTTAGATGTGTTTCACTCTGGCACGCGCCTATGACGTAGGCGCGTCGGACATGATGGTGTTGTAGCTGGGGATATATGAATGGGCCAAGCAGTACGAAGTGGGAGAGACGTGGTTTGCAAAAGTACAACGCTACATAAGACTCAAGTAAAAACAGAGCTGCCACTGTGACTTGTGATATGGTACACTCCGCCCACCTGCCCAAAACCAGTCTGAACGTAGTCACCCATCAACCCCTCGTACTCCTTAGCCAGGTCTGTCCATATCCATTGACTGTCCACATCATCTAGTTGCCCTCAGCCTTCGCCTCGTGCGCCTGAATAGCCATAAGCTTAATCTGCGCCGTTGCGCTCTTCATGAACACAGCCAGTCTCTCGCCACCAATAACGTAGACTTCTGCAATCATCAAATGAGCAGCCACGAACAAGATAGTGAACTGAGCGAAGACCATCTTGGCGTAAATCTTGATGAGACGAAGTCTGCTGGAGCGGTCGAAGGACCTCCACGCCTGAACGAAGAGCGCGCGGCTGGAGCCACGGACGGACATGTCGAGGTCGCCCATCATGGCCTCCTTGTCGAACGGTACGATCGTCTCCTCGCCTTCTGGGAGGAGGGAGGCTTCGATGCGGGTTAAGGTGACCGAGGCTGGGAGCAGGATGGCGAGGCCGACCATAACGTAGGTCAACGGCACGGCGAGGAAGCGGAGACCGAAGAGCGCCATCTTGTGACAATTGTGGCGGGTGGCCTCATCGTTCATGCTGGCCTCCGGTGGCGTCATGAGGCCGAGAGCGAACGCGACACCGACTGGGAGGATGATGGTCGCCTGCTGAGCCACCGCGTATACGAAAGCGGGGAGGAGGAGAGCCTTGCAGTCCTTGCGGGCGGGCAGACGGTGGTACCATGCCTTGGTGGATGGGTAGGCGATCATCTTGTGAGTCCAGGCCATGTGGACGCGCGCGAGACCGACGGAGACGAAGATGTAGGTGAGGGACTCGCCGAGGAGACCAAGACCGAGGAAGGCGGCGAGGAGGTTCGCCATCATGCCGTGGAGGAAGTGGTAGAGGACGCTAAGTCCAAGACCTCTCCATCGTGCGCGGAAGCCGCCAATCTTCTGGAGGTGGCCGATTGTAGTCGTGATCTTGGAGGTGATCGGCTTGTGCTCGATAACGGTAATCTCGACGTCGACATCGGCGTGCTCCGCGATCAGCGGCTCTTTCTCAAGTGGCTCCTTTCCAAGTGGCTCTTCGGTGTACGCTGGTGGCTTCGACTCGATGACAGCGGTGCGGGAGGTGGATTCGATCGAGGCCAGAGAAACCATGACCTGCCCGATGGTGTAGTCGATGGACCACAAGAGGAGAGCGGTGACGACAGCGGTGATGACGACTGGCAGGAACTCGCGTCGGTTCATCTCGAACTCCGGCCCAGCGTTCTCGTAGGCCTGAGCATCTTGCTCGAGCTTTTCGACGAACTGCTCTTTCGTGAGGTGCTGGTGAAGCTGCTGGACGCCTCGTCGCACCAGGTGGTGAACGACATGCCCTGTCATCCTCGGGTAGTCGTGTGGGGGTTGTTGAAAGTGTCGGGTCAAAGTTATAAAGGTATGAATCGAACAAAGAGGCTGAAGAGAAGAGGTGGAGGTGTTGTTATGTGGTCAAAGGAGGAGGCACGAGGCACAAGAGGGTGACGATAAGGTGGCTCAGCCTCGAGGCGGCAAACGGAGGAAGCTGTTGGACCGAAACCGAAACACCGCTTGGCTATTTTGGTCACGTCACGTGCCGTGAACGATGATACTTTCGTTCGAGTTTGTGTGCTATATACGTCGCATATCCGCAGTATCAACAAGGCTTTGAGGCAATGTGCAAACTGCGACCTGGAATGACGACGACGGCACCATAGATTTCGCATTGTTCGTTGCGCTTTCTCTCTTTCAGCACCGACGCTGTATTCACCAACATTCGCAGCGTTACAAGCCGAAAGAAGTGGCACCCCAAGCTTCTTTACAAAACTAAGGCAGGTCTATCCACTATTTCATCACTCCTGGCGAGGAGAGAGCCCACTACATCGAGGGCTACAGGTAGGTCTGATGGAGAGTAATCTCCTAGACCCAAATCTTTCCTCATGCTACTGTACGTGGAAGGAGTGCTCAACGACAGCCTGGTCTCACATAGCAGTGAGATTGAGGCAGGAATGAGGCAAGAAGAAGAGGAGGATGTACTAGAGCAAGGTCGCACCGGTTCATCAGCAAGAATTGCTGTGTCATGAAGCCCAGACCATCGTGGTTCACAGTGACTTTCGACATCCACATCCCCCCTGCTTTCGAGAAGTTTGACGGAGGCAGCCCAGAAGTTCACAGCAGCTCCGACCAAGATGATGCCTTCCGCGTTCGCGCAGCCACAGCGTTGAACGAGTGCGTGCGTGCGTATATTCGAGCGTTGATCTGGACAGTCATCTTCGGCCCCTACGCGGCATGCGTTCAGTCATGGCCACAGGAGACGTCTTCAGTCAATGACCGCAGCAGATGTCGAGTGAGGCCTACCTCGCGATGCCAGCGAAAGCGCACTTGCCTTCTTCGGTGCCGACGGCTTCGATGAGGGCCTCCTCGCAAAAGTAGCGGGCTTTACCGTGTGGGATCTAGTCAGCTGGTTCATATACTTCATGATAACACTCTCCAAGGACGGCCATCGTGCTGTATATTTCGGCAGTACCGTGGGCAAAGATGGTGGTGGTCACCGATCTCACGGTAAGTATGAGAAAAGTGTCGGGTATGCCGAGCAAGCACTCCAGACTCACGCATCTTGTGCCGTCAACGCGGTCCACAATCGGCTCCGTTGGGCTTTCAGCAGAGCGGTACACACATTGATGAAGTGCAGCAGAGTCAGACTGCGCTTGCGCGTATCGCACAGATTATCTGATCGACTCGCACATTTTGCTGCTTCCATCCAGCAGAACCCTTGCTGCTTTCGCGCCACGAACTCCAGGCCTCCAACGGTGGAAAAGAAAAGGGTCTCATGGATCTCAACTTCAATACCGTCTTGCGGTACGCACGACGCTCGAGACGAGTCAACGCCAATGCCCTAGAATCTCCACAAGCTGCCATAATAACAAGAGAAACAGGTCTGAAGTTCCAAAATTGTTTACTAACAACCTGGAGATGCCGTGCTCGAATCTTGGCTCGCCTCCGGATGGCAGGCCTGCCGACAGGGCCCACCTGCGGATGAAATCCCTCGTCCACCTATCGTGCTCGCTACGAATGCCACCAACAATCCTCCAGCCGCATTCGCTTACGCTGTCACCTAAGGTATCTGCATCGTTTGTGGTAGACGATGTTATCCTTCGTCTATACCGTTGAGTTGATCGCTTCGCCACAAGACGTGAGATACGAAGTTTCTTGTTCCCTTCCCTCCACTCTTTACTCCGAGAATTGGTAGCGCGCACTGCGTGCTCAGATATGGACGTTCTCGCGTCAGTACCTCGGAGTGCGGTATACGCCGCGTTGACGTGCACCCTCGCGGTCTTATATCTAGCACTTATAAGAGTCTATACAACCTGGAACTACCATCGGACCATCAAGCACATCCGGAACATCTACGACAAACCCGGGAAGAAAGAGATTCAACCTGTGCAGATTCCGTACTCCCTTCCTTTCCTTGGTAACGTCCTCGACTTCCTGGACAAGAAGCCCGGCAACTTCTGGCGAAAGCTTTTTCAATGGCATCCTCGGGATACTGGAGCATGCACGCTTCTCTTAGGTGGGAGAAGAACGCACATTCTGTACGTACAATCTGAGCGATGGCTGAAAGGGTTCTCAGACATAGTAGAAAGCGCTATGCCGCGCTCTGTAATCCTTTCTAGCTCCATCAAATGTCCGAGGCGACTGCTAATCATCTTTTCTTAGATACGGCGAACGCGTGATTTCTGCGATGTTCAAGAACAAGAGTCTCATGAGGGATGTGTTCGAGCAGGAGCTCTATGAGAAGATCTTCGTGTTCCCAGAGGATCAGGTCCGCAACGCCATCAACGGCAAGCACCACGAGCACGAAATGAACGCGGCATATATGACTCGCCCGGAGAGAGTCAACGAGCTTACCGACCACTTCTGTCGTGTCCTCGAAGAGGTTCTGGACAAGGACGCAAACGATATTGTGAACAAGGACAGTATAGGTCTGTACGACTGGCTTCGCGATCGCATGTTCACCGCTTCCACCACGGCACTGTTCGGAGAAGAGTTCTTCAAGATGTATCCCAACTACTGTGAAGATTTCTTTTACTTCGACAATAACTTCATGTCTTTCTTCTTTGGTTTTCCGGACTTCACTATGCGCCAGCCTGTGGCTCGCCGGGATCAAACTCTGAAAAAGCTCGAAGAGTGGAGCAAGGCAATGCACGAGAAGAGCGGCGGTAGCCCTGTTGATCCCGAAGGTCCGGCGTGGGAACCACTGTTCGGTAGTCGTCTGAACAGAGCGAGGCAGATGGACTACAAAGTCAGAGGGCTGAACTCCAGATCAGCTGCTTGCCTGGATTTAGGCATTACCTTTGCACTTTCGAGCAATGTGATTCCGGCGACAGGGTGGATGCTCATGCTCATTTTGAACCCGGAGGGTGATCCTACGCTACTTGGTCGTGTCTTGGAAGAGCTTAAACAAGCCGAGAGGGCAGACGGGTCCATCAACGTGCCTGTTTTGATCAACTCGGCTCTTCTCCAAAGCATTTGGACCGAGACACTCCGCCTCTACACCGACGTCCTGATCACAAGAAACGCGACTCAGGATACCGCACTACCAATGGACGAAGATGGCAAGACCTTCATCCAGCTCAAGAAAGGCGACAATGTCTTTGCACCGTCCATGATCGGCCACCGCGATCCTGAAGCATGGTCGGACGACCGGGCACCGACCGACCAATTTTATGCGGAGCGCTTTTTACAAGAAGACCCCAAGAACCCTGGCAAGCAGATCTTTAGCATGACCAGCGTAGGCAAATTCTATCCCTTCGGCGGCGGCAGGACAATCTGCCCCGGAAGGGTGTTCGCAAAGCAAGAAGCGCTAGGCGCACTTGCTATGGTACTGCTGAGGTTCGATTTCGAGATGCTGGGTTTCGTGGACAAGGACGGCAAGGCTACGGATGAGTTTGTGCAGCCGGCTTTGGTGTATCCTGGTACTGCTGCTTTGGCGCCGGGTGGTGATATGAAGGTGAGGATGAGGAAGCGGGAGAGGTCGAGTTGAAGCTCCTTTCCTACGACGTCGATCTTGGATATGATAGTGTTTCGGCACCAATACAGCCTTTGACTTATTATTGCTGACTGATGGTGATGCAATATGATGGAACACCTTGATGGTCTCCAGTCAAGTATAAAGCCATTTCCCACTGCGTCGTCAAAGTATCTGTAACTCCTAGACCCGTTCAACCTGTCTCCTAGCACTTTTGTACGTTTCTAGTCTTTCTTTGAGCTCTTCAAGATCAGTAATAAAACTGCAAGATCATCCTCGGGGCAACGGACAACTTGCTTTGCATCGAGACTTCGGCGAATTGACATCCCACCTTGGTCCACCTCATGCTGGCGCATCCATTGGCCCCGTCATCGCTCAAGAACGTGAGCAAGAGGGGTAGCAGATTCCAAATCGTAGGTGAGACGACGTATGATGAAGTAGAAGCTACAAGTATACTGGCCTTCCCTTACTTATTCCTTCCTTGATCAGATACACGCAGAAAGAAAGCATCCAACAAACCCAACAATCAACACTCTCCCAGGAAATCAATAAGATGGCCAAAGGAAGCTGCATGTGTGGCCAGATTGGCTACGAGTACACTGTAGGCCTCTCACAAGAAATATGTCGTTCGTGCCATACTCACGTTATTCCAGGGCGAGCCAGCGACCACGGCACTATGCCATTGTAATGATTGCAAAAAATGGAAAGTCCAACGACTCTAGTCTCACTGAATCCCTTTGCGCTATTGCTACGGACACCGTGGTGGTGTTGGTGCAGACCACCAAGCTACCCTCTCCAGGACCTCGACTAACGCAATTCATTTCAACCACAGGTCCGGAGCTGCATACACATCAAATGTCGTAGTCCCACGCACGAACTTCAAGGTCACAAAGGGCCAGCCAAAGGACTACGATGCCAAAGGCGATTCCGGCAAGATCAACAAGCATTGGTTCTGCAGCAACTGTGGCTCCTCCCTCTACACTGAGCTCGAGGTCATGCCCGACGTGACCTGCGTTAAGAGCGGTGGCCTGGATGGCGGTGCTGCGAACCACCCAATTGCAGTTGAGTTCTACACGAAGGACAGGGCCGATTACTCGAAGGCTGTAGAGGGTGCGGACCAGAAGCCTCAGTTCGGTTGAACGTATCAACATGATGTGCGGAGCCGAAATGGGCCTGTAGATGTTGTAGGACCTTGTACATACGGCGACGTACTACAGCTTCGCACTTATCGGCTTCTCACTCTTCATCTCCTCTTCTGCTTGGTCCCTTAGCACTCTCTTCAAGATCTTGCCACTTGGAGACTTCGGTGTCTCATTAAGGAATTTTATGCCACCCGTCAGCTGCTTATAATTAGCAAGCCTCTCGCCTAGCAAGACGTGGATTTCCTCCTCTGTGATCGATGTGCCTTCTCTCCGTACAACGTAGGCCCTAGGTCGCTCAACATCGGAGTTTGGAGGCGCCTTCAGACCGATCACAGCGCAGTCAACGATGGACGGGTGGCCGAGTAGGACAGCTTCGAGCTCAGGAGGCGCGACTTGAAACTTTCGTCTGTGAAGAACCGTCAGCAAGTGTCTTGAGGGCGGGGAGAGTTCTGTTCATGAGTGTACTTACGCCCCGGACCTTGATCAGTTCCTGTTGATCATGTCAGCATTGATTTTGGCGATTGAAGGTTGAGTAGCTGACCTTCTTCCGATCGACGATGTACCACTTGTGGCTCTTGCCATCACAGTACATGATGTCGCCGGTGTTGAAGAACCCATCGCTATCCCATGAGTCTGCATTCGCCTTAGGATTCGCGAAGTACTCATCAATGACGGACGGTCCTCGAACACAAAGCTCGCCTCGGACATCGTAGGCTGTTATGTCGTTGCCGTTGTCATCAACCAGTCTGGCAAATATCAGCTTCTGAGCATTGATCGGTTGCAGTACGGTCACTCACTTAACATCGGTATTTGGCATGAACGTGTTGCCAACACTCCCAGTGTCATCCTCGTCCGGAGAGTAAAACAAACTGATCGCACCCGTAGTCTCCGTCATCCCCTGCACCTGCGTGAATGTGCAGTCGGGCGCGCACAACTCCTTGAGTCGTTCTCCAGAATCCTCATCTAGCGGAGCAGCTCCACAACCAACTCTTCGAACTGATCTTAGCGAGTACTTGTGCCGGAGGGGAGACATAAGGACGGCAATTACTAGTGGTGGTACCATTCCCAACATAGTGATCTTGTGTCGTTCGATAGCAGCGAGATATGCTTCGAGCTCGAATCGACGCATGATATAGCAGGTACTACCTGCTCGTAAGGGGCCAGCATGGACGAGCGGTACAGTAGCGACGTGGAACATAGGTAGAGAATAGAGGTTTCGAATCTCCCAATCCGGTTTTGCAATCTCGTGGACCATAGAGAACCATGATGTGCTGTTACGATGGCTCTGCACTGCCATTTTGGCGGTCCGGTGGTGCCCGAAGTTGTCAGTCTTGCCACGCTGGTGCGTCTTCAATTCTCCTCCCCAGTGAATCGGATCCAGTCCTCCTCGCCATGTTGAAGTAGCCACTCCCACGATCGGAAGCCTTCAGGTACCGCTTGACCTCGAACGTTGAAGATGAAGATATTGCTCCGATCGACCACGCCTTTCGATCCTTCAAGTAGAGTACCAGGAGCTCCGGCTCTGCGACAACGAACTTCACCTCAGCAGTCCGAACATAGTGCTCGATCTCGAAGGAAGTATATGCTGGGTTGCTGCCGGAGAAGATGCCTCCTGCACCGACAAGTCCGAGGAACAGCATTGGGTACATGATGTCGTTGAAGCTGGCGATGCTGACACAGTCTCCTGGCTTCAGACCTGCTGCGCGGAAGCCCGCCACGAGTTTCCGTACTGTTGAAAGCGATTGGTTGTAGGAGAGACTACGTGAGGTGTCTTCGACATCGATGAATATCTAGGATGTGTTAGTACTAAGATGGTGTTGTTAAAAGCAGCAACCACCCACCGGAACATCTTTGTCGTAGTTGCAGTGGTCAAAGGTATACGATAACAGGTCTTCCTCTGGTAGCGGATGTGACCATTTGCTGAGCCAAGGCATAATCGCGAGGAGTGAATTGATCGATTTCGTTTGTCTCAAAGATGGTGGGTTCGCTACAGGGTGTCGCGTTCGAAAGCGCAGAAAAGTAACCCAGAAAAGCGGTCGCCCTGTTGAGTACCGTAATATATAAGTTGTGTTTGTTCAGTTGCTACTCCACGTAGCAAGTCTTGATTTCGAAGATCGACTTTGTATGGCCAGATATAAGCCAAGCCGAATTGTCTACATGAGGTACATTGCACCTCGGAAGACTGCCTCGGGACCAGCATCCGCATACCATACTAGAGGAACGAGAAAATGAGAAGGATATCGAACAGCTCGACGAGAGATTTGACAATCTCGTAGATAATGTAGAGGAAGATTCATGTGAACAAACATCATGTCTCCACCACCGAGCTTGTCAACGGTCGAGATCGACTACCTGTCGGACAACGCAGTATTGTTCAGCTACAATCAACCAAAGATCTCGAATGCGTTCACGGTCCAACAATACCATGACTTACGTGAAGCGCTGCTCTGGGCTTTGGCGGAGCCGAAGATCAACGTAGTCGTACAGTATGCTCAACACCTTGGCCTCGTACCTCGATCCGACACTGACGGTCTTGCGGATGTGGCAAAGGCAAACATTACTGCGCAGGCAAAGTCCTCCAGTCACCAGACGAAGGCGGTCCAACCATCGAACAAGAGATCGAAGCTGGCGGCAAGCTAGGCGAAGTCCTGCAAGGCTACCCCAAAGTCCTCATAGCAGCAGTCCACGGCGCAGCAATCGGATGGGGCTGCACGCAACTGTCCAACTTCGATCTCGTCTATGCGCATCCGCAGGCGTTTTTCCACACACCGTTTATGTCGCTCGGCTTTGTACCAGAGGGGCAAAGTTCGTATACGTTCCCGAAGGTGATGGGGAAGCAGCATGCGAATCGATTACTGCTGGGTTCCGAGAGGGTCAGCGCGCCGGAGATGTATGTCAGCGGGCTCGTCACACAGGTCATCGGTGACAGTGGAGATTCGAGAGAGGCGTTCGTGGAGAAGGTCGGCGAGATCGCGAAGCGCATCGGCGGTTTCAGTGGCGAGAGCTTGCGCATGTGCAAGGCGTTGGCAAATCGTCCAGTCACGCTTGCGGAGCAGCGAGAGGCAGGCATGCGAGAGGGAACGGACCTAAAGGTAAGGCTGAACAGTCCTGAGACGAAGGCGATGATGGCCGCGTTCGCGAACAAGTCGAAGAGCAAGGATAAGAGTAAGCTGTAGATATGTCACTGCAGCTCAGAACCTTTGTCGTTCACCCGTTGTGGCGTTGCCGACTGATTGTTGCGGATTGACCTGGCATCCACTTGCGCAAGCACTCCGGGATCGTCACAGTCCTATCTTCTTCGCTCCACCCGTTCTCCAAGATGCATGCAATCACTCGAGGCACTGCTACAGCCGTCCCGTTGAGCGTATGCGGAAACCCAAGTGAACCTCCACCCGGGAACTTCAGTCTTGTACCGAGTCGCCGACTCTGATGATCAGTGCATATACTGGCTGATGTCAGTTCGCCATAGCCTTCGTTGATGCTAGTTCGCGAAGGGAAAAACGCTTCAATGTCCACCTTTCGAGCTGCAGCGGCACCAAGATCGGTTGAAGGCATCTCAAGCACCTGAGCCCGTAGGCCAAGGCCTTCGAGGATCTCTTTCTGGATCGCAAGCATCTCATCGAAGACCAGGTCAGTTTGGCTCTCCTCTTCCTCGCCTGAGCCAAACCGATCGCCCACGTCTTGTGGTGTAGCAGGAGCAGTCCAAGCGAACATCTCCACCTTCGTGAACTCGTGCACTCGATATAACCCCTTCGTATCCACACCTCGAGCGCCAGCTTCAGCGCGATAGCACCGCGAAGGACCAATAACCTTCAAAGGCAACTCGCTCGCCATCAAAGTCTTGTTCGCTTGCGAGCCCGCGAACGGTATCTCTGCCGTTCCTGCGAGCACTAAACTCGGCTTGCCCGACTTCTGTCCTCCCTCTTCACCCGCGACCTCATACCGCTGCGTTTCGCCATTCGCATCCCGAGGCATGAAACCACATGCCGAAGCGATGTGCTCATAGACCAAAGTCGGAGGCGTCATGACCTTCCATCCCCGCTTTATCGCGACCTCCAGCGCATACTGAATCAATGCCTGCTCCAATAGCGCACCTTTGTTTTGAAGGAAGTACCATCCCCACCCACTGGTAGTGGCGCTCGCTTCGAAGTCCAGTATGCCTAGTACCTTGCCAATGTCGACGTGGCTTCTGCCAGCAGTCCCCGCCTCTTCTTTGGCGACAGGTCCGACGATGTCCAGCTCGTTGATATAGCCCACTACAACCGGCCTATCGCCAACAGGCGTCACATCCGAGCTCAAATTCGGTACCTCCAACCCTAACGCCAACATCTCCTCCGCCGCCTCACCCTCCCACTGCTCGAACTGTTTCAGATCCTCCTTCAGTTTCTTCGCCTCCTCTAGCAGTGCGCGCCTCCCAGCTTCCGGCGCATCATCACCCAACCCCGCCTGCCGCTGTATAGACTTGCCGACTTCATTATTCCTTCGCCGCAGATCTAATGTTTCTCTTTGCTTTCCGACAAGTTTGCTGTGGATATCGAGAATCTTCCATGCGTTGCCAGCTACGGCGGGGTAGTTGCGATCGAGGCAATTCTGTTCGTACAAGCCTGGGTTTTGGCGCATGTGCTTGAGGTCTAGAATCGGCTTCGGAGCGAAGGACGGGCGTGTATAGGACCTCTTGATGGCGGCATTGTGTTTTCGAGTCTGCCTGATGGCTGCGCGGCAGCTACGGCAGATGTAGAGTGGGACCATTGAGTGTTTGTTAGATACATCGATCAGTATTGAAGCTTCGAAGTGAGATGGAAGTTCGACACACGGGCCACAATCACGAATGGGGCACGCTGTCACATGATAGCGCAGAATGTTGGACGACAGCGGCGAAGAAGGATATATTATGGTCTGTCTAATCACCAAATCCTTCAAAAGACTCATCCTCCTGCTTCGCAGTCTGCTCCCTCACCTTCGCCACCAGATCCTCCAACTTCATCGCCTCCACCTTCTCCGCTTCCGACATCTTGCCAAACTTGTCAGCTTTCCGTCGAACATCTTTCCTGTCTCGCCTCGTCTCACGCAGCGCTTTGGCATCTTTCTGCACACTCCATGCATTCTTCTCTTTTCTCCGCAACTCAGCAGCTGCGCCGCCTAACCTCGATGGGAGTTTAGGCTTCTCTCCTCGAGCCCGAGCCTCGATAGCAGCTTGTCGACTACTTTCCCGAAGCTTGTCTGCGTACTTCAGGGTCTCGATATCGAAGCTTTCGTCGATGTTCAAACCGAACGTGCGGTCGGCGAAAGATTCGGGGAAGTATCGCTTCAGCTCTGGCATCTTGGGCCATCTAAGCAGACCCCATGCTCGTCCTACTTCTTGCCATTGCACTTTCCGGATGTCAAATACGTCGCCAGGCAGCGTCTTAGTGTACGCCTGAGCCCAGCTGACGAACGCTTTTTGCGACCGGTCATGCATTTCTCGTTTCTTCATGAGGACAGCGCGCATTTGTCGCACAATTTGATCTGCTTCGTCGTCCGATACCTCAGGCGGGTTTGGTAGAGGCTCGACCTTCGTACCTTGGACCTCGAGATACTTGACATAATCCTCTTCGCTGCCTTCACTGAGGAACGTAACAGCCATGCCTCGCTTACCCGCCCTTCCGGAGCGACCACAGCGGTGTATGAAGTCCTTTGGTTGTGCTGGTATATCGAGTTGGACGACGAGATCAATGTCAGGGATGTCGATCCCACGTGCCAGAACGTCCGTTGTAAGTAGAATAGCTTGAGTGTCGCAATCTCGAAATCGAATGAGGTTCTTAGCCCGTATCTCAGCCTTGTGGTCGCCATGAAGGGGAAACACCAATACACCTAATATCGAAGGCAGAACGTGCGACCAGTAGTCGACCCCAGCACGTGTAGAGACGTAGACGATTGACTTCTCTGCCGACCGCTCTTGTAGGACTTTCTTCAATATCGGGATCTTCTTGGAAGGCTTCGAGACATGATAGCACAGTTTCAAACTCTCCGGGGTGCGCTTATCGAAAGCTCCAGTTTGCGCAGATCGTACTCGAGCACTGATCTTGAAGGGGTACCTCATACCGACTCTCACCAGTTCATTAACGGCCTGAGATACACTAGCGCTGAACAGCCCAGTTCGCCGCTCTTTGGGCACCAGATCGAGGATCTTTGATAGATCAGGCTGGAAGTTTGGGTCGAGTAGTCGATCTGCTTCATCCAGAACCAACAGATCGAACCAATGTCGCTTCAGCACGACCTTCGAAGACTGCAAGACTTCCAAGAGCCGCTTCGGGGTGCCAATCAAGACGTTTGGGTTCAGCTCCGAGAATGTAGCGATGTCCTCTGGGAGTTTTGTGCGACCACCGATCAGTAATTGAGGTATGATATAAGGTCCAGGAGGCATCTCATCAGGCATAGGTGCATCCTCATCCTCACTGTCCACTTCTGGTACTGGGTCCAACTTCGCCGCGGATGGCACATGATGTCGCAATAGTCCCCGCAGCACATCGTAGATCTGAGTGGCGAGTTCCTTGGTCGGCGCAACGACTATGCTCCGAACATGGCCCTTCCTGTTGGGGTCTTCGGCTTTGAGAAGTCTCTCCACGATCGGTATCAGGAAACTAAGAGTCTTTCCACTTCCGGTGACGGCTTCGACGACCAGATCTTTGTTGCCCATCAACAGCGGTATGGCCATACCCTGCACGGGCGTGGTGCGCGAAAAGTTCATGCTTCGGGCGAAATCCAGGATCCATGAAGAGAGTTCTGGTGTGAGTGCTTCGAATGATTTCGGCTGCTTCTTCGCGGGTTCCAGTTCAGGCGCCATCATGAGCGTGGCGTTCTTTCGTCCTCGGACCCCGGAATGATGCTGTAGCAAAGAATTTGCGGTCCTCCACATGCACAATTGAAGGTCAAATAAGCTTTTCTTGGCAGAGCAATGGACCCGCATCACGAGACGGGAGTTACGATGATGATCGGCATTCGCGGCCGGCGGCTCCGGATCACATCACATCGTTCCGCTTCCTCAGCGGTCCTTGCGGCCTTGCCAAGAATACCAACTAATATAACATCTCGATTTCGTTCCCTTCCCGTCCTGACGCAAGTATAAAACCCGACTGTGTCAACCTGCTTTGTCTGGCCTTGTCTATTCCATCCTGCACCAAGCAAAGAGACAAGTCATCATGGGTTTCCTCGCCGACTACCAAGATGCATTCTTCCAATGCTTCTTCATCCCCAAACCCACCTTGACCGAACAGAACCTTCCCAATCAAGCTGGACGAGTCTTCATCATTACGGGAGGCTATGCAGGATGCAAGCCAACCTAGGACGCTGTGCTGTACAGTCCACGTCGCTGACCAAACGACTCCGATGTTTAGGTGGCAAAGAACTCTCCAAGATCGTCTACTCCAAGAACGGCACAGTATACCTTGCTGGCCGATCGAAGGAAAAGGCCGATCGAGCCATTGAGGAGATCAAGCAAGCCCACCCGTCTTCTGATGGACGTCTGGAGTTCTTGCATGTCGACTTGGCGGATCTGGTGAGCATCCTCACAAGCAGTGCGGACCCACCACGATAGCTAAGTTCAGTCGCAGGCATCTATCAAGCCCTCTGTGGACGGCTTCCTAGAGAGGGAGCAACGTCTCGATGTCCTCACCAACAATGCCGGTGTCATGATCCCCCCCGACGGCTCCAAGGACGCCCAAGGCCACGAACTCCAGATGGGCACCAATTGCCTTGGTCCCTACTTATTCACTCAACTCCTGACGCCCCTCCTCCAGAAGACCGCCTCCTCCAGCCCACCAGGCTCTGTCCGTGTCACCTGGGCCGCCTCGATGGCTACCCGCTTCTCCCCGTCCAATGGCGTGGCAATGCAGCAGAGCGGACCCAAAATTCACGGCCAAAACGGGATGAACTACGGCCAGACCAAAGCTGGGAACGTGCTGCTGGCGAAAGCGTACCAAGCCGAGCACACAAACGATGGGCTGATCAGCAATGCTTGGAATCCGGGCAATTTGCAGAGCGACCTGCAGAGGCATACGCCATGGATTGGGGTGCAGATGCTAAAATTTATGCTGTACCCGCCGGTCTATGGAGCGTACACTGAACTGTATGCTGGCTGGGCCGAAGAGGCCGGAAGGCAGGAGATGAAGGGTGCGTACTATGGGCCGTGGGGGAGGAATGTGAAGCTCAGGGATGATCTGAAGGAGAGTAAAGAGCAGAAGAGATTTTGGGAGTGGTGTGATAAGGAGACGAAGGCTTTTGCGTCGTAGCTGGGAGATCTCCCAAGCTACATTGAACTGTCGTTGTGAGCATGTTAGTATTACAGGTCGTCAGGAAGTTGTAAAAAACTTTTGCTGAATTGCAGGTTTAAGCAACAGACGAAAGATTGCTGGTTGCTATTCGAGTTGCTATTTGAGACATTATGCTCACAGGGTATCATTTTGAAAGCAAATTTTCCCGACCGTCGCACATCCCAGACACCTACACCACGCTAAAGCAGCAGTTTCATGAGACTCGTATGCCCAACCCGGCCACCGCGTCGATGCCGTTCGCGGCAGGGAGCTGCATCGGACTGGTCGGCCTAGATCCGGGAGGTAGTGACGGAAGCGGCCCACTAGGTGGAGGACTAGTCGGCCGCGAGCCAGGCGGCGGTGGAGGCAGAGGCGCACTGGGCGGTGGCGCAGGAGGCCCCAAACCAACTACAGGAATGCCGAAGTCCAGCTCCGGCAGGGAAGAGCGAGTTTTCAGGCCCTTGCGAATGCTTGTCCGCGAGCCTGCACGAGGTGGGAGAGGCGACATGGCTCGTTCGGGTAGTGGCATTGCTTGGTCTGCCTCCTCTGGGACCTTGGGTGTGGTTGACCTGAACCCTTCGGCGTTCTCGTGATGTGTCGCCAGCGCAGCGACGTTATTCGCCGACCGAGAGGGCTTCATCCCACGGATTGGGATCGCGCGGGCGTCGATCTGTCCGGTCTGGGAGTTGCGAACGGAGGAGAGGAAGGGCGCCATGTCTGACCGGACTTGCAAGCTTGTAGGTCGTCGTAGAGGCGCGACATCGGATTGCGCTCTCGTAAGTGCACTGGTCAGATGGCCGTTGATCGGAGATGGTGGTGGTCTTGTGGGCATCACTGGTGAGGTGATGGCAGTGATTGTGATCGGCGGTGGGATAAGAGAATATCGAGATCTTGGCGTTGGTGTTCCAAGGGGTGCGGTCGAAGGAGAGACGGACAGCCGTTGCGAGTTAGATGTCCTTGGCGGCGCGTCGACTTTGGCAGCAAGAATGTGAACAGCGGGAGTGTCGCCCGCAGCGTCAGGCTCGTGTAGTTGGGACGAACGTCTGCTGGTGCCGGCAGAACTTGGCTGGGAGTGGATCCCAGACGGATTTACCTTGAGCGGCATGCTGAACGATATTCGTTTACCCCTGTTGGCGTCCAGGGTCCGGACTGGAGCTTGTTTTGTGGCCGTAGATTGTGTGGCTAGCGGCTGTAGTGATATCCTTCGGTTTTGTGCGATATCAGAGGATCGTATGGACCCAGAGGGTAGACTCTCTGTTGTGCTCTCTGGGCGTGGAGGGCTGGTTGTCACAGCAGACGGGACGGACGGGACCGGTGGAGGCGAGGATGCTTTCGATTCGCGCTTGCTGTCGATCCGAGAAACGCTATGTAGGTTAGGCTCGCTGCGCACTGCTGTCAAGCTCTTCTTGGGAGACGGGTTGGTCGAGCCAGGGGAATTCCTTCCCGTCACTGGTGACTCCTCGATCACAGCAAACTTTGGTGTGCCAGGCGACATGTTGAGCACCGGAGGTAAAGTGCCAGACTTCTGTAAAGCTAGAGGTACTCCCGATCGTCTCCAGTTCATGCTATATGACGCCAGCGACCGCGGATTTGGCTTTTGTGGTGATGTTCGCTCGCCAGTCTCTGCTATCGCTTCCTTCAATGGTCTTTCTGTTGCTGGTGATCCAGCCACTGAGCTTGGCTGGGAGTTCGCAGCTGGCGAGGATAACGTCCCAGCGTGCGAAGTATGCGAAGTGCGAACGCTATTACTTTCACTACTCCGGATGTTGTTGAGCTGACTTTGCTCAACAGATGGTGCAGTAGAAGAAGACATGGATGGTACGTCAGACAGCGCGCGCTCGCGAGTTGTGGCGTCTTTCGCATCTTCGCCCAGCTTTGATGCCTCGATCTCTATGTTGTCAATGGTCGCCGTATCTGAGTCCGAAGTATTGTCTTCTGCTAGTGCTGATGGACTCGACGCTGCGTCTTGCGAAGGCGAAGTCAATCTTTCAACTTTGCTGGGATTGCGCTTGACTTGATACCGATGGCTCGGTGTCTTCTTGATCTCGCGGAGTGCACTTGCTGGATCGCGAGTTGTTGGCCGTACTGGATCAGCATCCAACTGCTTCCCACCAAGAGCCACAATCTCACGCCTGATAGCCGTCATCCAAGACTCCATCTCCTTAGCGCTAGGCATGACAAGCAGAAAGCTTGAAGTCATTCGTCTGGCAGCCGCACTCCGAAGCCCGAGTTTGAAAAAGATGTTACCGGAGTTTGCGACTAATCCACCCTCCTGGTTTACTGCCTGCGAGACCTGGAGTACGTAGTGTTTCCCTGGTAGCAGATCGGAGGCGAATGCAGCCGAGTCCTTGCTGAGGTGCAATATCTTTTCTGGCAATCGATTCGAAGGACCACTTTCGGCATATTGCAGTAAATAACCAGAAGTGACAAGGACGAAGATCTTCTGTGGTAGCTCATGGCCGCTTCCACCGTTGGCAACATGCTTCAATGCTGATCGCGAGCGTTTTGTGTCGATGCTGGAGCTCTCCGCTGCCGCATCCGCTTTCCAGCCCTTGGACTTGTGAGTCGCTGCCTCCACGGACATCGTGGATACTTCGATACACCCATCTTTCATCGACTGCGGATATGCTTGGAAAAGCGGAGGTGGAGTGAAAGGTCCTGTTCTTTTGTTTGGTTTGGTGGTCTCTGCGAACTTCAGCCTCGACTTCGACTTCAGCGGGGCAGTAGCTGCAGGCGAAGGTGGCGGAAGATGCGTTGAAGATTCGTTGGCTTGTTCTTGTTGTACGTGCAGCAGGTTAGGAGTCGAAGCAGTCTTCCTCAAATCCTTCGCAGGCAGAGGCGGGGGAGCCTCAAATCCTCGCTCACCATAACCGCGCTGTTTCTCGACTTTGGGTCGGCTGAAGAGATTGAACAGTGACATCTTGGGTGGATTGGCAACAGACTCGGAGCGAAGAGACCTGTCTCTCAATGGCGATGGCGGCTCAGCATTCTCGAGGTATTGCGAAGGTCGCAGGCGAAGGCTCTGTCGTTTTACGCGAATCTCTTCTACAGCTGATGTGGGTGCATTCAATGGCCAGTCCACCGGGTCCTTGGGTGGGAGTTGTTTGCTCGCAGGTTGTTCAAAGGTGGGAAAATGCGACTCCATCTAAAGAAAGGCCCGTGGTCGGCCGCACACCAGACCAATTTGGATCACTGCCACGGCCCACGACCTCGAGTGCCGCAGGAGGTTGCAGGTTCGCGTTTCGTGTCTTCCCTGTACCCAGCCGATGCGCGATGTGCGACAGATTAAAGTACGCGGTGGCGTTCTGTGGCTGCTTTCTAATTGGGGAAAGGCGACATTAAGCTCGTGGACTCGACGTTGACCCTTCGCGGCGGGGGCGGAGGCCTGTTGGTTTCCAGCACAAACGGGAGGGCTTTTGGTGATAAGTCAAGTGGAGGGTTGCGAGCACACTGTGATAATGTGGTAGCGTTGTCGAGGGATTTCCAATAGGCTGTCTCCTTCTTCGTGCTTGAGCTAAGACGAGTACGGCCAACGGTTTCTGTAGTCCGCAGATTAAATCTCTACTGCCGAGTCACCCGGGTCTCCCCAGGATGCAGGGACACGCTGACTAGGTCGCGTAAAAACCGATATTGTGGGTAGGGCCCGGTGCAGGGTGACTGTTGGCCCGGACAGAACCTAAAGAAAGCGAATGCAGACCGTGATCGTCAATGTTATCGAATACATCTACAAGGCTGAATAAGAAATGCGGAAATGAGATGACTTTTGATAGGCAGACATTTGACCTGCAGGGTGAGCATCGGGTTATCGATTTTATTAAAAGCATATCTCACCTGCCTGTGCGATGTTGTGCTAGCTGAAGGTGTTGATGAATATGTGCCGCACGCAACCAATCGCCATGATCCAGGTTCTCGAGTCCCATCATCAAGTGGGCGTGTCAGCACCCTTGCAATTCCGCGTTGGTGGGCGTGGCGAGTGTTTCGTGAGGAGTGCACGAGCCCGTTGAATAGGAGGTTGGCTGGGCTGCCAGAAGCCATCGACATGGGTGTTTGCGGGGCGTCATCGGCAATAAAGCTACGTAGCGAGCGTGGTTGCGTAACGGCAGCTACCGGCTCGTCAACATATTTTTCGACAAACGGTATCTGATCAGAAATGTCGTTTGACCTCATTCTGTTCATGGAGAGACGTTTAACCACGCATGAGGTGTTGCTGTAGGTAGGGGTTTGGCAATGCTGCCCCTCATTGATCGATTGGGCTTAGTCACTCTTTCACGAGCACTTCCTTTGTCCCACCCACCAGCAGCAGCTGATCAACTTTCTCGTAAAAGCATACACCTTTCCTCTTCTACAAACGCCCTGGTCGCACCACAATCCGAGATGCCTCCCGATCTGAATATGCTACCACCCTCAACCTCCAGCTCCCCGCAATCCTCCCGGCCCAGAAGGATATCCGTCACGAGCGCAAATGTGTTCGCCAACAGCCCACCCTCTCCGAGATCGCCATCCTTGTCTTCGCTGCAGGCCGCCGCTACGATCAACGCTGGTCTGCACCGTTCGCCGAGCGGCGCATCACCTGCACGCAACAGCCAAGGTCTGGAACGTAGACGATCGAGCCTCATGAACAACCTCACCCTCAATGACCCCACTACACCCGCTCCCGGGGAGCTGCAGCAGTCGCACGGGAGCAACAGTGGCAGTCCGAGAATCGAGAGGCGATCGCTTGCACTGAACACGGCGGACCCTCATCATCAAAGACACACAAGTCTTGGCGAACTACATCAAGAACTGGAGAGCGAGCAGGAGGCCCAAGTCAACCGATTACTACACATGATCCGGATTCAGCAGGACCAGATTTCGGCAATCCACCGATCGTCACAGCATCCGCAAGATCCATCACCCACTTCGACCGAACAGACCCGGTTTCCTACACCTCCATCCACCATACTCACGCCTGCAGGCACAAACATCACTGAGCAATCATCTCCGCGATCAGCTTCGATCTCTGGAGCTTCCCCGCACGTCCACAGCCACTTCAACCACCCGCACTCACTGTCGAGACAATCGTCCGCACGGATATCAAACGCAGGCAGCCGCGGAAACTCGCCTGCTCTGCGGCCCGCATCCGGTAGCCTTGGGCCGCTGACGGAGGACTTCTTGTTAGGTGGCACAAGGGATGAGAGTGCTTTCTACCAGGCCGAGACGCAGAGCTTGACACGTGAGAATCAGCTGCTGAAGTTGAGGATACGCGAGCTTGAGCGCCAAATCTCAACTCTGACCACTACCGCACAAGCCGGGGTTGGCCCTGCAGGCGAGTCGCACAGTCCCGCCCACAATTCGCCTCTAGCCAGCCCTCCAGCGACGTTCAGTAGCGAGTCAGCTCCTGCTATGACGGCGGCAGTCTGAGACACGAGATGAGCTACTCACGAGCCTTAGGTGCTCATATGCATGTTCTCAAAAGCTAGGAGCGGGCCACGATCAACGGTACTCACCATTTGATGGTGAGTTTGTGTGAATGTGTCCGGCTTGCTTGATTTGACTGCGATTTTGCGAGGTGTTGGTGGATCGGGCTTGATGACTTTCATAATGCATAATGAACCGAAATCGACCCATAGTTCGACATGGTCTCGTCGTCTCAAGACGACGGGCCTAGTCATACCCAAAGCTCTCCTCTCCACCTCTCCACTTCCCCTTTCACCCACCCTCCCCAACCATCCTCCTCACCCTCTCCAATAGCACCCCACTCTCCCGCCCCAATTTTCGCTGCCCATTCACCCCACCCGTCCTCGCCTTCGCCATCGCCCGCCGGAACTTCTCCCGCTCCTCCAACTTACTTTGCCGTTGCCGGTCCGCCTCCTCGCGGGCCAGGCGACGTTTCTCAGCTTCGGCTTTGCGCTGCAGCGCTTGATCGTACTCGCGTTGGAAAGGGACGGCTTTTGGTTTGTGGAAGCGCGCTCGGCGGCCGTTGGCGCGGAGTGCTGGTTCCGGAGCTGGCTCGGGGTTGTCGAGAAGGGTTTGGCGATCGGGATGAGGTGTTGTGGATGGGTCTGGCAGGGCCTGTTTATTCGTGTCGGCGTCGTCGTCGCTATAGTCCTGATCCTGATCCTTGTCCGGATGATGAGGTTCCAGAGCTGCAGATGCTGGGGTGGGAAGCTCTTCACGTTGTTCCGGGATGTCGCCACGACGTTTGAGCTTGGCGTAGTTCTTTTTGATGAGGGCACGTTCGATTAGAGATTTCTTGATCTTATCGGCTTGTGTGTGTTAGCTGGCTGCTGCGACCGCACTAACAGGGTGGTGTAGCTAGATAAGCTAGGGCGAGGGAGATACCTTTTCGCTTGTAGGTGCCATCTGGGAGGTTGTCTGGGCCGACCACGAAACCCTTCTTCCGCTTGTTGGTGTGGTCGCCAGAAGTGGCCTCTGATGTGCGTTTCCTCTTCTCCGACATGGTATCAAGTGTGTGTGGTGTCCTGTAGTGCAAGTTCTCTCTGATCTTGAAGCTCGAGATAGAAGAAATTCACGCTACGGGAGGGAGTAGCCGAGTTCGGGACGAAGCTGTGCAGGTGGTAACGACTGAAGCTTGGATCACGATACGACAAGCCATGATTGCGGCAACGTCAGATGACTCTTAACGCCTGTGATCCGGTGCGGAGTCTGCCTCTTCCTCATCCACCTTCACCATGCTCTGACATTGCCCACGTACGCCTTTCACACGGAATCGGATAGCCCTCTGACGCCTTTGTTCCGTAACCGAGTCCCTGCGGCGACCAACCACGAAGTACCCACACTCCCGGCCCTTTCCTGGCTTCCCACGTCAAGATCAGGACAGCTAGCCTCCACAAAACAGGAGTATCACGGCGAGACGACCATATATCACTACCCGTACACTATCGAGCTGTCCATCCTTAGCACCGGTTTGCTCAGGCTCGACATCAGCTCGGAGCCGGCGGTGAGGCTCCGAGCAGTCGAATGGCAAAGTATAATGGCTGTTCAGAATGCCAGCCTACGTACAGTCAGATGGGAAGGGAGGGCAATGCGGAGCAGGAGGGCAGTGCAGAACTGAGAGTGGGTGTGAGTGGACAAGCTGGACCAACAGGACCGACAAGTCCAAGCACAGTCATTAATCCATACTACACTGGACAGCCAAGGACGCCTGCGAACGGAAGCAAGAATACGCCGATCGACAGGCAGGAGCTCATCAGGAGGATAAAGAGCCGAGAATCGCGACCAACATCTCCAGAGCTCGAACGACCAGCGTCTCGTTCTTCACTCAAGAAGCGGAAGTCGCTCTCACCGGAGCAGGAGGCAGCACAGTCGGAGATTCCACGTGCAAAGTCTCCTGAGACTCTAGCACAGGACAATCAGACGGCGGGCTTGCAGATCGAGAGACCGAGGTCAGCCCTACACCGTGGAGACTTCAGGGACAAAGAGCAGTCCATATCTGCATTTGAGAGGTTTGGAGATTCTACCAGAGATGATTCGGTACCGTCACTATCCACGTCACCAGTGGCTCCGTGGCATTCGGCGTTCCCATCTGCTGCTCTTCGACAAGCTTCACGGCCCTTTCTCTCGTCTCCTGAGATACCACCTGCACGTTCAGGCAGATTTCGAACAATCTCGAATGCATCTTTGGCGTCGACCTTCACCTACAAGGCTCCTACGAGTCCTTTGGTGCAAGCTTCGCGACCCGACACACCAGAGCCGCCGGAACGAGGTAGCTCTTGTAGCCCAGACAAGTCGCGACGGCACACATTCTCGCCTCAGACATTTCAGAGATTCCGCTCTGCTCTTGACTACCCCACCGCAGCTCGAGATGGCAGTATCCGAGAACCACCGCCGCTACGTGCTGAGAGGACCTTCCCATATCAAGCACATCAACCCAGACGATCTTTGAACTCGTTCGCTAGCCTGCCACAATCGCCTGGACCTGGGTTGCGAAGGCCATCTCTGTCAGATCAACCACTACACCACGCTGCCATGGTTGGTTCGTACGAGGAGTCCATTTTGAGAGGACGCATGTCTACGACACCATCGAAACCGCTCAACTTCGTGGCACAGATCGGTGTACTCGAAAAAGGTGATTGCAAATCTAGCATGCGCTGTCCGCCTCACGTCACAGTACCATTTCCGGCCGTCTTCTATAGCTACGGCTCTGGCACGAGATCTGTTAGCACTATTGATCAGCCCAGCCCGTACGTGGGTCTAATAGACCTCGAGAACAATCTGACACCACCGACAAGCTCGCCTGACAAGCGAAGGCAGCGATTACAAGCCACCCTGAGTGGCGAGAACAGCCGCGCCAACTCGCGGACTCGAGCAGGAGAATCAGCATCAGATGCACAGGCCAAGCTACGAAAACGACAGAAACAAAAGCGCCGCTCAAGGTCACCGAAAGCGCCACCCGGAGGCAGCTACCGTATACCACAGCAAGGCCAACTACAAATCGTGATCAAGAATCCAAACAAAACAGCCGTAAAGCTCTTCCTCGTGCCATACGACCTGTCGGATATGGAGCCGGGCCAGAAAACCTTCATACGCCAACGCAGCTATTCCGCTGGTCCGATCATCGACATGCCACTATCCTCGCGGAGGAACTTGGGCACTGATCGGCCGGAAGCTTCGCTAAACTCGAGCGACGATCCCAATGATCGACCGATGCTGCGGTACCTTGTTCATCTGCACATTTGCTGTACTTCAAAAGGACGATACTTTCTGTACAAATCGATCCGAGTCGTATTCGCCAACAGAGTCCCAGATGGAAAGGAGAAGTTGCGGAACGAGATACAGCTTCCAGAGCCGCGGTATAGCGCTTACAAGCCTGGTAGAGACTCAACCGTCGGACTAGCTGCAACGCCCAAAGATAGTGGAAGAAGACGGAGCGTGCTTTACCCTTCAATCCCAATGGCGACACCTAATCCAACGTGGTCCCAGCAGCGTCAGCTCCTCGCCCAGTCACTGCCTGCGACCGAGTATAACCCGCAATTTAGCTTACCAATGACGATATCGCACTTGCCGACTCTCGAGTCCCGGCCCGCGAGTCGGCAGACCAACGATATGATGGACATTGATTCCACCGATCGTGTCTCGCCGGCTGCGACTTCTGGCACGCTATCGCCGCTGAAGAAGCTGGAGGACCCGTTCAACTTCGAGCGTGACCATAGTAGGGAGCGTCAGGCAGGTGGACGCAGCGAGTCGCTGCTGTCGAGAAGGCTTAAGGATCTGGCTTTCCAGGCACGAGGGCGTGGTGATGAGGATTTATGACGTTTCTAAGAGGCTTGGGTAAGACCTCATGGGCTTGGATGCCCTGTAAGACCTGGATACACAGGTCACTATGGCTCTCGGTAGCTTGCGTATCATAAGGTCGTTGACAACCCTCTTCCATGCTCGGTATACTCTGCTTGAAAGTCAATGTCGGTTACGAAAGTATATGGAGTGGCACCTGCACATCGTAGTGGCTGACGACGGATCCAATTTGTACACAGGTATACACCAATCCCACAACGCCTCGCTAAACACAAATACCCAAATACAAAGCCAACCCATCCTATCAATCCGGCCGTAGCTTCTCCACCACCCTCAGCACACTGATACTAAATGTGACGCACCACGCAATCAAGCTCACAAATAGCACGCTACTCAAAGCGCGCTGCTTGTAGCACACGCTGGCGTTATTCGGACACGTCGCTTGAATGTACCCGCCGCCTAGACTGGAGTACTGCTCGTCGTAGCAGGCCCATCGATGGTCCCAAAGTGCGTCCATGGCGAGGCTGACGTTCGACGAGGAGAAGACGACGAAGTAGAGGTCGCAGAGGAGGAGCAGGATTTTGGCGGCTACGGAGCGGAGGCCGAGGCTGAAGTTTTGATATCAGTACTTGTGTTCTATAGCCGGGATGGGAAAGGAGAAGAGTTAGACTTACGGTTTACTCATGTATTCGTCCCATGTCACGTAGGCGGAGTATGGCAGCGCTACGGTCCCGACGATGATGGCCATGTATGTCGAGGCCCGAGTGGCGCATTGATTGTTAGGATTTGCATCCTTGTTGACTTCCTTGACATTGACAAAGATGGCTGCGCCGAGGCCTAGTGCTGCTGCTGAGAAGCCGAGAACTGTTACTCGGAAGACCAGGGGTACGAATGGGTTCTTCAGTAGTAGTCGCTGTTGGGAAAGTCAGCTCGCAATTCAAGAGTTATAGATTGTCCGAAGATCGTATAACGAAGCATCAAAATGAGAGGCACAGAACAACCACCCCGAACAGATGTCTCCTGCTGCAGGTGGCAAAAAATAATTGAGGCCCATGCCTGAATCGAACAAGCGATCTTCCGGTAGCAGAATCATTGCGGCCAGACGTGATTAACCACTCCACCAATGGACCCGTCTCGCTCGTGTATGCCGGTACGAAGATCCGCAATAGTATATATCGGTTTGTAGGCGCGAAATGACTCAAGCCTTCGCAGTCATAACGGGCAGCTGCCCACGCACGTGGAGACACGAGATTTTGACTCACCCAAAACAACCGCATAGTCTTCTCCTGTCTCTCCGGACTGATCAACCACTTTCCTCTATACATCATCCCTCTCGCAGTTAACAGTCCTGGCGCCGGCTCCTCCTCATCGTCTGGATGCCACTCCGGATTCATATACGGCATATTCTCCTCCATCCAAGCCGCATCCACTACCCTCCCCTCTCTGTTCTGCGGATTTGGACCCGACTGCATGAACGGCGCCCATCGCAGCTGATGGTCATTGATAGGCGCGCTCAGTAAAGGCGGTTCTGCGGTCCGTAGATGATCCCATTTGCGCCCTGGCTTGTAGTGTGTAGGAGGAGGTTTGTAATGTCGTGTATTCGGCCGCGCTTGCGAGGGCAATAACAATGTGTCGGGATCTTCGTTCCCATCGTTGACATGCACCCAGGGCGGTATAGATGACGGCTCGTGAGGGTCATGTTGGGTGGACTGCGCGGTCGACGTCGATAGCAGCCCGGACCGCTGCTGCATCTCCGGCATATTGCAGATGGTGTAGCACAAGGGCTACCGTGGTAAAGACATTACTTGGAAGCGTGCGATGCGGTGTTAGTCCAGCCGTTGCAATTACTGCCGGATCCTGGTGGTAGATCTTGGCCATGTGGCTTTTGTGGGGTACAGATGTGGGTATTTTTGGACGAAGACCTTACACTGGATATATCGAAGACTACGATATTATTGGAGGCATGGTACACGCAAAGGAAGAACCTCGTATTCATAGAAATATTACATCTAAGATGCTCCAGCCAACGCCACGCTAAGACATTAAAGCACTCTTACAAAGTACTCTCTCTGGACCATTGTCCACTCGCGCGGATCCTGTATCCATAGACGTAGAAGAGAAAAGGAATGGGTATCTGCAGCATCGAAATGTTAGCAGTGTCTCGGAAGTGGGCATGCCGACGTCGATCAGCTTACCAGCGCAACTGCACAAAAGGCGAACACACTAATGCCCCAGTCTACACCAAGCGCATGCAGCATCTGAGTTATGAACAGTGGAAAAGCTCCCGCGAATGCACTCCTCAAGAACGTATTCGCCGCGATGGCCGAAGCAGCATATCGCTGGAAAGTGTCGATGAGATAGTTGATCGCGGCTTGGAAGATGGTGAAGAAGCCAGCGCCACTAATCACGACGCCAATCATCGGTGCGATCCAGTGAATTTTGGGATCCGACGTCCAAGCTACAGACAGAAGGGCAAAAGGGTCAGCGTATGTCTTAGACAAGGTAGGGTAACGCCCATGGGTTTGGTACCAAAGATGAAGAGGCCGCCAGCGAAGCAAATACTGCCGAACATCATTGGAGGTAGCCTTGCCTCTGGGACAGGCTTGCCGTTGTTCGCTCTCAGCTTCTTGACGTAGAATCTTTGGTTGAGCAAGTTGACTGCTGAGCCAATGAACACGCCTATTAGAGTACCCAGGAACGCCAGGGATCCTACCACAGGACTCCAGCCGCGCACCTCTTCGAACTCGACCGGATACGCGCCGAGCGTGGCGTACAGAATGCCGTACGTGAAGGAAGCGTAAAGTGCTACCAGGAACCCGATGGGTGAGGCAAGGACCTGGAAAGGGCGGACGCCGTACTTGTGTAGCATCTCGTTGATGCTGACATCCCATTCTTCGTGTTGGGCGTGGAGGGCCCAGTTGCCACTCTCGTGTCTCAGGCGTTGTGCCTTCTGGACGAGAAGGGCAGGCGGGTACGACTCGTCCAGGAAGATGACATCGAGGGTGCAGATGAACATGATGAAGATCCCCGAAATGTACTGAGTCCATCGCCATCGTAAATGACTAGTCACAATTGCCGATCCAATTAGTGGTCCAAGAGTCGGCCCGCCAACGACTGCAATAGCATAACCCACGATTGCCGCAGCTCGTTGCTCCGCGCTCCAGATATCTCCGAGTACACCTCCGGTATTTGTGACTGGGGCTGAAGAGAACACACCTTGGAAGAAGCGACAAATGATCACGGTCTGAATGTCTTTACTGGCTCCACAACCGAAGGCGAAGATACCCCCGATGAAGGCCGGAATCAGTACCGCTGGCTTGCGTCCGTAAAGCTCAGACAGTGGCGCCCACAGCAGTGGGCCCAATCCCAGGCCGAACAGAAAGAGCGCCGTTCCTAAAGTCGCCACTTCTACACCAACACCGAACTCTTCGGCGATCTGTTTTGTTGCAGGCGAGAATATGCTCGAAGCCAGAGTTGCACCCATCGTAGTCAGGCCGTACAATGCAGTAGTGATAGCCTTCTTCCGAAATACCCAGTTTATCGGCCTGTACGGATCGTCTGGTCCATCGAAGTCCACGATGTGATCCGGCGATGATTTCTCATGGAGGAGAGGGTGGCTGAATTGTCCGCGTGGGTTCCGAGATCTGATTTTGGAGAGCGCGAATGAAGCAGCAGTGTTGGCCCGTTCTAAACGTCGTGATGTGGTGCGAGACAGCCCTGTGCTGCTGCAACCCCGTATGCTGCGCGGGCCTTCCATGTGCGGCTCGGAAAAGGTGCTCGAAGAGTCGCTATCATCGTGTGGAGAGTCATCAGAGTCACGCTGCGCTTTCTCGATATCTTCAAAGTCTTTGTCATTCGACGTTTGACCCTTCTCAAGATCAGAAGGAGTCGATGTTGGATCAGCCATTGTCGTGTAGTATGACAGTTGATGTTAGACGATGGAGTTGCTGTTCAGGTCGTGGCGCATTAACGCCTTTTGCAGCTTCGGACATGATGGCGATAGTCGTAATATATGTACCTTGTAGAGTTCTCGTTGAGTGATGTAGGATGCAACGAGATGACGTTTAATCGTGCTTGATCCTGGTTGACTTTGCCATTTTGCTACGGAAACCCGACTTTGCCGGCCGGGCATCGGAGCTTTCTGGCGTCGCTGCGCAATCTGTTAAACTTCCTCCTTAGTCTTGCTCCGATACCGCTTGGCAGACACCTATTGAGTACTTCGGCATACATTTCGATCGCCCGACACTTCGGCTGCGAAGGCACTCAAAGCCATGTGGCTTTGCTCGGTCGTAAAACCCACCCCCCATCGCATACTATGCGATGGCGAAGATACGATACGCGTGGCATTCAGTTGCCGCTAAAGTGGTCTCCACGGGATTCATCCTCGTGGTACGAGAAATGCCGTAAACGACATTGTTGCTGAATATGTCGCTCCTCTTCCTCCCGCTGTAGGCGCAGCTTCTTCTTCCTCTCCCACACGGCTCGAATGGTACGCCGAGTCTGCTCTCGCCCTTCATCGAAGTTCGCGCGTGCGAGAGCCACCACCTTATCGACCTCCTCGGGAGTATACACGAAGTTCCATGTCGACATGAAATCCGAGGTCAGCGGGTCAACGCCGGGGACCTTTTCGTTGGCGAGGAAGGGGAAGTAGATGAGCGTCAAGCCCGCATCGGGAGACACCAAGTGCTCGTGGCCGTCTTCAAACTTGACTCTACGCGGAACAGGATCACTGGAGTCCTCCTGTCTCTCCTCGTTCGAACCAACCCAGATATTGCAATACCCAAGATCCTCTCGTTGCTCAGCAGCATGACGAGTACTTTCGAGGACGTCGTTCATCTGGCCAGCTGAGGCTTGCTGAGTCTCGCCAAGTTCGGCGACAGTTTTCTGCTCGTCGTTCGCTAACGGCGGCCAGCCCGCGCCCATTGGCCAACCACAAATACCTCTTTGTCTTGCATAGCTGTCCACAACTTTGACCCAATTGTCAGACCTTACGTCTGCTGAGGCGTCAAAGGCGATGATGACATCAAGATCGCGACCAGGCCTCAGAAGTGGATATATGGGCAAGTTGTTACTCATGCCGGCATCCATCAATTGGAGATGCGAGGCCTCGTTGAGGCTCTCTGGGCAGTCTTCCGGAAGGCGGTGGCGGAGACCTTTCGCAAAGTTCGGTATAACCGCTGGGTCGAGTGGATGTACTTTGACCAGATCCTCCTGCTTTCCCTGCATCAGAATGTCCAACTTGGACAGCCCGGCGGCCGTCAACATTGGTTTGACCTCGCTGTAGTAATGCGAAAGCGTAGCACAAAATGCTGAACCCCAAATCCCCATCATCAAAGGTGTTCTCAACTCTGGAAGTGCTAGACCGTTCTCCCGCCAAAGGGTCCGGCCAGAGTGCCAGCTCCTGCCGACAGCCCAAGTCGGGATACCACATTCGAGCTCTTCGCAGAAGAATTCGTACGGTGTCCATTCAAACCACTGGAACCAGTCATGGGCTTCCGTATTGCGCCAAGCATGTTTTGACGGCACAATATCTGCCTTCATATTGGTGGGAATTTCGTGTCTGACGGCAGTGTAGATTGGCAAAGGTGCCGCTCCTTTGGCGACGTAGACGCTCTGCTTGGAGATCTTGAGGTCATCGTCGCTGACTCGCAGCTCTCCTTTCGGTACCAGTAGTCGTGCCGCCAGTAAGAGCCCATAGACATCAACAACCCCGAAATCAGCTTCGGGAACACCTCGTAGTTTCTCCACAAAGCCACTGAGCAGGAATTTGCTTGTTGGTGCTGTAGCTAATAGTGAGAGCGCCGCTGGAGGATACGCAATGTGGACGCCGATCCGCTGCTTCAGATGGTCTATAATGTTCTGGTAGTCCTGTCGTCCAATCGAAGAATTGTACAATGTCTGTAACCAGCAGCTACCGGACACCCCAGCCGTATAGGTAACGCAATCGAAGAGGCCCGCCTCTTGTGCACAAAGCGAAGATGATGCCCCAGCCACAAGAGCGCGCAGTCCACCACCTGAACCGCACAATCCAATGGTTGGAACATCCTCCGGATTGATTTCGGACTCTGGTACTCCCAGGTACTTCGCCAGTGATTTGGTAGTGTGCTTGTGACGAGCGCGAAGGAACGACTGTTCGGCAGGGCACAAGTCCTTCGAAATCCGGACGTCTGCATCCCATATGATCTCCGGATTGATCTCCGGGTCATGAGCGTCCTCCCAAATCTCCCAACTCAGCGACCAGGGAGCGCCAGAAAGTTCGTTATTCAGCTTATCCATATAGCCTGGTAGCGTTCTGATCCATGGCGGCAAGACACTTGTGACTTTTACCCGAAGTGTGCCGAAGTCCCATCCAGTGAAAGAATCGCGCACCGCAGCAACTCTGTTAGTAGCAGTCTGCCAGCCGGAAACTGCTTCTTCTGGCGGATCGTCCTTGGTCTCGAAGGTTGCATGGCCTTTGGTTTGTGGCGGAGGTGATTGCGAGGTGTCAGTTGTGTTTCCATGGTTCGGAGTCGTTTCTGAGCTCTGTTTCGCACGGTCGGAGAGCGAGGCGTTGTGCGAGACAGCAGTTGAATTGGATCGCCATGAAGATGACTCTCGAAATGAACTACTATCAGCTTGCACAGGTCTGCGAGTATTCAACGTCCCGAACCCAAGAACAGCAGAAGATCCGATGAAAGCCCCGAGTGCTATCTCACGTTGCCGTCTCGAATAGTACGACCATCTGAGTAGTCGGTGCATCGTGAGGAGGAGTACTCATATGCTGCCGATTGTGCTGCCGGGTTTAAAATTTGAGTTTATCGAGAGCGCGGAAATAACAGTCCTTCGTCTTCAATGCCAAGCGCGAACGCTACGAAGCTGAGCACACTGAAGGAACGACTGGGAGAAACGAAGACTCGTGAAGAAAGTTATGAGCATGAAAGAGTGACAAGGTCAAGGATGGGAAAGCGACCTGCGACCTGTGGCGCGACAAAAACACGAAACGTGGCGCGAGCAAATGCGATGCGAGAAAAACTTGGAACTTAGAACTGGGAACTCGGAGATCTTTAAGTTTCAGCCACGTGATCGTCAGGTACCGTGCGTCAGACATGCATACAGATCTTTGGGTTGGTTGGAGAACGATTTTCCTATCAGAAGGCTTCGATCCTCTGTGGCTGCTCTCCGAGAAACGAATAGAGATGGCGGAGTTGCAATCTCTCGCTCGTAAGTGTCTGATGGCTGCTCGATGCAGAGAAACGTGTTCGCCAAAGCATATCTACATGGTCTGGGTGTCATCTAGTAAAGTACATCTAGTAAAGTACATCTAGTCATACAAAGATCCGCTCAAAGCAACGCGCCATCCCAGCCAAACAGCCCGACAGTACCCGGAAACGTCCGACCATCGGCAACGTATCTAAGCAACTATTCATCGCTCATCGAAACCTGACCCATTTGCCCTCTCCAAATTCAGTGCACCGATGATAGACCCTCTTCTTGCACCCACCACACTTGGGCTCTTTGCCGGGTTGTGGGCCATACTCGTCGGAGATCTTCTGGAGATCTTTGACCTGCTTCTCCAGCGCTTGCTTCTCGAGCTTGAGGCTCGCCTTGTCTTTCTTCAAGTCAACCTTCTCGGTCTTGAGCTCGTCTTTCTCCTTCTTGAGGTCGTGCTTCTCTGCCTTCAAGCTGTCGATCGAGATCTTGAGGTTCGCGTTCTCGGCCTTGAGAGTGCGCACGCTACTATTATTCGAGATTCCGTTCTGCAGCTGTTGCAGCAGATTCGCTTTCTCGATATTGATATCGTTTTTGAGCTTCGCGTTGTCTGTCCTGAGTCTCCGTAGACTGCTATCGTTCGAGCTTGCATCCTGTAGTTGTCGGGCCAAGTCCTGCTTTTCGGTCTGCAGTCGCTGAATCTCGCGCTGCAGTTGGCGAAGCTGAGCTGGCGTACTGCTCGGCGCGGCCTTCAGCGCATCTCTCTCCTTTCGAAGCCTGTCGTTTTCCTTCTGCACGTCGCGAAGCTCGTCTTCGAGATCATCCAGCTCGCTCTTCTGCGTCTCGTAGTCCTTCTCCAATTTGATGATGTTGATGGCGATGCTCTTCAGCTTTGGCGCAAGTCGACCAAGGTTGGCGTCAGACTTCGCTGCCGACAGTTTCGTTCCATAGCCTTTTGCCGTCCGGAGAACGGACAAGTCGTTGCAGACATCATCGAGGGTGTTACTGAAGTTCTCCACTTGCTGGGCTGCCGCAGCCAGGCGCGAGGAAGAGTCAGTCATGCTGTATAGCAGGCGGTAGTTGAGAGAGCGGTGTTCTTTTATGGAAGGAGATGGACGTCTTGGAGTGAGAGCGAAGCTGAAACGTCTTCTGATGTGTTTGGTCGTTGAAAAACAAGAAGACAATGAAAAGATCGCAGAGACTTTATACTACCATTTTTCGCAGGAGACAAGTACCAAGAGACATTCTGTTACCTTCTCTCACACCAAAGCTGAACTGCTGAGCCTACCTTCCACGGGTAGTATCGGCGCAACTTAGCAGCAAGTTTGAACACCTTCCATCTAGTGAGGACGACAACGTCAGATTCGTTGAGGTAGTCAAGAGCCACAGTGATCACGAGGTGGTGTCAATGCCTCAGCATACATCTCCTGAGCCTGAGGATAGAGCTTGCGTTGGAGAGGCGCAGAGCAAGAACCAACAGGCGAAGCCAGAAGACCAGATCTAGCGTGATTGACACCAGTCGCCACGGACATAGCGTGTAAGTTTTGCTCAGAGGTGATGATAGGAAGGGTGGTCGGGTCAGGCAACAAGCTAGTGCCAGTCCTCAGGCGTGGAGGCTGAGTAGATCTGGCAGCTTCAGCTCGAAGAAATCGATATAAGAAACAAGCTACGCTCGAGGTTGCGGTAACGCGTTACTGACTCCGCTTCGGAGGGGTGCCTGTTCAACTCGGATTGAGAGCCGACATCTGCCGTATCGGGAGTGCTCATAGATGGCAAGGCACGGTTGTCAAGCTCCGTGTTCAGGGAACTGTACGGCGTGCTACGAGCTGGATCATTCTCCGAATTACGATCGTTGTCAAGCGTGTAGTATCAGCTGTTAAAGTACATTGGATGTTGCCCGCGTTGCGTCAAGTCCAGAGTTATTGTTGAGGGCTGAGAAGAGAGAGTGGTGGATGGAATGTTGTTGGTATCTTCCGTGGCTTGAAGCCACGAGATCGGCGCAGCCACAACACATCAGCCTCCAATACAATCGTGAACTTCATCGTCATATGCTTCCATGTGTGCTAAGATCTGGTTTCGGGAACGCTGTTGAGTCAGCCTCTATCGCACAGTAACAACGGCGATGGCCACCCTTATTCATACCCTTGGACACTAGACTACACCCTCACATCTGTCGGAAAACAGCCATGGCGGTCCAACGACGAGGACCGTTGGCGGAGGAGGCGGCAGAGGTCGAAGTGCTCTACGCGAACCTCGAGAAGCTCAAGTCGCTCTCCAAGAAGATTCAAGGTTCTATGTCACGACTCGAAGTCAGCGGGCGAACCGTTCAGGACGCAATCGGCCCAGTCTACGGTAATACCCAACGCCTGCAGGTGATGAACACGAACGTCGACCGGGTCTTGGAGGCGATTGAGAGGGCAAGGGAGCCTCTGGATATGACAAAGAGGGAGGAGCGCATATTGAGGAGTCGGCCGGAGAGGATAGGTCTGGCAGACTACATGTCTAGCATAGACAGGACGAACCAAGCACTGCGAGAGCTCAAGTCTACCAATCTGCGGTCGAATCAGCAAGCTATCTCAGAGCTGAGTAGTCTGCTGTCAGTGGGTACGCAGAGTCTGGAAGACGTGTTCCGAGAACTGTGCAGGCGTGACTCGCAGCCTATCGAGCCATTGGGATACATCATGAAAGGCTCGGAGTTTCCAAGACTGGCGCAACAGAAAACCGCACAGTTACGGACAATCAACGCGCAGATCTACAACTATACCTCTCAAATGTCTCCGGGCGAGCTCACACCCTCTGCGAAAGTCTATGCCCAAGAACGAGGACAATACGTCACCCTCTCACTCAGCAATCTTGCACAAGCTTCACTGTCAACTGCCCGTAAGGTGGCCGGCCAAGACGGTAATGCTATCTACAAGCAGGGCAGCAACGGAGCTGGTAGCTATGCCAGCGGCATGCAAGGCATGTATACCGCCGAGTACGACAACATCTGCCAGATCTTTAGCCGGGAGGAATGGGGCCAGGTCCTCAGTAATACCTGCCAGAGCTCTTTGGCCGTGTTTGGGAACACCCTGCGCGATCTAGACGCGCACATCAAGTCAAACCTCATCACCGACTGCTATCTAGCGTACGAGATCATCGAGGTGGTTTCGAATACGTCCTTCCGCTTAGAAGAACGGACTGGAGAGCTCAAGCATGCCATGTCGGAGGCTCTCAGACCTGTCAGAGAGACCGCGAAGTCCTCTTTAGCGATCCTGCTCTCAGACATACGATCAAGAATACAACAACTATCCTCCCTCCCGATCGACGGATCCGCCGTACCAATAACATCAGAAGTCATGCAAAGGCTGCAAACCATGACCTCCTACTTGCCGCCGCTAACGAGTATTATGCGTAGCCTAGGTGATGGAGGGTGGTCTGCTCCTAACAATAGCACATCCACCTCATCCATTCCTACGGTGAAATCCTTCGACGTCGGCGCAGACGGCAAGCAGCTCTTCTCCCACTACAGCAACGACACCATCGAGACTCTCCTCTCCAACCTCGAGTCCCGCGCGAAGTCCATGCTGCGAGGCAAGAGCGTTCAAGGTGTCTTCCTCGCCAACAATATCGCTCTCATCGAGCGCATGATTCGTTCTTCGGAGCTCCAACCGCTCCTCGGATCCAGCGAGAAGCTTGCGACTTGGCGCAAGAAATCCTCACAACTTTACACCGACGCTTGGGGCGAGATCAGCAAGCTTCTGCTCGACGTCATCAATACCAAGAACTCTCGGCCCCCGTCCATGGGCCAGGGAGTCAATTCGGCTGATGTGCTAAAAGCGCTCAACAGCAAAGAGAAAGACGCCATCAAGGAGAAATTCCGGAGCTTCAATGTGTCGTTCGATGAATTGGTGGCGAAGCATAAGAGCTACAAGATGGAGCCCGAGGTGCGGAGGATGCTGGGGAGGGAGGTGCAGATGTATATCGAGCCGCTGTATGGGAGATTCTGGGAGCGGTATCATGAGGTTGATAAGGGGAAGGGGAAGTATGTGAAGTATGATAAGGGGCAGTTGAGTAGTATTCTTGCGTCGTTGTCTTGAGGACGGTGAGGGATTTGAGCTTTTGATGGGGTTGTCTAGCAAGCAAGGCGTTTAGAGGAAGAAATTCGAAGAGCTTGGAGGCTGAGCGTATTGGAATGTAATGAAAGCACGTGAGGCAGCTACCTTTTCGACGTGCATCATGCTTGGGCGGCCGGAGAGGAGACAGCTGTCCGCATTGAGCTGCGTGCATAGTAGACTACAGGTATGACAAGCAAGTACCGAGACAGCGGCTCGTGAGTCTGTGGTGTAGCATCGCGAAAGGCTTGTCTCTTCCTCCAAACCTTCGTCCATCGTTCATCGGAGAATTTCCAACGTCTCGTCGTTTGTGCTTGGCAGGTAATTTGGGTTGGTGGTCAAATCAAGACTGCTGTCGGCATTGGACCGACGCACGGACATTGACGAACCCCTGCCAGTCCCCTTTCTCGCGGACACGACTTGCTTGCTTGCAACTCCACCTCAGCTTTTCCAACATCCACACGGCAGGCACTACCGATACCGCGCCAGCTGCTGAACATCCCCATCCATTGCCTTCATCGACCGCGAGTCGCCATCACCAGTCCTAACCTGGGCCAACAGCAGCGCGCAACTCAAGAGCCAGACCCGCGGGAAAGAGCCGCAGAATTTCTTGTAAGGACACCATGGCGCATCAAGAGGCGCGACTCCTTGAGGGCATCGAGTCGCGAATACCAGATTGAGCATCGCTGACCGAACGGCTCTTTCTTCAGATAGCTTGGGAAGGCACGCCACGTTTATCAACAACATCCGCCGACCGCACTCGCCATGGGTAAGCCTTTCCTTCTCCTCCCCCCCTCACCACAACCTCCATCGTTCGCGCACATCAACACGAACCTGCGCCTCACAAATACCACACCACGTGGCTGCGCGGACCGACATACTGTACTCAGCCATGTCGGTGTCAAGCAAGTCCACGGGCCACGAGACCATCGACAGCAAGGTCACAACGAGCAGCATGCCCTCGATCAAAACCGCCAGCACCGCTCGTCCCGCACGAGTCATCTCGCCCAGCAGGACCGACATTACCGTGACACAAGTCAATATCCGCTCGACCACTACTGACCTGAAATCTTCAGCCACTTCACCTCCAAACAGAGCCTCGCCGGTGCCTGCTCAAGCGAACATCCCAAATGGCAAGCCCGCGTCCCCTTTGGTAGCCACAAGCAACGCCATGCCCAATGGCGGCACCACAGCCCCTCAGACGGTGACCTCGAAAGACCCCAAGGCGGCGGCTCAGGCAGCTAGCGATATGAGGAACATCGTGCGCAGGAAGCTCACTGGCTACGTCGGGTTCGCGAATCTGCCAAACCAGTGGCACCGCAAGAGTGTACGCAAAGGGTTCAACTTCAACGTTATGGTCGTTGGTAAGTCAGGCATCTTCGTACGTATATCGACAGCATGCTAATCTTTCTCTCAGGTGAATCGGGCCTTGGCAAGTCTACTCTCGTCAACACATTGTTCAACACCTCGCTCTACCCTCCGAAGGAACGCAAGCAGCCATCTCTTGACTTCGCACCAAAGACCGTCAGCATACAATCCATCAGCGCCGACATTGAGGAGAACGGTGTCCGCCTCCGTCTCACCGTTGTCGATACCCCGGGCTTTGGTGACTTCGTGAATAACGATGACTCGTGGCGACCAATCGTGGAGAACATTGAGCAGAGATTCGATGCTTATCTGGATGCCGAGAACAAGGTGAACCGCATGAACATCGTCGACAACCGTGTGCATGCCTGCGTGTACTTTGTTCAGCCGACCGGTCACTCACTCAAGCCTCTGGACGTCGAGGTGATGCGCCGACTCCATACCAAGGTCAACCTCATCCCTGTCATCGCCAAGGCCGATACACTCACCGACGAGGAGATTGCAAACTTCAAGCAACGCGTAAGTCTATCGAACCCTGATCTCAGATTCTCGACTAACGTTCTCTCTCCAGATCCTCGCAGATATCCACTTCCACAGCATCCACATCTTCGAGGGCCCTCGGTACGAGCTTGATGACGAGGAGACCATCGCCGAGAACAACGAGATCATGTCCAAGGTCCCATTCGCCGTCGTCGGTGCCAACAGCGAGGTCTCAACACCCGAAGGCCGCAAGGTCCGCGGCCGGCGCTACCCATGGGGCGTGATCGAGGTCGACAACGAGGAGCACTGCGACTTCGTCAAGCTCCGCCAGATGCTGATCCGAACGCACATGGAAGAGCTCAAAGAGCACACCAACAACTTCCTCTACGAGAACTACCGCTCCGACAAGCTGACGAACATGGGCGTGGCGCAGGACCCGAGCGTGTTCAAGGAGGTCAACCCGGCGGTCAAGCAGGAGGAGGAGCGCAGCCTGCACGAGCAGAAGCTGGCGAAGATGGAGCTGGAGATGAAGATGGTGTTCCAGCAGAAGGTGCAGGAGAAGGAGAGCAAGCTGAAGCAGTCGGAGGAGGAGCTGTACGCGAGACATCGCGAGATGAAGGAGCAGCTTGATCGCCAAAGACAGGAGCTCGAGGAGAAGAAGGGGCGGATTGAGACTGGGCGGCCGATCGAGGAGAAGGGGAGGAAGAAGGGTGGGTTCTCGCTGCGAGGCTAGGCTTTCGCGAGAGAGTCGAGCGGAGGAGCAAGCTGGAACGCGAGCGGGCGGCGGAGTTTCACAGCTCCAGTCTGCTTAGCCTGCGAGCGAACTTGGGGTGGGAAGGCAGAGAGTATAACCTCTAATGATACTAATCGATACCCTCATTGCTACCTCACCATCGGCAGCAAAGCAAAGGGAAGGGCGGAAGACGGGCCGGACTTGCTGGATGGGTTTGGCCGGAGCGTGTGAACTGTTGAAATTGTTGGAGCGAGGGGTGGGACGTGGAGTTCGATACCACAGCGACTTCATTCTTGTGTGTTTTCTTGTCTGTTTGTCCTGTCGATCCGAAGCAGTGTTCTCCTCTGTTGCTATATAGGGTAGCGAGTGTATCAATGGGAGTGTGGAGATCTGTTTGTTACATACTTTGTCAGCTCTTTTGAGGTTCGTTCCGTCACCCTGACATGCTGCTACCCTTGCTTTGCTGGGTCTGCCCTGTCTCGTAGTGTGGTGGTGGTGCTGCAGGCGAAGCTTGACCTCACCCCCACACTCGACTTCACTTGTGCTTTCGAGTCATCCCGTCTTCCTTCCTTGATCTTACACCAATGCACGAGCGATAGTCCTCGACTCGAGTGAGCGTGCCGGTAATGCTGAGTCTGCGCACTGCAGCAAGGCACAATGGCGTCGCTACCACCACCACCCTCCCCAGGCCTACCTCCGCCATCTTCGGACCTCACGTGCCTCACCTTGCACTTGACGCTCGCGGTGCTCGCTTCGGCACACGACACCTCCAAACAGCCACGGTGACCGACGCCGACATCGCCCGTCTGGCAGCGAAGCCTCTACACCCCTTGACCCTCGCCGACCTCTGCAAGAACGGACGCCCGCCTCTGTCGACGCAGTCGCTGCTCAGCAATGCCAACTTTACCCTGTCCATCCTGCCCTCAAGGCTGGCGCATCGGATACAGAGTTTGAGGAGCTTGCCGTATATTGTGGTCGCCAACCCGAATGTGAATAAGATCCATAACAACTATGTCCACTCCCTCTCGACTCTACTACCCTACGCGGAGCGCAAGATCGAGACCTTGGACGAGGAGATCAAGTTCACGGAAGCAATGGCCGATCTAGTGCAAACGCACAGCAACACCATAGCGATCTTAGCGAAAGGCTTTCTAGAGGCACGGAAGTACATCTCAGCAGAGGAAGTCACGAAATTCCTCGACGAGCATCTCCGAGCAAGAATCGGAACCCGGTTGATCGCAGAACAGCACATCGCCCTCCACATGAGCAGCAAACCGCACAACCAACTCACCGACAGAGACTGGCACGACCACAGCGAAAGCTCCTTCATCGGCGTCATCGACACGGAGCTCAAACCCGCCGCCCTCGTCCGCAGCTGCGAAAACACCGTCGGCGAGATCTGCGAGCTCAAGTACGGTGTCCGGCCTACGATCCGCATCGTAGGGAGTCCCGATGCCACGATCGCGCATATACCGATGCACATCGAGTACGTCCTCACCGAGCTGCTCAAGAACTCCTTCCGCGCGACCATCGAAGCGGGAATGGAGAAGGAAGCGATTGAAGTCACCATCGCGCCTTCCCCTCCTCCAGAAGAAACCTCCTCCTCAAAACCCCTTTCGATCGACCCAGCCACGCACACCCCAGCTACAATCTCCACCCACGACCAAGGCGCCGTCGATCTTGCCGCCTCCTCCTCCCACAAACCCACCTCCTCCACCTCCCCCAACATCCGCCCCCTGCCTTCCTCTACACCAGGCGTTACGATCCGCATCCGCGACCGCGGCGGCGGGATCGACCCCGCTAACCTCGCGAAGCTGTGGGAGTACGGTTTCACGACGTTTAACGAGGACGAGATCCACGATAAGACGTCTGGTGGGGGAGGAGGGATGGCGGGATTGGATGTTATTAGTGCGGGCGCGGGTGCAGGGAGCGAGCTGGCGGGGTTGGGGTATGGACTGCCGTTGGGGAGGGCGTATGCGGAGTACTTTGGGGGCGGGATCGCGGTGCAGAGTTTGTGGGGGTGGGGGA